>RCMY010005696.1_pt1 | contig 10536 bp, 9 predicted proteins | sample 2041341 | NCBI WGS metagenome assembly RCMY01 (sample SAMN09708234, study PRJNA481090) | Marine sediment metagenome, whole genome shotgun sequencing project.
GCGCGCGGCATCGCGCCACGCAGCCGCCGCGCCGATCATCGGCACCGTGACGCAGTGCATCAAAACAGACTCATCTGTTCGGGCGGCGGCGCGAAACGCGCGCGCAGATTGGCGCTGTCGGTCAGGCTGCCGGGGGTCCAGCCGCCAGCGGTCACGAACGCGCCCGCCTTTTTCATCGACGCACCCATGCGCGCGATATCCTCATACCGCAGATGACGATACCGCCGGGTGGTTAAGATCCGGTTCACCGTCTTGACGCCAAAACCGGGCACGCGCAGCAGCACGTCGCGGCTGGCGCGGTTAACATCCAGCGGAAAAAGGCCGCGATGTGCCAGCGCCCAAGCCAGTTTTGGATCGATATCGAGGGCCAGATTGCCGTCGGGCATGACCGACGTGATCTCATCCACGCCAAAGCCGTAAAATCGCAGCAGCCAATCGGCCTGATACAGGCGATGTTCACGCTGCAACGGCGGGCTGATCAGCGGCAGCTTGGCCGAGGCATCGGGGATGGGCGAGAAGGCCGAATAATAGACGCGGCGCAGGCCATAGCTGGAATATAGCCGCGTGGATTGAGTTAATACGGTGGCATCGGTTGACGCATCCGCGCCGATGATGACCTGTGTGGACTGGCCGGCAGGCGCAAATTTCGGCGGGCGCTTGCCCGTATGGCTGCGGTCCTTGGATGCCTCGCGGCGCTGGCGCACATCGGCCATGGCGCGGCGGATCTGGCCGGGGTTCTTTTCCGGCGCATAGGTGCTGAGCGCGGCATCGGTCGGCAGCTCTACGTTGATGGACAGCCGGTCCGACAGCAGGCCCGCCTCCTCGATCAGTTCGGGCGCGGCATCGGGGATGGTTTTCAGGTGGATATAGCCGCGAAAATTCTCCTCATGCCGCAGTTTGCGGGCGATCTGCACCATGTCCGACATCGTGGCATCCGGCGATCGGATGACGCCCGAGGACAGGAACAGCCCCTCGATATAATTACGGCGATAGAATTCGATGGTCAGCTTGACCACTTCATCCACGGAAAACCGCGCGCGCGGCACGTTGGACGACACGCGATTGATACAATAGCTGCAATCGTAGATGCAGAAATTCGTCATCAGGATTTTCAGCAGGCTGATGCAGCGGCCATCCGGCGCATAGGAATGGCAGATCCCGCTGCCGGTGTTCGAGCCCAGCCCGCCCGACCGCGCATTGCGTTTGGTGCCGCCCGACGACGCGCAAGAGGCATCGTATTTGGCGGCATCACTAAGAATCGCAAGCTTCTGATCGAGGGTTTGACGGGTCATACGTTCACTATATGTTCACATGCCTTCTCTAGCAAGGACCATAGGAGGTGGCCGATGAAAAGATCTAAACGAAAAAGAGCGGACCCCGTGGCCCGCTCTCTCATTGTTTCGCTACGACTGTGGCTACAGCTTACGCAGCCCGCGCTGCCGCAATCGATTCTTCCAGGATATTCATTCCCTCGGCGAGGATTTCATCCTGAATGGTGATCGGCGCGAGGAAGCGGATGACGTTGCCGTAAACGCCGCAAGTCAGCAGGATCAGGCCGCGCTTGAGCGCCTCCATGCGGATGCGGTTGGTCAGGTCAGGGTTCGGCGCGCTGCCATCCGCCGTGTTGAATTCGGCCGCGATCATGAAACCGGGGCCGCGTACATCAACCATCTCGGGCGTGGTCGAGCGGATTGATTCCAGGCGCTGCTTCAACCGCGAGCCCAGCTCGTTCGCGCGGTTGCACAGGTCTTCTTCTTCGATCACGTCCAGCACGGCGTTAGATGCTGCAATACCCAGCGGGTTACCGCCATACGTGCCGCCCAGACCGCCGGGATGCACCGCATCCATGATTTCGGCGCGGCCCGTCAGCGCCGCCAGCGGCAGACCGCCGGCAAGGCCTTTGGCCATTGTCGTGATATCAGGCGCGACGTCATATGCCTCCATCGCAAACAGATTGCCGGTACGGGCAAATCCGGTTTGCACTTCGTCCGCGATCATCACGATGCCATGCTCATCGCACAGCTGGCGCAGGCCGCGCATCAGATCGGCAGGCGCGGGGTAGAAACCGCCCTCGCCCTGAACAGGCTCGATGATGATGGCCGCGACCCGCTCGGGGTCCAGATCGGCCTTGAACAATTTATTCAGCGACGCCATCGCGTCTGCGGTCGAAATGCCGTGCAGATCGATCGGGAAAGGGACGTGATAGACGTCCGGCATCATCGCGCCGAAGCCTTTTTTATAGGGGGCAACCTTGCCTGTCAGCGACATGGTCATGAAAGTCCGGCCATGGAATGCGCCGCCAAAGGCGATGACCGCGGAGCGGCCGGTATGGATGCGCGCAACCTTGATCGCGTTTTCCACAGCTTCGGCGCCGGTGGTGACAAAAACGGTTTTCTTCGCGAAATCGCCCGGCACCTTTTCGTTCAGGCGCTCGGCCAGACGGATGTAATTCTCGTAGGGCAGAACTTGGTGGCAGGTATGCGTGAATTTGGCCATCTGGTCGGTCACGGCCTGCATCACTTTGGGGTGGCAATGGCCGGTGTTGACCACGGCGATCCCGGCCGCAAAGTCGATATAACGGTTGCCTTCGACGTCCCACACTTCGGAGTTTTTGGCATGGTCGGCATAGACTTGGGTCATCATGCCCACGCCCTGCGAAATGGCGCCTGTGCGGCGTTCTGCGATCTCGGCGTTCAACATGACGCATCCTTTCGAGACAAGTGAAGAAAAATTTACGGCGGACGCACCGCCACCAGCTTGGTGCATCCTGTACGCCGTTTTGTAGTCTATCAAAAGTCTGTTTATTGCTTCTGGCAAGCCATTGATTTAACACAGGTCAAAATCATAACGTTCAATGGAGTGAACATGCCCAACGCCGCTGACGATCTGGATCTGGGCGTCCGCCTGCGCGCGGTACGTGCCAAGGCGGGGCTGTCGCAGCGCGCGCTGGCCAAGCAGACCGGTGTGCCCAACTCGACCATTTCACTGATTGAGGCCGGGAAGGTAAACCCGTCCGTTTCCGCGCTCAAGCGTATATTGGAAGGCATTCCCATATCGTTATCGCAATTTTTCGACTTCCAGCCCGATGCCGAGCGCAAAGTATTCTACGCCACCGAAGACCTGACCGAGATCGGCAAAAAAGGCGTGTCGCTGCGGCAGATCGGCACCACGCTGTTTGGCCGTGCGATGATGATTCTCAGCGAAACTTACGACGTTGGCGCCGACACAGGCCGCACCATGATCGGCCATGAGGCCGAAGAGGGCGGCATCGTCGTTATTGGCCGGGTTGAGGTGACAGTTGGCGATCAACGCAAGGTCCTGGGACCGGGCGATGCCTATTATTTCGACAGCCGAATTCCCCACAGGTTCAGGCAAGTCGGCCCCGAGCCGTGCCGCATCATTAGCGCTTGCACTCCGCCTACGTTCTGAGAACGATATGGCCAAAAAAAAGCGGGCCACAAGGGCCCGCTTTCTCCACTGACATGCGCTGGTGCGCGGCTCAGAACGGATCGTCGATCCGTACCATTACCGTCACCGTGCCGCGCACGGGCGTGCCAAATTGCAGGCGGATCTGATTGCGGTCCGGCCCCTGTTTGGCCTCGTAATAGGGCGCAATATGCACAACGCTGCCACCGACATCCCGCAATGGCCCCGCTGGCAGAACCGACGTGACCGTTTGCGCAAAGGCCCCGAACGGCAGGCTGGCGCCCGGTTGAATCGTCCACGTCGCGGCGGGCGAGCTTTGCTCATACTCCAGCAGCAAGGGGCTGGAGACCGGATTGTGGATGTTGCCAAAGGTGTTGTCGCTAAACGCGATATTCTTGATCCGGTTATAGTCCAAGTCGGCAAAGCTGGTGTCGATCCGCTCGATCCGGTCCACGGGATCGTCGATGATGCGGAACGAATTGCCGCTGACGTTCAGCCCGTTCAGGAAATGCCCCGCGCCATGCGGTTTAACCACCAAAAAGGTGAACCAGGGTGCGACATTGCCCGCCAAAAACACGTTATCGACCAGATTGAGCGCGCTGAATGAAAACTCACTCGAGAATTCCGGCGCGCTGTCATGCTCATTGCTCCACTCGATAAAGCAGTTATCGACATAGTTCGAATTGATCGTCGTGCGGCAGTTGGTCCGCGTCAGGATCAGCCCCGCACTGCGCGTGCCATCGTTGGAATTGTCGCCCTGAAACCAGTGGTTGCCCGACACAATATTGCTGGACCCGGCCAGCAGCGCAAAATGCCGGAACCGTACGATGCGGTTATCGCGCAGCTTCACATCGTTGGCGTTGGCGTTCAATGCGATGGTCGTGCGATCCGCGACATTCGCGCTGCTTTCATTCGACAGGAACTGGCAGCGATCCACGATCATGCCCTGATCGCCGACCGCCGGGCTGGAAATCCCGCGGTCCTTGGGCCGGGTGAAAAAACAGTCGCGGAAATGAAACCCCGTGCCGGCGCGCGGCAGCATCACGCAACTGCAATCGCCGTCCGCCTGAAATTCCACGTTTGATATGGAAAACTTGCTAAGCTTTTCGAAGCCGCTGAAGTCCAGCATGTATTTGAACCGGCGAAAGGTGAAAATCTGTGTGCCGGACGCATCATACAACTGTTGGCTCAGCCGCACCTCCTGCGCCGAAATGTCAACGGCGCTGACATACACCTCGCGGCCTACGCCATTGCCCTCGACAACCGCGCCAATGGGAATATTGGCCACATTGGTCACATTGGTCAGGGTCAGGCTGTCATTCGGCGAATAGGTACCCTGCGACGTGACCACGTCGGTATCCCATGCGGGCCGATCCAGCGCATAGAATTGGCCGTTTTTGATCAGGCGGCGCTGCGAATAGCTGGACTTGTCCGGCACCGCCGCGCTCATGTCAATCGGCCCGGTCAGCGATATGATGCGCCCTTGCATATCCAGAGAATCGTGGCCGGAATTGTTCAGCAGAGCCTGAAACGCCTTGCGAAACGCCTCCTCTTCGTCGCCGAAAGCGTCGATATAGGCGGGCAGGTGGAAGTTTTTCGTCAGGGTAAAGATATGCTGCGCGGCCATGGTCACATGGCCGTCAAAGCGTACCGTGGATTGCATCGTCACGCTGCCCCCCAGCCGGTAGGTGCCATGCGGCACCAGCACATCGCGTCCGTCCGCAGCGGCATCTGCGGCCTCGAACGCGGGCGCGTCGTTATGCACGCCGTCGCCGATGGCGCCGTAATCGCGCACATCGACCGTGCTCAGCAGATCGCGCAGGAAGACGCGTGTGATGTCCTCGATCTGGATATCATCGATCCGCACGATGCCGCCATTCGCGCCGGTCAGGTCCAGCCCGAAATGCCCGTAACTGGGCTGCGGTCCCCAGACCATATCAACGCCCGTGCGATTGCCGGTACCGACGATGGCGCTGACCTCGACCACCTTGCCATAGGTTTGCAAGGTGACCTGCGGCCCGGTCTCGTTCACGCCGCTGACATGCCCGCCGCCCGGCGCAACCGCCCAGCCAGCGATGCGCACGGTCGGCAGGTTGCCCGAAATCGCCTTGACGCGTGCAGTGATGCGCAGATAGCAACCCGGCAGGATCGGCGTCTGCCCCATATAACGCAGCTTTTGCGTGGCGCTTGCCTTTTGCACCTCCAGCGCGCCGCCGAAATCCTGATCGGACGGGACAAATGCGGCGTTCACCGCATTGTCATATGTGTCCGATCCGGGCGTGCCATTGCCGCTGGACCACACGTTCAAGCCGGACCCGAAGGCGGGCGGCATAAAGAGGATTCCGTCAGTAACTGCCTTGTTCATCTAATTTCCCTTTCGCATCCTCTGCGCGGACCCAACCGGGGCGCACATCGGGATGTCACATTTAACGCCAGCCCGGGGCGCACCCGGATGGACGAGGGAAATACAGAGCCAAGGTTAACCGCCTCGCGCACCACCGTGACGGTGCCCTGCCGCCAAACACCTGTTTACGCAGTGCCGGCAGTGGCCCGCCGAATGTTGACGCCGTTGATCTTCCAACCAGCGCCGACCTGCTGCATCTGATACTCCAGAATATGCAGCGCGCCCTCCAGATCGCGCACCAGCACATCCTGCCACAGCAGGCCGCCGCGCGTCTTTAGCGCCAGAAATTTCAGATCATCCGGCCGCCAGACCATGGGATAGCCGTTTTTGACCATCACGCCAAAATTCTGCGCCGTACCGAACATCCCCTGAATCGTCGGGCTGGCATAGGTAAACGCGGCATCAAAATCATCCGCCTCAAACGCCTGAATTTGCGCGGATATGACCGCGCGAATAGGCTCTTCCTGCGCGCGAACCGGCGGCCCATAGGCAAGCCCGACGACAACGCACAAAGTCAAAATAATATGTTTCACAGAATATCCTCCCATCTGGAGAAGATATCGCGCCGCCGCTTCAAATCAAATCCGGCGCCTCAGGATGCCCCCGCCAGCCCCTGCACCTGCGCCCACAGCGCATCCGGCACCTCTACAGCGTCGGCCAGAACGCGGCCCTGCCCCGGCATACGCGCGCCCTCATTTTCCGCCACCCCTTCGGCCACGCGGGCAAGGCGGGCGGCAAAATGGTCCGACATACCGGGATCTATCAGCAGGTAAAACTGGCCCAGATCGTGCGGCGCGCCCTCAGGCGCCTTTAGCGGCGCGACGTCCTGGCTGGCCAGACTGCCGGTCAGCCCCGCTGCCAAAATCTCGGCCATCAGGCCAAATCCCCACCCCTTGTAGCCGGCCGGGCCAGCCCCAAGACTGACCAGAGAGCCGCCCAGCGCCGCCGCCGCATCGGTCGTAGGCGCGCCTTGGGCATCGACGGCCCAGCCTTCGGGAATCGCCTCATTCGCCGCCTTGGCCATCGTGATCTTGCCCAGAGCGACGGTGGTGGTTGATTGGTCGAACTGCATCGCAATGCCCCCCTCCCCGTCCGGCACGGAAAACGCGATGGGGTTAGTACCGATCACCCGCGTCTTGCCGCCGGGCGGGGCGACGATGGGCGTGGCATTGGTCAGCCCCAGCCCGATCAACCCGGCGCGCGCGATCTGGCCAGTGAAGTAGCCCAGCGACGTGCAGGTATGCGCGTGGCACACCGCCAGCGATGCTGTTCCGCATTCGCGCGCCGCTGCAATCGCCTCTGGCAAGGCGCGCACAAACGCCGCCTGCGCAAAGCCGAAATTAGCGTCGACGCGCACCGATCCGGGGCGCGGGCGCGTGACCTCGGGCACCGCCGCGCCCTTGACCCGGCCAGACTGCAACTGCTGGCAGTAACTTTCCAGATAGTACAGCCCGCAGATCCGGTTGCCCGTCGCCTCGGCCTCGCGGATGGCATCCGCGACACTGGCGGCGATCCAATCCTGCGCGCCGTGGCGCATCAGCGCGGCCTTGGACAGTTCTTCGATCTCGGCGATACTGATACGCGGCATTGGGGCGGCTCCTTGGCTGGTTACGCTGTCTTTTGGCCGCGCCTGCGCGCGCCGTCAATCACCCCGGCACGATCAGGCCGCTGTCCAGCTTCACCACCCGGTCCATTCGCGCCGCCAGCTCCAGATTATGGGTCGCAATCAGCGCCGACAGGCCGGTGTCGCGCACCAACCCCATCAGCGTGGCAAACACCTGATCGGACGTGCCGGGGTCCAGATTGCCCGTCGGCTCGTCCGCCAGCAAAAGACGCGGCTGATTTGCCAGCGCCCGGCAGAACGCAACGCGCTGCTGTTCGCCCCCTGACATGGCCGACGGGCGATGCCCCGCGCGCGGCCCGACACCGACATGATCCAAGAGTTCCTGCGCGCGCGCTTCGGCTTCGCGGCGCGGCGTGCCATCGGCCAGCTGCGGCAATGCGACATTCTCTAACGCCGTAAATTCTGGCAGCAGGTGGTGGAACTGGTAAACAAACCCCACGTCGCGCCGCCGCGCGATGGTGCGGCGGCGATCCCCCAGTCCCGTCATTACCGTGCCGCCAATCGCCACCTCGCCCGCGTCCGCAGTATCCAGCAACCCTGCGATATGCAGCAGCGTCGATTTACCCGCGCCCGACGGCGCAACCAGCGCAACGATCTCGCCCAGCGCGATCTGCAGATCGGCGCCGCGCAGCACGGCGATCTCCGACTCCTTGCCGCGATTATAGATCTTCTCAATGCCAGACAGGCGCAGCACGGGATCACTCATAGCGCAGCGCCTCCACCGGGTTCATCCGCGCGGCGCGGCGCGCGGGAAAGATCGTGACGATGAACGACAGCGACAGCGACAGCGTCACCGCCGACATGACATCGCCGAATTGCAGCTTGGCGGGCAGGTAATAGATGCCGCGCACCGACGGATCCCAAATCTCGCCGCCCATCGCCCAGTTCACAAAGCCGAACAACGGATCGATATAGATGGCAAACAGGCAGCCAAGGATCACGCCCATAACCGTGCCGATAATCCCGGTAAACGCCCCGCAGATGAAGAAGATGCGCAAAACAGACCCCTCTGTCAGGCCCATGGTGCGCAGGATGCCGATATCGCGGCCCTTGTTTTTCACCAGCATGATCAGGCCGCTGGTGATGTTCATCGCCGCGATCAGCACCAGGATCGACAGGATTATGAACATTACGTTATCCTCCACCTCCAGCGCGCGCAGGAATCCCCCGCTTTGATCCTGCCACGTCCACAGCAGGGCGCGGTCCCCCGCCGCCTGCATCAGCGGAATGGCCAGATTGCCGACATGCTCGGGGTCCGTGACCATCACCTCCAGCTCATCGGCCTTGCCCTCGCGGTTGAAGAACGATTGCGCCTCGGCAAACGGCATATAAACCCGCGTTCGATCAATGTCATAACGCCCAGCGCTAAAGATGTAGGTCACGTCATACGCATTGACGCGGGGCGTGGTGCCAAAGGCCGTTTTGACCCCGCCGGGCGAGATGATCTTGACCCGGTCGCCAATGCCTACGCCCAATTCACGCGCCACGCCCGATCCTATGGCGATGCCGCCCTCGAACCGCTCGATATCGCCCTGTCCAGTGCTGGGATCGGCGATGCGCGGGATGCCCTTGAGATCGTCCAGCGTGATGCCAAACACCTCGACGCCCGCGTTGCGATCGCGCGCGTTGGCCATGACCTGCCCCTTGATCAGCGGGGCCACGCGGGTGACGCCGGGCACGCCACGCACGCGATCCGCCATCGCCTGATAATCGCCCAGCATCCGGTCGATACGGCCCGTCTGCGCGTCAACCTCGCCCGCGTTGTAGACGGTGACATGCGCGTTAGATCCAAGGATCGTATCAACAAATTCCGCGCGAAATCCGGATCTTACGGACAGTGTCGCGATCAGCGCCAGCACCGCCAGCGTGATGCCGATCAATGAGATCCACGTCATCACGCTGACGCCGCCCTCGGCGCGTTTGGCGCGTAGGTAACGCCATGCGATCATCCATTCGAACGGGGCGAAGGGGGCGGATTTGCCTGCCACTTGGCGTTACTCCTGATAAGATGCGCGCAACTTGCGCCGGCGGCTACGCGCCGTCAAGCCGGGCGGGCACGGCGCCGCCGAAACGGCATTTTCAGCAGCGCCAAAGCGGCGGCCATAATGCCCAGTCCGCCCAGAAATCCAGCGCCGGCAAACACCCCGCCCTCAAACGTCAGCGGCAACGCCGGTTTGAATTCGTCCCATGCCGCGCCCGCAATCTCGGCATCGCCCAGACTACGGGCGCGGTAGGCGCGGGTGAACGGCCCGGCACTGCGCAACGTGGCCAGATCGGCAGACAGGCGTTCAAACCGCACGATCACGCCTGCCATGGTTTCGGCCCGCTGCGCGCCAATCGCGCTGCCCTGCCACAGATCGGCCAGCGCTGCATCGCGGCTTAGCCCGACCGCTGTTGCATCCGCGTCAAACCCGTCAACAAAGCGGCGCAGCTCGTCCACGGCGCCGCCCAAACGCTGCACATATTGCTGCGAAAACTCCGGGAACTGCGACAGCCCTGCAGCCCCCGTCAGGCCCCCCGCCAGCATCAGCGCGCGGCCCAGCATAGCTTAGCCGACCAGCGTGCCGCGATGCGGCGCATAAATCTGCGCCAATCGCTTGATCGCGTCCTCGGGCGGCATTTCTTCGCTGATCCCGGTGCGGCGGCTGGTCAGCTCAACCACGCCATTTTTCAGGCCGCGCGGCCCGACGGTGATCCGCCACGGCAGGCCGATCAGGTCCATCGTGGCAAATTTGCCACCTGCCCGCTCGTCCCGGTCGTCATACAGCGGATCCAGGCCCAGCGCCGTGATCCCGGCATACAGCGCCTCGCAGGCTGCGTCCGCCTCGGCGTCGCCCTGTTTCAGGTTGACGATCCCGGCATGGAAAGGCGTCACGCCCTCGGGCCAGATGATGCCCTTGTCGTCGTGGCTGGCCTCGATGATCGCGCCGACCAGACGGCTGACGCCGATGCCGTGGCTGCCCATGTGGACCGGGACAGGTTTGCCATCCGGACCTTGAACGGTGGCGCCCATTGCTTCGGAATACTTGGTGCCAAAGTAGAAAATCTGTCCCACCTCGATCCCCCGCGCGGTGCGGCGCCG
>RCMY010005697.1_pt1 | contig 10536 bp, 7 predicted proteins | sample 2041341 | NCBI WGS metagenome assembly RCMY01 (sample SAMN09708234, study PRJNA481090) | Marine sediment metagenome, whole genome shotgun sequencing project.
TCGTCCTCACCGGTGAAGCCGCTCACGTCGTGGCCGGCGTGCACGATCACCGGCAACCCGAGCGAGCCCGCAACATGCAGTGCACCGGCGAGGCGCTGATCATCGAGTTCGTACTCACCGACAGAGCAATGGAGCTTCAGCACTCGGGCGCCGACCGCAGCGGCAGCCTCGACGTCTCCCGCCGGATCGGGGTCTCCCGGGTGGACGGTGCACCCCGGTATGACCGTCACTCGATGGTCGGCGAACGCTGCCGAGATGCCGACCATGTCGAGGTTCAACGACGACGCCATCCCCGGCTTGTGCGCATACGGGAGGTTCCACACGACGTCGACGGCCTCAGACGCGAGCGCATCGAGCACCGAACGATGATCCACCGGATACACGAGGTCGTCACCGATGTGAGCCTCGAAGTACGAGCGAATGGCGGCGCCCAGTTTCCCGGGCTTGAGGTGGACATGCGAGTCGACGATCACCCACCCATCCTGGCGCATCTGCATCGAGCGGGCTGGGCAGCCACTCAGTCGATCGTCAGGCTGTCACCGGCACCAGCGGCGGCACCGGGAGCCGAACAGCTTCGGCGATGACCCTGATGAGTTCGGCTTCATCGGGACTTGTCGCCCGATCACGGAGGACCGCGGCGGTTGCACCTCGGACGAATACCTCACGGCCGGCGCGGTCGAGAGTCCCGAGCCGAACCAGAGCCTCATCGACGTCGGCCAGCGTCGGGGGCTGGACAGGCGGCGGCCGACTGGTGTCGTCCCCGCTCGCTTCGAGGGCCGCTCGGTACGCCTCGCCGGTCTGGGCGACGCCGCCACTGTTGTAGTCGGCAAGGAGGGCGTAGACGGTTGCTGCCTCGGATCGAAGCCGACCGAGTGGCGTGTCGTGGCGGGCCGACCCCTGGTCGTGTTGGTCGTCGAGACGCCGAAGCACGACACGACGCAGCACCCATGAGAACAGATCTTGATCGGTCGGTCGGTCGAGTCCGGCGATGGCGGCTGACAGCTCGTGGCGGTAGTCGGCCGGGAGTCCCTGTACGGATCGAAGAGCCAGGTCGGCTGCGGGAAGCTGGAGCGACCGGTCGAGATTCGTGATGATCGTGCTCGCCGCCTTGGTCGTGTCTGCGTCCAGGCCGAGGCGAGTGGCCACCGATCGCCACTGCTCCGCCCTCAGCTGCGGATCTGCAGCCAACAACGCTCCGACGATGGCGGCGACCGCACCGTGACGAGAGCCCAGAAAGTCTCGGGTTTGGCGAGGTATCTGGTCGATGAGTGTGCGAGCGTGAGCGACGTGGGCGTCTGATGCGCCGGCGAAGGCCGGGAACGCAAGCCCCATGGTCCCTCCACCCACCGACGCTGCAGGTGACCCTGCACCTGGCCCCGCACCTGGCCCCAAACCTGACATGGCGCTCGAGTTGGCCCCGGTGTCGGCGTTCGGCTGCACCTTCGACGTCCCATCCCAGTCGGGAACGAGTCGCTTGATTCGTTCGTCGAGCGGAGGGTGGCTGGCAAACGCGGCACCGATGGCAGGAGCGAAGAACAGGTGGTTGTTCTCGGTGGCGTGCGCTGCTCGAATCTTGTTCTCATGGCCCATGCCGGCGATCTTCACCAGCGCACCACCGATGCTGTAGGGGTCCCGGGTGTACTGAACGGCCGAGGCGTCGGCGAGATACTCGCGTTGTCTCGAGACGGCCGCCTGAATCAGACGGGCGAAGAGCGTGCCCACGGCCCCGATGATGATCAAGCCAAGGCCGGCTGCCATCAGCATGGCGGCGGAGTTGTCTTTGTTGTCTCGGCGCCGAGGAGTCCACCAAAGCTGCTGCAGGAGGATCCGGCCCATGACGGTCAGGATCGCGATGCCGAAGACCCAACCGACGATCCGGGTCTTCACCCGGGTGTCACCGTTACGAACGTGGGAGAATTCGTGAGCGAGGACGCCCTGAAGTTCGTTACGCGTCAGCTGATCGAGAGCGCCTCTCGTGACCCCGATCGCTGCATTCTCGGGTGTCCAGCCGGCGGCGAAGGCATTGATCGACGCCTCATGGTCGAGCACGAAGACCGCCGGCACGGGCATACCCGAGGCGATTGCCAGCTCCTCTACGACATTGGCGAGTTGGCGATCGTCAGGATCGAGCGTGTTGAAATCGATCTGGCGGCCGCCCATCGAGGTTGCGACATAGGACCCACCGCCGCCCTTGATCTGGCTCGATTTGACCAGCGACGCCCCGACGATGCCCAGCGCCGTCAGCGGTGCAGCTATTGCAGCTGCCGAGAGTGGCTGTAGCTCACCTGAGCTGGAATAGAGCACGGCAGTCAACAATGCCGTGACCATGGCGATGATGGCCACGATGCCCAGACCGAACAGGGTCACGAGGATGAAGGTGGCCCGGTGGGCTTCGTCCTGCCGGGTCTGGAAGTTCGTCGCCACGACTAGTTCGATGATCGGGGAGGTTCGTCGTCGAACGAGACCTCGATGTTCTCACGCTTCTCGGACGTGTCGTCCAAGTTGAGGTAGGCACTGTCCTTGAACCCGAACATGTTCGCGATCACGACCGGCGGGAACGACGCCTTGTAGGTCTGGTATCCGTTGACCTGATCGTTGTAGTTCTGCCTGGCGAAGGCGATCTTGTTCTCTGTGGTCGTGAGTTCCTCCGACAGCTGCCGCATGTTCTGGTCGGCCTTCAGGTCGGGATAGGCCTCCGCCACCGCCAGCAGGCGCCCCAACGCACCTCCGAGTGCGCCCTCAGACGAGGCAAGTCGCTGCATGCCTTCGAGATCTTCGGTGTTTCCCGACAGCTCGATTCGGGCCTGGGTTGCTGCGGCCCTGGCATCGACGACTGCCTCGAGGGTTGCTCGTTCGTGGGAGAGGTACCCCTTGGCTGTGGCCACAAGGTTCGGAATCAGATCGTGGCGGCGCTCGAGCTGAACGTCGATCTGAGCGAACGCGTTGTTCACCCGCTCTCGGAATTTCACCAACTTGTTGTAGGCCCCGACCATCGCGACGACCACCAACACCAGCACCACGGCCAGCACGATCAGTGCGATCAACATGAGAAGCTCCTCTGGGTCGGAACGATTCGATGCAAGCCGCCGACCCGACCGATCGACGATGCCTCGTCATCGTCGGCGATCGAGATCAACACACTCTGCCGCCCCAATCAACATCGGCTCAACTCTTGGGCCTGTTCGGCGATCGATCGCAACGCCGACACGTCGTTTCAGCCGGTGTCGGAGACCCGATCGTGGGCCGTACGGATCAGGGTCCCCGAGGTTCGTGCTCAAGGTCCTGGGCCTTTTGGCCGATACCACCGGTGAGCATCCTGGTTTCCCGAGCCAGCAGACCCTCACCCCGGATCGGGGAAGAGTCGAGCGACGACTGAGGCTCGGGATGGTTCCCGCTGGGTTGTTCGCCGACCCCTCCCCCACGATCGAAGGCGGACCCTCTTGATGAGTTCGACGCGCTTTACCCACTGGCTGCAACCTCTCGCAGCCCTCTTCGACCTCCTGCGCTCCCGTCCCTCGCTCCGGAGTCACGGCCGGCGGAAGATCGCCGTGCTGTTTGCAGGCGCCGCCGCATCGATCGGAGTCACACCGATCCCGGTGTCCGCTGCCGCTGCAGTGACCGATTGCTACTTCGGATCGGTCACCGGCGATGCCCGAACCGACTACGCGATCAGCTGGACCCCGGTGGCGGCCGTCGATGCCGAAGCTCCTGGGGCCCGTGGTGGGTATGTGATCTCCCGTCAGGTCGGCGGGACCGGAACGTGGTGGTGGCGCAACCGTGCTGAACCCGGCACCAGTACCTGGTTCGACAACAACGCCGGAGCAGCCGGCACGACCCCCTCGCAGTACCGGATCAAGACCAAAGACGCAGACGGGAACTTCAGTGCCGACGTGGTCTGTCAGCCGTTGGGCTCGGTCGAGAACGTCCGACTCGAAGCGATCGAGCGGGGCGCAGGTTCGTCCGACATCACCATCGGCTGGGACCCGGTGCCCGGCGCCACCGGCTACAAGGTGCTGCGCTCCGAAGGTGATGACGAGGCGACGACAGTTGCAGCCGACATGACCGGCACCAGCTGGACCGACAACGCCGTCGCCAACGGGCACTACGCCTGGTCGGTGGTGGCCCTCGTGACCGCGATGGACGACAGCGCCACCACCCACACCTGGGAATCAGCCCCATCGTCGACCACGGCCACCGCACAAGTGACCGCCGACGCGGTGTCTGATGAGCAGTACGCGACCAAGAAAGTCGATGGTCGCTGGGAACTGATCGACGCTGCCGACGTCGGCCGGTCTGACCCGACCGTTCAGCGCTGGCAGTCCATCGGCGTCCGCTACGACAACACCGGCGGGCTCGACGCCATCGACGAAACAGTCCTCGGAGACATCGACCGGCAGGGGTTCAACGCGATCCGACTACCCCTGCATTGGAGTGACGTCGAAACATCGAAGGGTGTCTACGACCAGCGCCTACTGACCGATGTCGACGAGCTCATCGCCCGTGCCGACACCGCAGGGCTCGGCGTGATTCTCGACCCGATCCATCTGGGCGGTGGCGCAGCCGAGAAATTCTGGATCCCGCCGTGGGCATGGGACAAGGCATGGACCGGCAGTCGTGCGGCCGCCACGGACCCCGACGACTCCACCGAGGTGCTCATGTGGGATGACCCAACCGATCCCGACGATGACGACCTCGCCCTCGACTACCTCGGGTTCATGCTCGATCGATACAAGGACGAACCGGCCGTGGTCGCGATCGAATTGGTGAACGAGCCGCATCCCACCGCCGGCAATGCCTGGGGCAACACCTCCGACATCGCCGAGCTCCAAGCCAAATGGGTCGACGAACTCCGCCAGATCGACGCCGACAAGCCCCTCATCGTGACCGGGTTCTTCGGTGGCTTCCTCGCCGACGGTTCGAAGTTCGCCGATGCGTTCACCACCGACGGCCGCCCGAACTGGGACAACATCGTGTTCACCGCCCACAGCTACTACAGCGGAATCGCCGTGCCCGGTGACATCGATGCCGATGATGATGGATACGGCGACGTCGACGATCCCGCCACCTACAAGCGAGGGAGCAAGACCGGAACCCGGGTCGAGGGATACTCCTCCCGAGGTTGCTACGGCGTCGCTGGTCATGTCGGTGGGTCCGCTTCGAGTCCCTACACCTGTACGACACCGGACTTCGAGACGAGGGCGACAGCGGTGGCGAACCTGGCCGCCGGGTTCACCGCTCAAGACGACGTCGCTCAGGGGGCAGACATGCCACTGTTCGTCGGCGAGTTCGGCACCCATCCCTACCGCTACGTCGAGACCGGCAGCTACACCGGCTGGGCCGGGTGGGGCAACGCCGATCTGATGCTGTGCGATCAGATCAAGGCGCTTCGCCAGGTGCACGGGACCCATGAGGTGTCGTACTCGGTGTGGGATCTGACCACCGGCGGATTCGGTACCTATGACCTCGCCACCACGAGCTGGAACGATCTCGGGGAGCAGTTCGCCGATTCATCCTGCACCGGTCGGCCTTCCGACCGATGACACCAGAGATGTTCGTTCAGGCGCCGTTGGCACGAGCGAGTCGGGATGGCTCGTCGGTGCGGGGTCCACTAGCTTCGGCTCTCACCAACGCCGATCGGGAACCCGCACCCCGATCCTGCTCTTGGAGGTCTTTTTGATGTTCGCCCGCCCCACATCGACCCGCCGTCTGCGTTCGGTCGTGGTCGCCGCCGCGTTGTTCGGCCCTCTGTTCGTCGCCGATCCGAGTTCGGCTGGCGCTGTCGAACTCGAATCGCGCACATCGTCGTATGCCTCGGCGGTGATCGCCGATGCCACCGATCTGACCCAGCTTCGCCAGAGCGAGGACTACACCACGTCCGATGCCGAGGTGCTGCGGCTCTACCGAGCGTTCTTCCTCCGCGAACCCGACATCACCGGCGCCCAGTACTGGATCGGGCTCCGGCGGGACGGCCTGGCCATCGAGCAGATCAGTGAGTACTTCTCGGTCTCCACCGAATTCGGCGTCACCTATGGCGAACTCGACGACGGTGCCTTCGTCGCCCAGGTGTACCGCAATGTCTTCGGCCGCGAAGCCGACACCGACGGGCTCGCCTACTGGATCGGCGAGTTGACCAATGGTCGTCTCGATCGTGGCGGTGTCGTCTACTGGATGACCGTCAATCCCGAGATGATCGACAACTTCCCCTACGCTCGGCTCGGTGACGACATCACGTCGGCCGAGGCACGCCAGGCAATCGTTCCGGTCGGGACCTGCGACCTGGTCACCGACAGCCGCCGAACGTTGCGGAATGGCCGCTCGGTGTGGACCGGGCCAGACGGTGAGTACTTCCGGATTGCAACCTCGAGGACTCCGATCTACAGCGAGGCCGTCTACGGCGAAGACGACGACACCAACACCGACGTGGTGTTCATCGTCGAATGTGTCGAAGCCAGCGGCGATCTGATCAACGACGGCGTCGTGGTCTGGCTGTCGACGCAGGACCCGATGCTGGTCGACACTCGAGGCAACATCAGCTCAGGGAACAGCATCGCCTATCACTCGTCAGCTCGTTGGGAGATCATCGAGTCGCTCCAGGTGCTCACCATCGACCATCGCTTCTACGACACCGACACGCCGCTGTGTTGCCCCCAGCCCGCCACCGACTGGTATTGGGAACTCGTCGACGGTCGGTTCGAGTACATCCGCACGTAGCGGCGTCATCTGCTGCCAGCCCGGAAACGTCGTAGTCGTTGCTGCTCGTGCGGCCCAGATCCATCCTCGTGATGGGTGACTGGACAGGTGCGCAACTCGTTGACGAGTCGGATTCCCCAGCACCTGGGGTCATCACGCCCATGCCCGTGAGCACCGGGGCGGCCACGGTTGGTTCCCCACCACATTCGAACGAGCTCTCGTGCCACACACCTTGCTGCGGGAGTCAGCCGATCGGATAGGGCGGCGGTCCGAGCACCTGGATGCCGAACTGAGCACACACTTCGGCCACGTGCCCCGGATCGATTTCCTGGGGCTCGGGTATCACCGCCTCATCGGTGGCCTGGCCGAGTGTGGCGACGAAGCGCTCGAACTGCGCCGGGGTCGAGACCTGCAACACCTGCGCCGTCTCCGACCGGACCTGGAATGTGTGCGGTCGCCCACGCGGCAGCCACACCACGGCGCCCGTGGTGTGCACCGCCTCGGCGTCGCCGCAGCTGAACCAGATCTCTCCGTCGATGATGTAGAAAAGCTCGTCTTCGATGTCGTGGCTGTGAAGAGGCGGACCGAAGTTCTTCGGCGCGTGGAATTCCATCACCGTCATCTCTCCGTTGGTCTCCTCGCTGGAGAGCTTGGCGGTGAACAGATTGTTGAGGAAGTGAAAGTGCTGACCTTCACCTCGAGCGATCAGTGTCGGGCTTTGGAGTGTCATGTGTCGACCGTAGGAAACGGCCGGAGCGAGCACCATCCCCTCATCTGGTGAACATGATCCTCGTCTGGGGGGGGTCACACCCCTCAGATGGGGGATGGATCGAAAGCGGCCGAGACTCTAACGTGAGCGCATGGGTATCGCCTCGTTCACCGCCGCACGCGATCGGTTGATCGCTGCCGCCGACCACGTGCAGACGGGCGAAGAGGCGTGCGCTGAAATCGCTCGCTCCTTTGCTCACGTCGCGCCGCACGACGGCAGCGCGGTGATGACGACCGATCCGGAAACCCACCTGCCGGCCGGTGGCTACGTCGCAGGCTTCGACGCGTCCGACTGCGTACCGTTCTGGGACAACGAACTCCTCGACCCGGACTTCAACAAGTTCAACGACCTGATCAAGAGCATCGACCCGGTGGCAACCTTGGCCGAGGCGACCGACGGCGATCTCGCTCGAAGCCCTCGGTTCAAGAAGCTCTATGAGGCAGCAGGAGCAAGCGACGAGCTTCGTGTCAGCTTCGTGTCAGGGTCCTCATGCCTGGCCATCGGTGCCTTCATCCGTTGCGACGGGGCGGTGTATGCGCCGCACGAGATTCGCGATGTCCGCAACCTGCTGGTTCCCGCAGCCAACGTCTTGCGAAGAGCGTTGGGCCACATGGCCGAACCGTTGACCGAACGAGGACCGGTCGTCGTCATCCTCGACCAAGACAACCAGGTCATCTCGATGTCGGTTGCCGCGGCCGAGGTCTTGGCCGACCTCCGGATCTCGGTAGACGCCGAGCTGCCGGGAACGATCGTGGTGGCGGCAACACGCGCCCGCGCCCTCCGATCGACCACCAGACTCACCACCCGACTGCGAGGGAGCAGCGGTCGCTGGGTTCGATTGAACGTGTCGCCGATGGTCGGCGGTGAAGGCATCGTCTCGGTGACGATCGAGAATGCGGCCGCTGGCGACCTGGTTCCGATCCTTCTGGATTCCTACGCCCTGTCCGAGCGCGAGACAGAAATCGTCTTCCTGGTATGTCGCGGCATCAGCACCAAGGAAATCGCCTCCGAACTCTCGATCTCGGTGCACACCGTCCGCGACCATCTCAAGTCGATCTTCGACAAAGCAGACGTCAACAGTCGAGGCGAACTGGTTGCGGGGCTCTTCACCAAGCACTTTCTCGACAGATTCCACACTGCGGTGGTCCACAGCGCTGATGTCGGTGAGTGATCGACAAGCCAGGGGTCTCGTCTAGTCTCGCACCATGCGAATCGGAACGATGTTGTCGATGCCCGGAGATTCAGTGGGAACTGCCGGACTCATCGAGCGAGCAGTTGCCGCCGAGGCGGCGGGCTTCGCTTCGGCCTGGCTTCCCCAAGTGGGCACCATCGACGCTCTGATGACGTTGGCGCTCGCAGGCCGAGACACCTCGACGATCGAGTTGGGTACCGCCGTGGTGCCCACCTATCCACGGCATCCCACGGTCATGGCACAGCAGGCACTCACCGTGCAGGACGCCACCGACAACCGGCTGGCTCTCGGGATCGGCCTCAGCCACAAGTTCTTCATCGAGAACAGCCTCGGTCTCGACTACTCCCGGCCGATCCCCCATACCCGTGACTATCTGACGATTCTCAACGGCCTGCTGGACGGCGAGTTCGTCAAGCACGAGGGCGACGAGTACCAGGTCAACGCTCAGATCTCCGTGGCCGATGTGCAGCGGCCACCTGTCCTCGTTGCTGCGCTGGGACCCGCCATGCTTCGGCTGTCGGGACGCCTGGCCGACGGGACCATCACCTGGATGGGCGGCCTCGACTATCTGCGAGACATCGCCGTTCCGACCATGAGTGCGGCCGCCGAGAAGGCCGGCCGGCCAGCTCCACGGTTCGTTGCGATGGTGCCGGTGCTGCTCTGCGAAGACGAGAGCGTCGGACGCGACACCATCAACCAGACCTTCGAGGCATACGGGAAGATCCCGTCGTATCGGGCAACGCTCGATCGCGGTGGTGCCTCGCTCCCGGCCGACGTCGGTGTCGTCGGAAACGAGGCATCGATCGAAGCAGGTGTCCAGGCCTTTGCCGACGTCGGGGTGACCGAGTTCGTCGCCGCCGTGCCGGCTGGGTCACCCATGGCCCCCGCGACCACCGAGTTGCTCGGCCGATTGGCCAGCGCCCGGGACGAGCACTGACCCTCTCGGCATGAACACGCTTCGGCCGTACACGACGGCCGAGACTTCAGGCATCGGCTCCGCCCGAGCAGTCGGCCTTGGATTCGACGTACGCCTTCAGCGCGATCAGGGCTGCTGCGGTCTGGGCCACGGGGCAGCGACGGTCACCAGCTCGAGCACGTGGCGGTTCGTCGGGCAGAAGCCGACGAACAGCACTACGTTTGGATACTGGTGAAGGGAGGGCACCTGCGGTGGGGTACGACCTCGGAATCGACATCGGCACCAGCTTCACCGCTGCTGCCGTCCGCACCGACGATGGTGTCGTCGGCGTGGTCGGTCTCGGCGCGATCTCCGACAGTATTCCGACCGTCGTCTATCTGAACGAGGACGGCACCATGGTGGTGGGCGACGCGGCCAATCGCCGGGCCCTCCTCGACCCGTACGGGGTTGCCCGAGAGTTCAAACGTCGGCTCGGCGACCCCACCCCGCTGATCCTTCGAGGCTCGCCGTTCTCGGCTGAAGCGCTCATCGCCCGCATGCTGCGCCATGTCGTGGAGAGCGTCGTCGACAGAGAGCGTGAAGCGCCGCGTCGGCTTGTCGTCTCTCATCCCGCCAACTGGGGCCGCTTCCGGCTCGAGATCTTTCAGCAGGCGACCGCAATGGCCGGACTCGAACAGGCGGAGTTCGTCAGCGAACCGGTTGCCGCCGCCATTGCCTTCGCCTCGGGCAATCAACTGGCCGTCGGCGCCACCGTTGCGGTCTATGACCTCGGCGGAGGCACATTCGACGCCGCCATCGTGCGTCGAACACGAGATGGCTTCGAACTGCTGGGCGATCCGGTCGGACTCGAGCACGTGGGTGGCATCGATCTTGTCCAGCTCGAAGGACCGCACGTCGGCGCCGGCGTCGACCCGGCCGACGATGGCTTCCAGGACCTGCTCGCGCAGCAGTGGCCAGTGATACCCCGCG
>RCMY010005699.1_pt1 | contig 10535 bp, 10 predicted proteins | sample 2041341 | NCBI WGS metagenome assembly RCMY01 (sample SAMN09708234, study PRJNA481090) | Marine sediment metagenome, whole genome shotgun sequencing project.
TCTCCAACAAATTGCTTAAAAAAAGTAGCCAGCCATGGGATCAACTTTTGCATTCACACCTTACACGTCCATTAATAGGTTATTCTTTGTCTGGGACATCCGCTTTAGTTTCTTTTTTGTCAGGCACATCATCAGCTTTGGTCACTTTTTCTTCATTATTATCTGAAGATTTTTTACCCTCTCCTTTCTTTCTTGCTTCTTTCTCAGACTTGGCTTTCAGGCGCTTACGACGTTTTAGTTCTTTTGTTATATCCTCAATATACGTAATATTTACTTTCTTCCGCTTCTCACTCTGATACCAGGAGAAGCACGTAATCGAACCCAATAGAATTAAAATCAAACTTAAGGCTGTCACACCATCAAGGAACATAAATGCAACACCTGTAGAAATTGCAAACGCACCTAAGAGCGCGGTAATTAACCATAAGCGCGGCCCCCAGCCTGTGCCTCTATATTGAATCCTCCATGCCTCAAGTTTCTCAAGCGTTGAAGTTAATTCTTCATCCGTCCAATTCTTCATACTCATCAGTACTGAGTCTCCCTGAAATTTAATATTTAAAATACGCGAGTATTGCCAACACGCGAAAACCCTATACTACGTGTACAAATCATATTAGGTCAATTAGCAATAGTTGTCTCTTATCGTTTGGACAAAAAAAAGGGCATCTAACGATGCCCTTTTTTTTACAACTAACTTCGATTAGAAGTTGTGGCGCATACCCACGGTGTAGGTATTACGGTCTCTATCAGCTGTTGCTGCGTTATCTTGCACATCTACACGCTGAAAACCACCAAACAAGCTAGAACGTTTACTCAGCTCATGAATCACACCAGCGGTGTAACTCCATGCATCTCTACCCTGACCTGCACCTAACGTCAATGGGTCAATACCACCTTTCCTAGCATGTGACTTACCACCCTGAGCGATTAGTCGAGTATTACCAATCTTATACTCAGCTCCAGCAAACCAAACCTCACCATCAGCACCAATATTCATTGAGGTATTACATTGTCCTGTACCGCCAGTTGCTGGTCCTGAGTTACCCAACATACCTGAACTTGTACAGCTCGCAGCACCTGTCATACTCGCATTGTTAATATTTTCATATTGGCCACTCAAGCGGAAAGCTTCGTAGGTCCATGAAGCACCACCACGCCAAATTTCTTCGTCATTGCTATTACCATTACGAATAGCCACATAATTTTTTTCATTGGTACTCACGTTATCACGAGAATAACCACCAAACACGTCAAAACCATGCGCACCAAATTCTGAGCTATGCTTAGCAGCGATTTGGAAATCCCATTCGCCATCTTCACCACCCGAGCTAAAACCACCGCCTGAACTAGGAGCACGAACCGCACCAGTAACAGGGTCTAATCTATTTGAATCACCAGGCATCAACAATGCTGAAAAAGCGAAACCTTCGACAACAGGTGAGTCATAACGTGCCGCACTGTTAACAAAGCCGTTTGCACCTGCACCCATACCATTGCTTGACGCAACCATTGTACCGCCACTGCCGCCAGCCTGCAGAGTTGTGTATGCAAATGGATCAATAGTCATACCACCAGCAAAATCTTTAAATGGTGATGCAACACGACCAAACTTAACGTCACCCCAAGCGTCATTACCAAGACCAACCCAACGCTCACGAGCAATACCGATATTGCCGCTACCCATATTTAAGCCGTACTCAATATGAGCCATTGCTCTTAGTCCGCTACCTAATTGTTCAGTGACGTGCATTCCCCATCTAGATCTACCAGCATCATCACCGACATTTGATTGACTAGAAACACCATCAATATCAACCGTGTTATATTCAGCTTGAGCAGTACCAAAAAGGGTAACATTTGTACCCTGAGCTGAAACTGCTAACGGTGTTGCCAGTGCACCAGCTATTGCCAATGAAATTAGTTTCTTCTTCATACTGAAGTTCTCCTTTGATATAAAAACAATTGGGGCTGTCAACCTGCCTAACCGCACTCCATTGGAATGCACCCCGCTTTCAACCTGAATCTGACCTCTATTACGAGGGTTGGGTAGATTGTGCCCAACACGAATCTACGCCGCAAGAAAAACGAGCATTTTTTCAGTTACAAGGCAACATTGTGTTGCGTTTGAACAACAGAAGTGTTGTTTTAAGCGTTATTTCAGCTCAAAACGACTATTTTACATAAAAATTTTCATTGAGCTCTATCGTCACCCACGAAGAATCCCAAGTAAACTCACGCCATACTTTTCTAGTTTATGAGACCCTACCCCCGTCACCTGACTCAACTCTTTTTCCGTTTGTGGACATAAGCGTACCAGTTCTTTTAACGTTGCATCATGAAACACCACGTAAGCTGGCACACCATGCTCTTTAGCTGTTTCTGTGCGCCACAAACGCAAACGCTCCCACATTTCACGCTCAATCGGTTCAAAGCTAGTTAAATCATCACTTCTCTTCAGTTTTACAACTCGTCTATTTTCTTTCTGTTGCTTTAAGTAGACAGTTTGCAGCCCTTTAAGAACTGCTCGACTCGTTTCTGTTAACAATAACGAGCCATGCCCTTCACTATCGGGTGTCAAAAATCCAAGCGCAATTAATTGCCGAAATACGGCCCGCCAAACTTTCTCATCCAATTCTTTACCAATTCCAAATGTACTAACTTTATTGTGCATCCATTGTTTAACTCGGTCGGTATCATTACCTAGCAATACATCAATCAAATAACCCACACCAAAGTTTTGGCCGGTTCGATAAACACATGACAACGCCTTCTGCGCCGCCACCGTTCCATCCCACACTGTCGGCGGATCAAGACACACATCACAATTTCCGCAAGGCGTATCCGCAACGATTTCACCAAAATAACGCAGTAAAAGTGTGCGTCGACAAACTGATGCCTCGCATAATGCAAGCAATGCATTAAGCTTTGTTGAAGCAACGCGTTTAAATTGATCTTCAGCCTCAGAGTTCTCGATCATTCTTAATTGCCGCACAACATCACCCAAGCCATAGGCCATCCAAGCGGTGGCTGCCTGACCATCACGACCTGCACGTCCAGTCTCTTGATAATAACCTTCGATACTCTTGGGCAAATCTAAATGTGCCACAAAACGCACATCAGGCTTGTCAATTCCCATACCAAAAGCAATGGTTGCAACCATGACAATGCCATCTTCACGCAGAAACCTTTCCTGATGATGACTACGCACTTGTGTACTCATACCTGCATGATAGGGAATTGCATTGACACTTTTATCTACCAACCAGCTCGCCGTTTCTTCAACCTTCTTCCGTGACATACAATAAACAATGCCGGCGTCACCTTTATGTTCAGACTGTATAAAGTCCAGCAATTGCGACTTACCGCTTGTTCTATCGATCACTTGGTAACGTATGTTCGGACGATCGAAACTAGAAACAAAGGTTTTCGCACCATTTAGACCCAAACGCTCAACAATCTCTTTACGCGTTACCGTGTCTGCAGTCGCCGTTAAGGCCATACGCGGCACATCAGGAAAGCGCTCTTGCAATACCGACAATTGAATGTATTCAGGACGAAAGTCATGCCCCCATTGCGAGACACAATGCGCTTCATCAATAGCAAATAATGCCAGCGGTGTACTCGCCATCAAACCCAGAAAACGCGGCGTTAGCAGTCGCTCAGGCGCAACATATAACAAGTCATACTGCCCTGCCAATAAATTACGCTCAACGTCAGATGCTTCTTCATGTGTCAATGAAGAGTTAAGAAATGCAGAACGCACACCCAGCTCATGTAATGCGGCAACTTGATTTTGCATAAGTGCAATTAATGGTGACACCACCACAGCAACCCCGTCGCGCATTAAAGCCGGGATTTGATAACATAATGATTTACCGCCACCCGTCGGCATCAATACCAAACAATCACCACCAACAGCAACATGCTTGATCACCTCAGCTTGCTGACCACGAAAAACGGAATAACCAAAAATGTCTTTTAGGATATTAGATGCTTGAGGCATTACTGAAGAAACACTGGCTGCTTTATTAGATGAGGATGGCATGCATTTATTATACGGGTTCGGACAAAACAATGACGCTCTACTCATGCAACCCTATTACTACGACCTCACCCAAATACGACAGGAACCAGCAAATAAGATAGAATGGTGACAATCGCAATCGCCATAAGATTTAATTTAAAACCGGCACTTGCCATCTGGGAAATGGTGACGTTACCCGTCGCATATACAATCGCGTTAGGCGCTGTTGCAACAGGCAACATAAAAGCACAGCTTGCTGCCAGCGCTGTTGGCACGAATAATACCATGGGATCAAGCCCGCTGATAACCGCTAATGCCCCAAAAACAGGTAACAATGTAGCTGTAGTTGCCACATTGCTGGTCAGCTCAGTCAAGAAAATAACCAATGTAACAAGCCCTAAGATGAGAAATATTAGTTCTAAATCTGCGAAACCAGACAAACCATCACCTATCCACAAACCAAGTCCTGTATTTTTAATTGCAGCAGCAAGACTTAGCCCGCCACCAAATAAAATCAGCACTCCCCAAGGTAGTTTGTTTGCACTTTCCCAGTCCAGTAGCGCCGTGCCTTTTTCTTTTGCATGTCCGGATGGGATCATGAACATAAGCACCGCACCACCCAACGCTATCATGGCGTCATTTAGCCACAAAATAATTTCAAAATTTTGTTGAACAGGCACACGCACGACCCAAGCAATTGCTACCAAGCAAAATACAAAAGTCACCCGTTTCTCAGGTGCTGTCATTGCGCCCATACGCTTCAACTCATCAGCAATGATGTCTTTGGCAATCGGCACGCCACGCAAGTCAAACGGATACGCCCATTTTGTTAGCACCCACCATGCCACATAGACCATCACGATAACTGTTGGGATGCCGAACAACATCCAATCAACAAAACTTATTTCAATGCCATAAGTTTGTTTCATGAAACTAACAACAAATAAATTTGGTGGTGTCCCAATTATCGTTCCTAATCCGCCAATACTGGCTGAATAAGCAATACCAAGAATTAGGCAGAGTAAAAAACCCTGCTGTTTGTGTGTCTCATCCTTAATGATTTCACCGGCCAATGACATTGCAATTGGAATCATCATGATCGTGCTGGCTGTATTACTGATCCACATAGAAATAAGCGCGGTTGCCCCCATGAAACCCGCGATTAATGCGGCTGGACTATCACCAACACGCACTAAAACATTCAAAGCCAAGCGGCGATGAAGATTCCACCTAGAAAGTCCTGTTGCGATGATAAAACCACCTAACAACAGAAAAATAGTTGGCGATGCATAAGGTACCGTGCTCTCCTCCATGGTCATCACACCCAATGCTGGAAACAGCAAAACAGGCAATAGCGATGTGACAGGAATCGGCAAAACTTCAGTCGCCCACCAAGACGCCAGCAATAGCGCAACGCCCGCGGTATACCATGCAGAAGTTGACATATTTTCAGGTGCAGGCAAGAAAATAGTCAGTAACAAAAAACTAACGCCAACTACCCCGCCAACCAGCTTTGAAGTTGAGAAAAACACAGGTACTTTATTGTCTGGATCAGTTGGCATAATGGTTAAAAAGTATAAATGACATATAAAACATAGCAAACTTACACGACGATCATACAATAAAATTTTTGCATCCTGATATAATCAAGAAAATATTCCTTTTTTATCATTTCAGATAATGAAGTGTACGCACTGTTATAATTCACTCTTGAAATCTCTTAAAAATAAATTAATATAATTCGCAACATTTGTTTGGAGGAAGTAAATGGTAGTCGCTGATGTTTTGAGAATAATTCAAGACAATGAAGTTAAATTTGTTGATATGCGCTTTACAGATACCAATGGCAAAGAACAACATGTAACGATTCCCGCCCACTCCTTTGACGCTGACAAATTTGAAGACGGCCATCCATTCGACGGCTCATCCATTGCTGGCTGGAAAAGCATCCAAGCTTCCGACATGCTGCTTATACCAGATCCAGATACTGCAAACATGGATCCGTTCTTTGACGACGCAACACTCATCATCTCTTGTGATGTTGTAGAACCTTCAGATGGCAAAGGCTACAGTCGCGATCCACGTTCACTTGCAAAACGTGGCGAAACCTATCTTAAATCAACAGGCATTGGTGATATTGTCTACTTTGGCCCTGAACTTGAGTTTTTCATTTTTGATTCCGTCAATTGGCATACTGACATGTCTGGTTGCGCTGTAAAAATTGGATCTGAAGAAGCAGCATGGAGTTCAGCTCTAAAATATGACAGCGGCAATATTGGTCATCGACCGCCAGTTAAAGGTGGTTACTTTCCAGTCCCACCCGTAGACTCATTGCATAACATTCGTTCGGCTATGTGCTTAACACTTGAAGATATGGGCATAGAAGTCGAAGTGCACCATCATGAAGTTGCAACAGCGGGCCAGTGTGAGATTGGCACAAAATTTAACAGCCTTGTTAAACGCGCAGATTGGAATCAACGGCTTAAGTATATTGTGCATAATATCGCACACTCCTATGGCAAAACAGCGACATTCATGCCAAAACCTATTGTGGGAGATAATGGCTCCGGCATGCATGTCCATCAATCTATCTGGAAAGACGGCCAAAATCTTTTTGCTGGCAATGGCTACGCGGGTTTGTCTGAAAATGCACTGTACTATATTGGCGGCATCATCAAGCACGCCAAAGCTTTGAATGCTTTCACCAACCCAAGCACCAATTCTTATAAACGCTTGGTTGCTGGTTTTGAAGCGCCTGTTAACTTAGCTTATTCGGCCAGTAACCGGTCTGCGGCAATACGCATACCCCATACTAACAATCCGAAAGGTCGACGAGTAGAAGTCCGTTTTCCAGATCCCATGGCTAATCCATATATCGCATTTACAGCATTAATGATGGCAGGGCTTGATGGTATCCAGAACAAGATTCATCCTGGAGACCCTATGGACAAAAACCTTTATGATTTACCACCTGAAGAAGCTTCAAAAATACCCAATGCGTGTGCATCTTTGAATGAAGCGCTGGAGAATTTAGATAAAGATCGCGACTTTTTGATTCGCGGTGGTGTTTTTTCCAATGACATGATTGATGGTTACATAGAGCTTAAAATGGAAGAGGTTGCCCTACTTCGTTCAACGACACACCCGATCGAATTTGATTTGTATTACAGTCTGTAAAGTTCATACGTTTAAATAACAATGAATTATGGCTCTTCTTTGATCTCACCAACCGAAATTAAAAGCTAAAATTGTATATCAACGGTGCTCATGCCCCGTTTTATACAATCTTATAATGCTGTCTTGTGAGATATGGGAGAATAGAAATACGGTTAGCAGCCATTCTATTTATCTTTTCTGTCACTTCAATCACAGAAACTTATGCTGATATTTATAAGCATGTAGACAAAAATGGCCGAATCACCTATTCAAACAAAGCGGTTAGCGGAGCTAATAAACTGTCAACAAACTTGCCTTTATCTATAAACAATTGTCCAATCGTCAGTAACGACGCTCAAGCTAAACGCGATCTAAAACGTCGACAAACCCTTGAAAATGAACTCGCAACTGAGAAAAAACTGCATGTTAATGCAAAGCAAAGCTTAAACAATGCTAATGCTTCAAGAAACAACAGCAACAATTCTCAAGAAAATCTGACGCAATATAGTAAAGAAATTAAGAGTCGGAAATTATTACTTAAAAGAAATATTACGGCACTAAGAAAAGAATTAGCAAATTGATATCTATTGTTTAAAACGTGAATGGTGGCTCATGAAAACTAATGGCATTATGTTTCTAATATTATTTGTTGTTTCTTGTTTTGCTCAAGCAGGCGTGTTTAAGCATGTAGATGAAGAAGGGAATGTCACCTACTCGAATATGCGTTCAAAAAACTCAAAGGCAGTTGATCTGCCTTCGATCACCGTTGTACCTGCCATTCAAACCGAAGAATTCAACTCAATTATAGAAAGAAGAAAAGAGTCGTCTAACAACAAAAAGCAACGCAATAACATTGAAAAACAGATATCTGACGAAGAAAGTCGCCTTTCAGATTTAAAAAATGAATATAAGGACGGCACGCCAGATCGCTTAGGTAGCGAAAGAAATTATCAGCGATACTTAGATCGGGTTGAACGACTAAAAGCTGAAATAACTGTCAGGGAAAACAACCTTAATAACATTCAACAAAACCTGCAGAGTTTTCCAAACCCTAATAATTAGCTAGTAAATCCTATTTGCTCATCTTAGCGAGTTCAACCATAACAGGCGCGTGATCAGATGGACGTTCAAGCTTCCTAACTGATCTGTCTATTACACAAGAAACGCAATGATGAGAAAGGGTCTCACTCAGTAAAATATGATCAATTCTCATCCCACGGTTACGGCGAAATGCCATCATTCGATAATCCCACCAAGTAAATGATTGATCTGGCTGTTCAAACATACGAAAACTGTCCACAAGCCCCAGATTCAACAGCCCATGATAAGCATCTCTTTCAGGCTGACTACACAACACTTTGTCTTTCCATGCAACCGCATCATAGGTGTCTTGATCTTCTGGTGCAATATTATAGTCACCAAGCAATGCCAACTTTGGATGTTTGACAATTTCCTCTTGAAGCCATTCATGAAGTGCGCGCAACCAGTTTATTTTATATTGATACTTATCTGACTCGACACTTTCACCATTTGGAATATAAACACAAATTACTCGAACATCAACGTATGTTGCCGCAATAACACGCTTCTGAACATCGTCCAACTCAGGTATGGCTGTCACAACGTCTTCACCTGTTTGTTTACTTAATAATGCGACGCCATTGAAAGTTTTTTGCCCGACAAAAACTGATTGATATCCTGCTGCTGTTATTTCATCCAACGGAAAATTCTCATCCTGTACTTTTGTTTCTTGCAAACATAAAACATCCGGCTGATGAGTTTCCAACCAATCAATAACCTGTGGTAAACGGACTCTTAAAGAATTAACATTCCATGTTGCAAGCTTCATATCAACTCGCTATAAAAGTTTTGTAATGCAGCATTGATAGCCTGCGGTTCTTCCTCTGTCGCAACATCTTAAACACCCACAAAAATCAGTGTCGGCGTCGCAATCATATTAAATTATTCATTGATTCCCTGACGATTGATAACGCCAGACACAGCACAAGTAATACCAATACGATCATTATTGATAAATATTTCTCGCCATGCGTCCCTCAACTCGCTTCTTTTCGGATCCTGCAGAAATTTATGTCCAAACATAATCAGCATAATCTGATTATGCGGTTATTCTAAAGCCGAACCAATGTGCTATAAAATTAAGTCGTTTATATTGCCCTGCATTCTCTTTTGGATCAGGGTCGGCAGATGTACCAATCAAAGTAAGTGATTTGATTAGACATGGAAATCGAAAGATACGCAGCGATATTTACTTTTAAATTTGCAAATCTGACTATCAAAAATCCGGTGATTCCATAACAAAACCATGGGTAAAAAAATATTATGTCTGAGCCACAGTCACTCTCTTCCTAATAAAATAGCCTGCCATGGATTATTTTTGTAGACGCAATTAATCATTATTATTTATATTTTAAAGTATTTTTTATTATATGATTCAGCCAATGACTAATGTCAGCAATCTCATCGCCACACACTGAATGCGCCATGTCATATTCATGCCATTCAACGTTATAATTCGATGCTAACAACTTATCTTTTGAAGCCTTTGCTTTAACAATCGGTATAACCATATCATTACTGCCATGCGCCATAAAAATGGGTGCCAAACGGTTCGCAACTGAAATCTCATCTACAAGTGTCTGAGACAATGACAAATAGCACGATAATGCCATAATACCTGCGATTTCATTCTTGTAGCGAAGTCCTACTTGCAGCGCCATCACACCACCCTGGGAAAATCCTGCCAAAATTATATTTTGAGATGGAATACCACGCTGAACTTCTTGCTTTATTAACTTTTCTATCGCTTGTTGTGATTGACGTATACCTTCTTCATCCTCAGACAAATCCAAACTCTGATCGTAAATGTCATACCACGCGCGCATAACATATCCATTATTAATACTAACCGGACGCTCAGGTGCATGTGGGAATATAAATCGAACAGAAGTTTCTGGCAATAACGCTAATTCATGGACTATTGGCACAAAATCATTACCACCTGCACCCAAACCATGCATCCATATCACCGAGAAGACTGGCTTATCTCCGGTTTCAATTTTGATATAAGGCAGAGTTTGATTCATTAGTTTAATATGTTTAACGCCCTGTATATAAGCTATTAAGTGTAAGCCAGTTAATCCTTCTTTCAGGAGACACGGCAAAGACAGAAATACAAACAAATGTAGCGTGTAATTTATACATTCCGACTTACTTTATGGGTTGATCTTAAGTTTCTCGATCTCCATAAAAAAACCGGCACACCGGCCTGTCTTGTGACAGCGGTGTGCCGGTGTGCAGTCTAACTTAGCTTAAAGCTTAGTAAAGACAGGTA
>RCMY010005700.1_pt1 | contig 10535 bp, 8 predicted proteins | sample 2041341 | NCBI WGS metagenome assembly RCMY01 (sample SAMN09708234, study PRJNA481090) | Marine sediment metagenome, whole genome shotgun sequencing project.
ATGGGGCAGGGTGAATACAACCCGTCCGAGGCTACCGCTCCGCCATCAACTTGCGACGCGGCGCGTCAGGGAGTGGTAGTGCTCTGCTCGGGAATCTGGTCCACCGGGATCTCATCGGCGGGCGGCCCCTCGGGCGTGCAATCGACGGGTGGGGCCAGGGTGCTGGGTGCCGTTGCACCCTCCACTGGAGGCTGGGCCGGGGCACACACCGGCACCACGGTGGTGGTGGACAGTTGCGGGTTGCGCACTCGCCCAGAGAAGTTGTCGCTGGTAGGGAGTTCGGTGCAGCCCGGGGCCAAGGCCAGGGCATCGTCGGACTCGGCTGCAACCACACCACGATATTCCGCGGCCCGGCTCATGAACTCTGCCCACATCTCAGCCGGATAGTCGCCGCCGTGCACCTCGATGCCACGGAAGTTGCTCATCGTTCGCAATGGCTCGCCGGGTGCCCCCGGGTAGCCCATCCACACCGCCGCGGTGAGATCGCAGGTGAATCCCACAAACCACGCATCCCGTGCGTCCTGGGTGGTCCCGGTCTTGCCCGCCGCAGGTTGACTAAATTGGGCAGCCCGCCCGGTCCCTGACTCCACCACCTGGGTGAGGCCGTAGTTCACCTGCCGGGCGATCTCGGGATCCAGCACCGGGGTGCCGGGTCGCTCCGGGCCCGAGGTGCATGTGCCGTCCACCGGATACCAACAGAGCACCTGACCCTCGGCATTCTCCACCCGTTCGATCAACGCCGGTGCCTCGAAGACACCCTCGCGTTCGAACGTGCTGTATGCAGAAGCCATGTCGAGCACCGACACCTCACCGGCCCCCAGGACCAGGGCATTCACGGCCGGGAGTTCGGCAGTGACACCCAACTTGTGTGCCATCTGCACAACCTGGTCCGGCCGAGTATCAATCATCAACTGGGCGAACACAACGTTGGAGGAGACACGCAGAGCGTCCAGCACGTCACGGTAGCCGTTGCTCGAACCTCCACCCTTCACCCGCCAGACACCGCCGTTGTTTGCTCCAGGAATTTCAATCACCGACGGGGCGGCGTACAACGATCGGGCACTGAACCCCTGTTCGAGCGACTCCGCGAAGGCAAAAGTCTTGAACGACGAGCCCGGCTGACGCCCGGAACCACCGCCATCTCGTCCCAAGGCCAAGTTCACCTCGCTCACACCGAAGTCCGTGCCGGCCATCATCGCCACCACCCGACCGCGCTCGTCCACCGCAACGATGGATGCGGTGGGGTTGTCGGGATCCTCAGGCGGTAACTCGTTCACCACCGTCTGATAGGCGTAGCGTTGCAGCTCGTGATCCAGCGTGGTGTACACCCGAAGTCCATCGGTGTAGAGGCCGCCATCGGGGTAGAGCTTTGCCAATTCCTGACGCACCGCCTCGATGAAATACTCTGAGCCGAACTCGGCCCCTTTCACCTTTCCCAAGCCCACCCTGCTGATCGGGGCGATGATGGTGCTCAGCGTCCGCTTGTCGGCCCGGTCAGCCTCCAGTTCAGTGATGTAGCCGTCCTCGAGCATCCGACGTAATACTGTGGCACGGCGGCGTTCTGCCTCTTCAGGGTTGTCCCGGGCATCGGCGGACTCGGGGGCCCGGATCAGCCCGGCAAGATAGGCAGAGTCGGCCAGGTTGAGCTGTTCCACGTTTTTCCCGAAGTACGCCTGGGAGGCTGCCTGAATCCCATACGCCCCCCGTCCGAAGTAGATGAGATTCAAATAGTCCTGGAGGATCTGTTGCTTGCCGGCGGTCTTGTCAACCGCTTCACGTTCCAGCTTGATCGCCAGCGTGGCTTCCCGGACCTTCCGGGTGAGGGTTCGCTCGTTTGTCAGGAAGCTGTTCTTCACATATTGCTGGGTGATGGTGGAGCCACCTTGGGTCCCGCCATAACGAATGTCCTGATAGAGCGCCCGGGCGATGCCGTAGGGGTCCACGCCCTCGTGCTCGAAGAAGTCCTTGTCTTCGGCTGCTACCACCGCTTGCCAGAGAACCGGCGGGATCTGGTCGAAGGTTACGAGCTCACGATCCTCGATGGAGGAAAGCGTGGCAGTGGCAACGTCGCGAGAACACGTCCCCACCACTTCGGCGGTACAGATAAATGTGGTCTCGTTCAGATCGGGAGCAGCGAGTTCTGGCAATTGGATTTGCGAGGACAGAACCATCACCGCCGACGCCAGCATCCCCACCCCGGCAAGCACCATCAACAGCAAAGTGCGGCGGAGTCGCCAAAGAGGGTTGCGACTCCGCCTCCGGGGCGCACGGGGAGAAAGCAGTAGTTCTAACACGGCGACCCCATGTTGTAGCAGGCCTAACCGAGGAGGCGTGTTCGGCTGGCCTCGCCGATGGGAAATGACTCCCGCAGGTGATTCCACCAGCACGAGCGACACACTTCAACCCGGAACCCGATGGTGGATCGGTGACGGCTCCTCAATCGCTGCATCTCGGCGATGTCGGTGATACAGCGTCCACCGCGAGGCAGCCCCGGACCGAATGCGAACAACACAGCCACCAGTTGGTCCGCTTCGCAGATCGGGCAGGGCTCGTTCATCGACGTGGCGTGGTTGTCCGCAACGCGCCGCAGTTCGGGCTGGGCATCGCACACTTCCAGCCGATCGCGATGCCCCGCTCGAACCCCGTCGATCACGCGCTGCCGTTCCAGCCGATAACTGACAATCCCGGAACGTTCGGTCATTCCTCTGTCTTGGGTGAATCCCGGCGAGCGATCAGCAGCGCCTGGGCATCTTGCCTGGAGAGCGGGCCATTCTGCACTGCCTCATGGCGGAGGTAGTTAAGCGCAGCTCCTACGGCGGGACCCGGGGGAATGCCGAGCACTTGCTGGACCTCGTCGCCGCTGATCGGTGGTTCAAGTTCTTCCCGCGTCACCGCCGTGGTGAGTTGCCGGAATGCGGTCCCGAAACGATCCAGACGATCCACCGCCACCCGCCCAAGAATGCGCTGCAAAGCGACAGCTCGGAGCACCAGTTCAACACCGTGATCCGCCAGCACTTCCCGTAGCGACTCGGCATCATTCGAATCCGGGATCTGAAGAGCCAGCAGTGCCCGAAGATCCCGCCGGTGCTCAGACGACATCTTCAAGTGTGCCGCCGCCGCCTCGGCCCTAAGCCCGGCGAAGTCAAGGAGTGCTGCCCAGCGAATACCCGAGTCCGACGGGATCTGTTGAACCATGGCCGACACCCGCTCAGGGTCATACGCCGGCAGAGTGTCCAGGCCCAAGGCTGGCCCCATGACCCCGGTATCCCAGAGGAACCGCAGCCCTTCGCTGGGGTTGGGAAGGGCCAACAAGCGGTCCAGTTCGGCGAAGATCCGTTCCCCGGAGACAATACTCATCCGTTTGGCGAGATCGGTGGCCGCACCTACGACGTTCGGGTCAAATGACATCCCCAATCTCGCTGCGAACCGGGCGGCTCGCAACATACGCAGCGGGTCATCTTGGAACGAGATCTCCGGCGAGAGTGGTGTGCGGAGCAGCCGAGCCTCCAAATCCTGGTGGCCGCCAAATGGATCCACCATCTCACCGGTGAGCACGTCACGAGCCATGGCGTTCATGGTGAAGTCACGGCGACTGAGATCGGTCTCCAGGTCATCGCCGAAACCAACGTCGGGTTTGCGACTTTCCGACGAATAGATCTCGCGGCGGTATGTTGTCACTTCCACGGCTCGGCCATCCACGGTGGCACCGATGGTGCCGAACTTCTCACCTTGGCGCCAGATCGCCGTAGCCACCGGTTCCAGCAGTCCCAACACCACATCGGGCCGAGCGTTGGTCGTGAGGTCGATGTCCTCACCGTCCCCGCTCAGACCGAGCGCCTGGTCCCGTACTGCTCCCCCAACGAGGTACAGCTCATAGCCGGCGGCTGAAAATAGATCACCCAACCGAAGGGCCGTGGCCGGCAGCGGCGGAAGATCCGCGGAATGGTTCACCGATCCCGAAGATGGAAACGCTTGGCCGTTGCGACCTCGCCTCCGCCAACGTTCCCCCCGGTTGCCCCCTCTGGCCGATAGGCGTGATCAACCGCAGTTGAAGCCACAGCACCGGCGCACGAGGCGAGCGCATCGGTGTCGTAACCGCCTTCCAAGAAGAGCAGGCGCTTCCCCCCAGGAACGATGTTCATGAGGGTTTGCGACGCGTCGGCATAGTCGCCCGAACTGAGTCCGAGGTCGGTGATCGGATCGGCCCGGTGACCATCGAATCCGGCGGAAATCAACATCCAGTCCGGCGCGAACGACTCCACCACTGGGACAACAATCTCTTCGATCGCCGACCGATAGACCGACCCGGCAGTTCCAGCCGGCAACGGGATGTTTACGTTCGTTCCTGCGCCAGCGCCTTCGCCGGTCTCCTCCATTGCCCCGGTGTAGGGATACCACGGGTACTGGTGCAGGGACACGAACAGGACGTCGGGGTCCCGGTAGAAGATGTCCTGGGTCCCATTGCCGTGATGTGCGTCGATGTCGACGATGGCAACTCGGTCGCCCCGATCGGCCAAGAAGCGAGCGGCAACCGCCACGTTGTTGATCAGGCAGAACCCCATTTGCCGGTTGGGGAGAGCATGGTGACCAGGGGGTCGCACCACCGACCAGCCCGCCAGACCCTCTCCAGCATCCAATCTTCGGATGAGGTCCAACCCTGCACCGGCCGCCACCCAGGCGGCGTCCGATGACGAGCTGTTCACCGCCGTGTCGGGATCGATATTGCCACCTCCTTCCAGGCAGAACATCTGCAGGCGGTCAAGCACTGGCCCGGGATGAACCGCTTCCATCGCAGCTCGTTCCGCCACTGGCGCATCCACCCATTTGACGGCCTCAGATAAATCGGCTTGCGCGATCCCGCGCCGAAATGCATCAAGACGCGCCGGACGCTCCGGGTGGTGCGGACCGGCATCGTGCAACCAGCACAGGTCGTTGGTGGCAAGAAGAAGCGTCACTGGTATTCAATGTAGCGAGTCTCGTGCACGCAGGCGAAGGCGGCGCTCGCCTACCCTTGTAAGAAGTGAGTTCGGCTGCAGTACCAAACCCAGCAACGCCGGTCAGTCGAGGGATCTCGGTAACGGGCCTCGGCAATTCGCGCGTGCGCGTGAGTAATTGGCAGGGAGACCAAGGGGTTGTGCTCGTTGGGCCGGGCCGAGCGTCGATGCTTCCATCGATCAACGATCTTCGATCCGTGCTGGATCGTCTGGCACAACGCGGCGTTATCCGGGCCGTAACCCCAGCGTTGTCGCAGCGGGATGCTCAGCCGTTCCTCCAAGCCGGGTTCACCACCCATGAACACCTCCACCTCTTGGCGTTCGACCTCCGCACCAACGGCCGTCTCCCTGGGGTGGCGGCGGCCCAACAATTACCAACTAGCTTTCAGATCCGCAGCGGCCACCGCTGGCACGAACACGATGTGATCGCCGTCGACGGTGCTGCCTTCGAATCGTTCTGGCGATTCGATCCGGTCGCACTTCGAGAGGCGCGGCGGGCCACTCCCCGGCACCTTTATCGTGTCATCACCAACCGCAGCGGCGTTGCCGCCTACGCGGTCACCGGCCTTGCCGGACAGCGGGGCTATCTCCAACGATTGGCGGTCCACCCCCGTTTTCAGGGAAACGGACTCGGTCGCGCTCTCATCGACGATTCGCTTACCTGGCTCCGGAAACGCGACGCCACCAAAATCATGGTGAACACCCAAGAAAGAAATCAACGAGCGCTGGCCGTCTACCGCAGCGTTGGGTTTGAACCCGAACCCAGCGGCCTCGTGGTTCTGGAATGGCTTCGGTGAACACAACCGGGGGTGGACGCGGCGTCAGAATCGCTGTTTTTTGCTGTTTTGCTCTCCTGGCAAGCCTCGCCTTCACACCTCCGGTGGCTGCCCAAGACGACGTTGGCCTCGGTGCAACACTGGGCCTCGTCAGCCAGAGCGCGTCGGTGGAGTCCGACGGTTTCATCGAGATCGCCCTCGACTGGACCGGACCAATCACTAGCGACCTGTTCCTGAGCGTGCTGTTCCATCAGCGCATCATCGATGCCGAGGATCTCGACGCAGCCACATCATCGATCCTCAACCGTCGGGACCCCATTCCGCTCACCGCCTTTGGAACCGATGCCGACGGCAACCTCGTGGCCACTATTCCCGTGCGGAGCGTGTCACCCGCCGCCGACGACCGCGTCTATCTGCCGGGGCCGGGCGTCTACCCGTTCACCGTGGAGATCCGATCAGCCGACGGACCAGTCGCCTCGCTTACCTCAACGATCGTGCGGCTGCCACAAGACCGTTCCACTATGGCCACGGTCGACATGGCGGTCGTGCTGGCCCTCTCCCCCGCTGATGGTCTGGACCTGTCCGACGGCCTCTGGTTTCTCACCACCTACCCCCATGTGCCCTTCACGATCCAAATGGGCGAGGCGCTGGTGAGCCAGTTGGAACAAGACGAGCCACTGGCCCAGCAGTTCGCTACGGCCGCCGGCGACAGGGTGATCCTCAGCGACGCCGGCCTCGACCTCGACCCCTCCGCCTTGGAAGAGATCAACCAGGGTCAGTTTTTCACCGCGGCGGTAGAGACTACCAATAATCGACTCACCCGACTGGGCCTCCAGCCATCGTCCGATGTGGTGATGTTGTCTCCCAATCTGACCGCCGGTGGCGCCGCACTCCTGGCAAATTCCGGTGTCATCGCCGTCCTGTCTACCCGCACCACCGAGATCGAGACCGGAACAATCACCACCCCCAGGGGTTCGGTAGGACTGGTGCAAGCTGACCACGAGATGACCGCCGCTCTTTCGGCAACGGGATTCACCCCATTCGCTACCAGCGATGTTTACGCCCTGTATGCGCGGTTGTCGCTGTTGGCCGAAGCGGACCAGACGCCGGTGATCCTGGGCGGTGAAGGCACCGAGCCTCTGGACTCTCAGTCACTCGACACGTTCCTCGCTGCGCTGGTGGAGAATGGACCTATTCGACCCGTGTCGCTCTCCAAAGCAGTCGCGGGCCAGCGTCGCAATCCACTATTGGCGGCGGAACGGCCCGAGCAGGACCTCGTCACAACGGGTGAGTCCATCGCAGAGCTCCAACAACTGGCCGAAACCAGCCGCTCGTTCCGCGGAGTCGACAATCCCGAACTTGAACGCCTCCTGGCAAACTCCTTGAGCCGCTCTCGAAACCCCGATGACCGGACGCGGGCGATCGACCGGGCCAAAGCGGAACTGTTAGATGACCTCTCATCGATTTCGCTGCCAACCTCGGCCTCAATCACCCTCACCGCCGTCGAGGGACCCCTGCCGCTCACCATCCGTAACAGCGCCGACGGGCCCCGGCGGGTCCTGCTGGAGTTCCGTGGTGACCGGGTGGCCATTGCACAAAACAATGAGGTGGTGGTGGTGCCGCCCGGAGAAACCACGATCGAGCTCGACGCCGAGGCGCGGGCCCTGGGGGTCTCCACACTCGATGTCACCGCTCGCACCCCCGACGGCAGCCATGTCTTGTCTACCTCTCGCTACCAGATCCGATCCACTGCCGTCCCAGGACTTGGCTGGGCAATCTCGGGCACAGCCCTGACCTTCCTGCTGTTGTGGTGGTACCAAAGCAGTCGCAACGCCAAACCCCGAGGGCCGCACCTGGTTGGACTGAAACGATCCTCACGACCAGCATCGGTGGACTCCGACACCGACCCTGGTGTGGCCGCCGACGCCCAACTCGCCTCGGAGTCCATGTGACCGCCCCCTACCGGACGGCGGTCCGTGGTGAACGCCTCGCTGATCGCTACGAGCTCGGCACCCATATCGACTCCGGTGGGATGGCCGAGGTCTGGGAGGCCACCGACCACACTCTCGGACGGACCGTGGCGGTCAAGATCCTGCATGCACACCTCGCCCGAGACGCAGCTTTTCTCCGCCGTTTCCGCCGCGAAGCGATCAATGCGGCCCGTCTCCAGCACCCCACCATCGTGGCGATCTACGATGCGGTCAGCTACGACGGTCTAGAAGCCATCGTGATGGAGCGGATCGAGGGACGCACGCTTCGTTCGGTCCTGGATGAACACTCCCGCCTTCCCGCCCGCGATGTAATCGATCTTGGCCGCCAAATCGCCCAAGCACTTGCGGTGGCCCACGCCGCCGGAGTCATCCACCGAGATATCAAACCATCCAACATCATGCTGTGTGAGGATCGCCGAATTCGCGTCACCGACTTCGGCATCGCCAAGGCCGGCGAAGACACCGACCTCACCCGAACCGGTTCCCTGTTGGGGACTGCGAAGTACCTCTCTCCCGAACAGGTTCTTGGTGACGAGGTAGACGATCGCTCCGATCTCTACGGGCTTGGGGTGGTGCTGTTCGAGGCGCTCGCCGGAACCCCACCCTTCGACGAAGGAAACGATTACGCCACGGCCCAAGCCCGCGTGGTCAACCCCGCTCCCCGACTGTCGCAGTTCCGACCTGACCTCCCGGCGTCGTTGGATGCACTGGTGGCCAGACTCCTCGAACAGGATCCCGCCGACAGGCCAGACTCTGCGCTCGAACTGTTGGGGCTGCTCTCCAGCATCACGATCGTGTCCGAAGAGTTTGGCGGGGGTACTTCGAACGGCGACCTCACCACGATCGACCTGCGCCACAGGGCCAACGGAGATGATGCCGATTCAACGGGCGAGATCACCCCCGAGCCGAAGCGGCGGGCCCGAGGGCGCAAGGTCACCAAGGCCACCCCACCGGACTCCACCATGCTGGCCGCCCGTGGCGCGTCACCCCTGGGCAACGCGAATCTCGACCACGTAGACCCGCCCACCGCGGAGACCGATGACGAACCCGTGAAGAGGGGCTTCTCGCTACCCATAGGCAAATTGTTGCTCGTCGCAATCGTCCTGGGGACCCTTGGGCTAGTGGCAGCTCTGTTAAATGGGTACCGGTCAGAGCCCGGTGACGCCGGGATTATCGACCCGGGTGCGAACACTGGTGACCAGAACGGGGACAGCGTCTCCCTCACCCCTGTGCAGGACTTCGGGCCACCGATCATCGCCGGCGGGCAGGCGGTCGACCCGCTGGGCGACAACACCGAAAACGACGACATGGCCGGAAATGCCATCGACGGCGACCCGGACACAGCGTGGGTCACCGAGACGTATTCGAAACCGGGCTTCTCCAGCGTCAAAGCCGGGGTGGGCTACCTCCTCACCCTCGCCGATCCCTCCGCTCCCACCGAGCTTCGGATCACCACACCCACCGCCGGTTGGCGGGCCGAGGTCTATGTTGGCGATGAAGCGGCGGAGTCCCCCGACGGTTTCACGTTCGGGCCCTACGCGCTCGAACCGGTGGAGGGCGGTGGGGTAGCCGACCTCCGAAACGCATCGGGATCCCACGTGCTGCTCTGGATAACCTTCGAGGGACAGTCGTTGCCGCCAAACCCAGACGGCGAGGAACCGCCTCCCGAACTGGAAAACCGATTCGAACTGGCCGAAGTCGTTATCGAGTGAAACACCCACCCACGGACCCCTCCGCCCTCGTGGCGGCCGCTCAAGGCGGTGACCGCAAGGCGCTGAACCGCCTCCTCGAGAGCGAGTATGACCGCATCTATGCGGTGTGTCGGCGGGTGATGGGGAACGACGCTGACGCTGCCGACGGATGCCAGGAGGCGCTGCTCTCCATCGTCCGTGGACTCCCCCGCTTCGACTCTCGTTCGAAGTTCTCCACGTGGTGTTATCGGGTAGCCACCAACGCCTGCCTCGATGAGCTACGCCGACGCAAACGCCGTCCGATCCCGGCGGAGCAAACCCAGGACCTTCCTGCCACGGGCCAGGGCCACGATTCTCAAACAGCAGACCGACTCGCCATCAGCGCAGCGCTGGACGACCTAGCCGATGACTTCCGGATCCCGGTGGTCCTGCGCGACGTAGTGGGGTATGACTACGCCGAGATCGCCGAGTTGCTCAACATTCCGCCCGGGACGGTCCGGAGCCGGATCGCCAGGGGCCGCAAGCATCTTTCTGCCCAAGTTGGGAACCCGGCAGGCTCCGCCGACGTCATAGAACCGAAACGTAAGTAGACCACACCGAAACACATGAACAATCTCCCTCCCACTCCCCCACTCCCCCACTCTGGGGACGGCGCCACCCCTGCTTCGGTGGACCGCATCGACGAGCTGCTTTCGGCGATGGTGGACGGCGAACTCACGCCGTCCGAACTGCTCGAACTGGAAGAAACGGCGGTCGCTACCAACAGCACCGTGCAAGAAATGGCAGCGCCGTTCCATGAAGGGCAAGCGATCGCCGCAGGATCGGTGATCGATCTTCGCTCCCCGCCGGCGCTCCGTCACCAACAGTTGACAAATGCCCTCAACCAATTGGAGCAACCCGAGGTCGCTAGCCTCTCCGCGGCCCGGGCAACACTTGCCGACAAGCAGCACCACCAGCGCCGGCGGATGCAACGCCTTAGTGGTGTTGCCGCGGCGCTCGTCATCGTGGCCGGCATCGGGATCATCGGTGCCCAACTCGGCGGTTCTGGCAGCGACGAGGCCGCTTCTGATGAAGAAAGCGCCG
>RCMY010005701.1_pt1 | contig 10533 bp, 9 predicted proteins | sample 2041341 | NCBI WGS metagenome assembly RCMY01 (sample SAMN09708234, study PRJNA481090) | Marine sediment metagenome, whole genome shotgun sequencing project.
TGAGGGTGAAATCAGGCACGCAGACGCTCTCCTTCGGGGTCGATGAAGTGGGCCGAGACGATCTCGACCTCCATCTCGGTGTCGTGGACGGGGCTGACGGCGCGGACGATCTCGCCCATGCGGGTGTCACCGGATTTGATGAACCCAAGGCCGACGGAATGCTCCAAGCTGGGGGAATACGCCACCGACGTCATCCAGCCTTGATCGTTCGCCATGGTCGCCTCATCGCCTTTGTTGATGAAATGCGAGCCGGCGATCAGTTTCTGGCTGCGATCCACCGGGCGGAAGCCGACCATTTTCTCAGCATCCTCGCGGTTCATCTCAGGGCGCTGTGACAGTGTGTTACCGATGCAGTCCTTTTTGTCGCTGACCATGCGGCCCATGCCGAGGTTATGCGCAGTGATACGTCCGTCCAACTCGTTACCAGCTGCGTGGCCCTTTTCGATCCGCATGACACCCAGCGCCTCAAGTCCATAGGGGGCGGCGCCGAATTCCTCGCCTGCTTTGACCAGCGCCTCGATCATCGAGTTGCCGTAGCGCGCGGGAACGGCGATCTCATAGGCCAACTCGCCCGAGAACGAGATGCGGAAGAGGCGCGCAGGCGTGCCGCCGCAGACTGTGATTTCGCCGCAGGCCATGAAGGGAAAGCCCTCGTTGGACATGTCCTGCGTGTCGTCCACGATCTTGCTCAGCAGCTTGCGTGCGTTCGGGCCGGCGACGGCGAACTGCGCCCACGCGTCGGTGGTCGAGATCAGATGCACGTCCATATCAGGCCAGAGGCATTGGCGCGCGAATTCCATCCGGCGGAACACCAGCACCGCGTTGGCCGTGGTGGTGGTCATCACGAAATGGTTTTCGCCCATCCGTGCGGTGGTGCCATCTTCGTAGCAGATGCCATCCTCGCGCAGCATGATGCCATAGCGCACGCGGCCGACTGCCAGTTTAGCAAAGCCGTTGGCATAGATCTTGTTCAGAAATTCAGCGGCGTCCTTGCCCTGCACGTCGATCTTGCCCAGCGTGGTCACGTCGCAGATGCCGACGGAATTGCGGGTGTTCAGCACCTCGCGGTCGACCGAATCGCGCCAGCCCTTCTCGTCACCCTTGACGAACCATTGCGCGCGAAGCCAGTTGCCGACCTCGATAAAGGTCGCGCCATGTGCCTTGGCCCACTCGTGGCTGGGCGTCAGGCGATAGGGACGGAAATCCTGCCCGCGCGCCCGCCCAGCCAATGCGCCAATCGGAATAGGCGTGTAGGGCGGGCGAAAGATGGTCGTGCCGGTTTCAGGGATCGTCTTGCCGCTGCATTCGGCCATGATCGCCAGCGCCGGGATATTCGACGTCTTGCCCTGATCGGTGGCCATGCCGGTGGTCGTGTAGCGTTTCAGATGCTCGACCGAGCGGAAGCCCTCAAGATGCGATTGCTTGATGTCCTTGACGGTCACATCGTTCTGGAGGTCCACCCAAGCGCGCTTCTTGCCCGAGGGGATGTGCCACTTGGGCGCGCCCTTATAGGCCTCATCCTCGGCCTTGGGGGTGGCCTTGCGCGAGGGGGTGAAACCCAGATCCTTGATCTGCGCATTGGCGGCCTTGCGGCCTTCGTCGAGCGCGGCGGCAAGCGTCAGCTGACCGTTGGCAGCACCGGCGACGACCATGCTCTGCGGCAGATCCTTGCCCGGCACGAAGGCCGAGATATCATCGCGCCAGACGGGGCGACCACGCTGGTGGCAGGTCAGGTGAACATTGGGGTTCCAGCCGCCCGAAACGGCGAGGCAATCGACGTCGATCATCTGCCCGTCGGTCAGCGTGATACGCTTTAGCGCCTTGCGGCCTGCGGTATCGACCACGCCCGCACCGCGCACATGGCGCGCGCCCGGGACGTCGCAGAACGCGGGCGCGTCCCGCGTGTCGATCACGGCGCGGACTTCGACGCCCTTGGCTGCCAGATCGGCGGCGGTGCGCCAGCCGTCGTCGTTGTTCGTCAGGACCGCAACGCGCTGGCCCGGCGTCACGCCGTAGCGGTTGACATAGGTGCGCACCGAGCCTGCCAGCATCACGCCGGGGCGGTCATTATTGCCGAATGCGATGGGCCGCTCGGTTGCGCCAGCGGCGAGAACGGCGCGTTTCGAGTAGATGCGCCACAGCACTTGGCGCGGCTTGCCGCCTGCGCCGGGCAGGTGGTCTGTGCACCGTTCGAGCGCGCCATAGATGCCGTGATCGTAGGCGCCGTAAACCGAGGTGCGCGTCATGATGCGCACGTTATCCATCGACGCCAGTTCAGCAACCGTTTGCGCGGCCCAGTCGGCCCCGGCCATGCCGTCCACTTCCAGCGTTTCGGCGTTCAGCCGCCCGCCGGGGGCGAAATCCTCATCCGCAAGGATGACGCGCGCGCCGCTGCGTGCACCAGAAAGGGCAGCGGCGAGGCCAGAGGGACCGGCGCCGATGACCAGCAGATCGCAATGCAAGAAGCCCTTGTCGTAGGTGTCGGGGTCCTCTTCCATCGACAGGCGGCCAAGTCCGGCAGAGGCGCGGATCATCGGCTCGTAGAGCTTTTCCCAGAACGCCTTGGGCCACATGAAGGTCTTGTAGTAGAAACCCGCGCTAAGGAAGGGCGAGGCGAGGTCCGTCACGGCCATCAGGTCGAATTCAAGCGAGCCGCGATGATTTTGGCTGGTAGCGCTCAGCCCGTCGAACAGTTCGGCCACGGTGGCGCGTGTGTTCGGCTCTTGCGCGGCGCCTGTGCGCAGCTGAACCAGCGCGTTCGGCTCTTCGGATCCTGCGGTGAAAATGCCGCGCGGGCGGTGATATTTGAACGAGCGGCCGACCAGCACCTGACCGTTGGCCAGAAGGGCGGAGGCGAGCGTATCGCCCTCGTGTCCCTGCATGGATTTGCCGTTGAACGTGAAGTTCAGCGTTTTGGAGCGGTCGATGAGGCCGCCCTTGATCCGGTTAACTTGGCTCATTTGCTGCGCCCCCGTGCGCGGGCCACGTCGCGGGCCATTTCGACATCGGTGATTTCGTGGGTGATGGTATCGCGCGTGACGACCAGCCAGCTGCGATCGCCCTGCTCATGATACCAAAGCTCTTGCATTTTGCCGGCGATGTTGTCGCGCAGATAGCCGTATTCATAGAACGCTTCTGCGGCATCGTCAGCCTCCCAGTCGGGGCGGTCGATCAGGCACGCATCGCCCAGATAGATGAATTCGGCCGCATCGCGCGGGCCGAGAAGGGGATGGTCGATGATCATTTGCTCACCTCGGAATGTTGCGGGCAGAGCACGTCATCGCGGCGCGGTGCGTGCGGCAGGGGCGGGTTATGGATATCTTCACCAAGAAAAAGCATCTGTCGCCTCAATGCAGGTTGGGCTGGTTGCCCTGACCTTTTTCGTCGATCATGTGACCGCGCTTGAACCGATCAAGGCGCATCTCAGTCGCGACGGGGTGGGGCGTGTCCTTGGCGATGAGGTGCGCATAGCACCAGCCCGAGCCGGGGGTCGCCTTGAACCCGCCATAGCACCAGCCGCCGTTGAAATAGAGCCCTCCGATATCCGTTTTGTCGATATAGGGCGAGCCGTCCATCGACATGTCCATGATTCCGCCCCAACTGCGCAAGAGGCGCGCGCGGCCGATGATCGGCATGATGGCCATGCCGCCTTCGGCCACGTCCTCGACCACGGGCAGGTTGCCGCGTTGGGCGTAGGAGTTATAGCCGTCCAGATCGCCGCCAAAGACAAGGCCGCCCTTGTCGGACTGGCTGACATAAAAATGGCCCGCGCCAAAGGTGATGACGCCGGGAATGACGGGTTTCAGCCCCTCGGTGACGAAGGCTTGCAGGACGTGGGACTCAATCGGCAGGCGCATACCGGCCTGAGCGGCGACGCGGCCCGACGAGCCTGCGACGCACATCGCGACCTTTTTGGCCCGGATCGGGCCGCGCGAGGTTTCGACGCCTTTGCACACGCCGTTCTCGATCTGAAAGCCGGTGACTTCGCAGTTTTGGATGACGTCGACGCCGCGCTGATCCGCGCCGCGTGCATAGCCCCAAGCGACCGCGTCGTGGCGCACTGTGCCGCCGCGCCGCTGAAACAGGCCGCCCTTGATCGGGAAGCGCGCGTTGTCGAAATCAAGGAAGGGGAGTTCGGCACGCAATTGATCAGCCGTTGCATATTCAGCGTCAGCGCCCGCGAGGAACATCGCATTGCCTCGCCGGATAAAGGCATCGCGCTGGGCATCGGAATGCAGCAGGTTGAGGATCGAGCGCTGCGAGATCATCGCGTTGTAGTTGAAATCCTGCTCAAGATTTTCCCACAGTTTCAGCGACAGCTCGTAAAACGGCTCGTTCCCCGGCAGCAGATAGTTCGAGCGGATGATGGTCGTGTTGCGGCCCACATTGCCGCTGCCGATCCAGCCTTTTTCAAGGACGGCGACATTGGTGATGCCGTGCTCTTTGGCTAGATAATAGGCGGTGGCAAGGCCGTGACCGCCGCCGCCGATGATGATGACGTCGTATTCTGCCTTCGGCTCTGGCTCGCGCCAGACGGGCTTCCAGCCCTTGTTGCCGGTCAGACCTTCTTTGAGGATACGGAGTGCGGAGTAGCGCATGGGAAATTCATCCGATTTGTCAGGTTGCGGCCAGCATGGTGGGTTTGCAGCGTTTACACTTTCCTGAAAAGGTCGGATACATGCCTCAAATGGACGCGCGCCCCGATCTTCCCTCCCCGCCGACGCGAATCGGCGTTCTGCCAATCGCGGATTTTTCCGTAATGTCCTATGCCGCCACGGTCGAGCCTTTGCGCGCGGCCAATCTGCTGGCTGGGCGCCCCCTCTATGAAGTGATCCATATCGCCCCCACGACCCAGCCTGTGCGCAGTTCCGGCGCGGCAGTGGTGCCGCCCGATGCGCAGGTGGGCGCCGCGCTAAAACTGGATATGCTGTTCGTTATCGCAGGTGGCGATATCGGTGGATTTCGCGATCCGGCGCTCTATCGCTGGCTGGCGCGTCTGGCGCGTGAGGGGGTGCGGCTGGGCGGCGTTTCGGGCGGGCCGGTCATTCTGGCGCGCGCCGGTTTGATGGCCGGGCGTCGCATGACACTACATTGGGAATATGCCGAGGCGCTGGCCGAGCTGTCGCCCGATCTGGCGATCGAGCGCTCGCTATACGTGATCGACCGCGACCGCATGACCTGCGCGGGCGGCATCGCCCCGCTGGACATGATGCACGCGCTGATAGCGCGCCAGCATGGGGCGCCATTCGCGCAGCAGGTCAGCGACTGGTTCATGCACACCGATATCCGCCCCTCGATCGGGCCGCAGCGCGCCGGGCTGGCCGAAAGGGTGGGCAGCCATACGCCCGCCATTCTGGACGCGGTCGAAGTGATGGAGAGCCATATCGCCGATCCGCTGGATCTGGGACAGTTGGCGCAGGTAGCGGGGGTGTCGCCGCGCCAGTTGAACCGGCTGTTCACCGATCAACTGAGCACGCCTGCGATGCGCTATTACCGTACGCTGCGATTGGCCCGCGCGCAGAGCCTGCTGCGGAATTCGGCCCTGCCGCTGACGCAGATCGCGCTGGCGACGGGGTTCGCCAACTCATCGCATTTCTCGCGCGTTTATTCGGCGCAGTTCGGACATGCGCCGTCTACCTATCGCTGAAGTCTAGTTCAGCAAACCAGCATGGCGCAGGCCCTTTTCGACCAGCGCTTTGGTCCCGTCAGTAAGAGGGACCAGTGGTGAGCGGACCTCATCACTGCACTTGCCCAAAAGGGACATGGCGAATTTTACGCCAACCAGCCCCGGCTCGGTAAAGATGGCGTGGTGCAGCGGCATCAGTCGGTCTTGGATTTTCAGCGCCTCGGCATAATCGCCCGCAAGGCAGGCGGCTTGCAACTGCGCGCATAGCTTCGGCGCTGCGTTGGCTGTGACCGAAATACAGCCCACCCCGCCTTGCGCGTTGAAGCCATGGGCCGTCGCGTCCTCGCCCGAGACCTGAACGAAATCGGGGCCGCAGGTGATGCGCTGCGCGCAGACGCGGGCCAGATCGCCGGTGGCGTCCTTGACCCCGACGATGCGCGGCAGTTTCGCCAGCTCGCCCATCGTGGCGGGTAACATGTCGACGGCCGAGCGGCCGGGAATGTTGTAGATGATGATCGGCAGATCGCAGCAATCATGCGCGGCCGTGAAATGCGCGATCAGGCCGGCCTGCGTCGGCCTGTTATAGTAGGGCGTCACGACCAGCGCGGCATCGGCGCCGACCTTGTGGGCGTGCTGCATCAGCTCCATCGTCTCGGCGGTGTTGTTGCTGCCTGCGCCCGCGACAATCGGGATGCGGCGGGCGGCGACGCGCACGACCTCTTCGACGACCGCCTTATGTTCTGCATGGCTCAGCGTCGGACTCTCGCCGGTGGTGCCGACGGGGACCAGGCCATTGCTGCCCTCTGCGATATGCCATTCCACCAGTTTGCCCAGCGTGTCGAAATCCACCTTGCCGTTTTTCAGGGGCGTGACCAGGGCGGGAAGCGATCCTTTGATCATCGTGGACTCCTTCGTCAATGGCGGGCGCATCGACCCGATAGGTGGACGCGGCTATGGCATGATGCCGCCCGGCGCCCTATGTCGGGCGGGTGGACGGCGCATCGGCGCGCGCTTAGGCTGGGGCCGTCTATCCTTTGCCTTGATCGGAAATGCAAGACATGACGCGCCCTCTTTTTGCCGCCCTGCTGCTGATTTGCAGCGCCATGCCGGCCCTCGCCCAGCCGCCCAGCGCCACGCCTGCGCGCCCGCTGGCCAGTGCCTTCAGCGCCGCTAACGACGGGCGCTGGGCGCGCGCGGCGACGCTTGCGGCGCGCGACGGGCCGGTGGCCGAGACGCTAATCGAATGGACGCGCCTGCGTGCCGGGCGCGGCACGCTGAAGGAAGTTCTGGCGTTTCTTGCCGAGCATCGGGACTGGCCCGGACTGGACCGCATACGTGAAAAATCGAGCGAGGCGTTCGAGGATGCAAGCGATGCGGACATTCTGGCCTTTCACAAGGACGCGCTGCCCGAGACAGGGGCAGGCATGCTGCGCCTTGCCGCCGCGTTGCAGGCGGTCGGCCAGCAGGGCGATGCCGACGCCAGCATCGTGCTGGCATGGCGCAGCTTCGATCTGAGCACCGAAGAGCACGTCGATTATCTCAACGCCCATGGCGTGCTATTGCAGCAACACCATGACGCGCGCATGGACATGACGCTGTGGCGCGGCCTCAAGGACAGCGCGATGATGCTGCCACTGGTCAGCGATGATATGCGAAAGCGCGCCGATGTTCGCCTGATGGCCGCGCGCAGCGGGGCGCGCGACGCCATCGCCAAAATCACCGCGCTGCCCGAAGAGATGCAGCGCAATCCCGGCATCGCGCACGTCCTTTTTGAGCGGTACATCAAAACCGATCAGGCCGAAAAGGCGATGACCCTCATGCAGCGCCAGAGCCGGATCGAGGATGGCCTCGGCGAGGCATGGCGCTGGGCCGGATGGCGGCGCAGCTTTGCCCGCCGGATGATGCGCGATGGCGAGTATGCGCGCGCCTATGATCTGGCGGCGCATCACCAACTGACCGACGGCGGCGCTTATTCTGACCTAGAATGGCTGTCGGGCTATCTGGCGCTGCGGTTCCTTGACGATCCGGCTCTGGCGCTGGATCATTTCCAACGCCTGCGCGCCGCTGTCGTCACGCCCATTTCGCTGGGCCGCGCGCATTACTGGATAGGCCGAGCGCAGGATGCGTTGGACGATCCCGAAGCGGCGCAAATCGCCTATGCGCAGGGCGCGGGCGAGCAAACCAGCTTTTACGGGCTGCTGGCAGCTGAAAGGGCGGGGATTCCTTTTGACCCGGCGCTGGCAGGCAGTGAGACCTTTCCGCCTTGGGAAAATGCGGCGCTCGCCAAGGACGATCTCTTTCAGGCAGCGGCGCTTCTGGCTGCATCGGACCAGTTGACGCTTGCCAAATGGTTCATCAGGGAGCTGGCTGCCACGCTGGATCGCCCCGGACTGGACCAGCTGGGCGCGGCCTTGGGTGATATGAGCCAATCGCATCTACAGGTCATGCTGGGCAAGGCGGCAGCGCAGCGCGGTATCGTGCTGGCGGGGCCATATTACGCGTTGCATCCGATGCAGGCGATGGACCTGCCCGTGCCAATGGAAATGGCCCTCGCCATCGCCCGCCGCGAGAGCGAGTTCGACCACCTTGTCGTCAGTGGCGCAGGTGCGCTGGGGCTGATGCAGGTGCTGCCGGGTACCGCCAGCGACGTGGCGCGCGATCTGGGTATCAAATACGACCGCGCCCGCGTGCTGAGCGATTGGGCCTACAACGCGCGGCTCGGCTCCAGCTATCTGGCGCAGATGTCACAGCGCTTTGGCGGCAACGTGGTGATGATTTCGGCGGGCTATAACGCAGGCCCCGCTCGCCCGCCGCGCTGGATGTCCGAGCGGGGCGATCCACGCAGTGGCAAGGGCATGAATGGCCTCGACGTGATCGACTGGATCGAGTTCATCCCCTTCGACGAGACGCGCAACTACGTCCAGCGCGTCGCCGAAAGCCTGCCGATCTACCGCGCCCGGCTGGGCAAGGATCCGCATCCGATGCCTTTCAGCGAGGAACTGATAGGCGCAAGCGTGCCCTCACGTCTGGGCAATTGACGCTCTTTCATTGTTCTTCAAATACTCCCGCCGGAGGCATCCGTCTCAGGCCACCTTGCGCTGCCGCCAGAGGGTAAAGAGGCCCGCCCCGACCACGATCACAACGCCGATGGCGACATTCGTGCGGACAGTCTCTCCGAATACCGTGACGCCGATAATGGTGACAAAGACCAGTTGCAGATAGGCAAATGGCTGCACCGCGCTGGCCTCGGCCACCTCGTAGCACTTGATCAGGGTGAAATGCCCCAGAACGCCGGTCAGGCACAGCAGCGACATCCACGCCCAGTCGGGACCTGCCATCGGCTCCCAGAACCAGACGCCGACCGACGTCATGCCCAGCGCACCCACGATCCCCGTCCAAAAGAAACTGGTCGCCGCCGTATCGCGCCGCGCGGCATAGCGTGTCAGCAGACCGTATAGCGCGAACATCAGCGCGCCGATCAGCGGCACGATCGCCTCAGGCTCGAACACCGAGACGCCCGGCTCCAGGATGATGATGACCCCGACAAAGCCGATGCCGATCGCGGTCCAGCGCCGCCAGCCGACATGCTCGCCCAGAACGGGGCCCGAGAGGGCGGCGATCAACAGCGGATAGCAGGCAAAAACGGCATGTGTTTCGACCAGTCCCAGAACGATGAACGCGGCAACCAGAACGCAGATTTCAGTCACCAGCAGCAGCGCGCGAAACCCTTGTAGAAAAGGCTGCGAGGTACGCGCGGCGGCTCGCAGCCCGCCCGCCTTGCGCGCCGATATTACGACCACGAGCAGCCCGAAAAACCAGAACCGGATCATGATGACCATGTAGACGTTGTATTCGCCTGCCAGATAGCGCGACAGGCCGTCCTGCACCGCAAAGACCAGCGTCGTCGCCAGCATCAGCCAGATGCCCAGCTTGGTGTTCTGCTCGATCATTGCGGCATCCTCGCGCGTGTCATGTGTCTTTTGCGGCCATGCCCCGGCACGCGGATAACGTCAAATCCGGCGTCTGCCAGCGCGCGGCGCACATGGCCCGCCGCGCTATAGCTGGAGGCCGTTCCACCCCGCGCAGTATGCGCGGCGACGGCGGCCATCAGGTCCGGCCCCCACAGCTCGGGATTGCGTGCGGGCGAAAACCCGTCGAGGAACCACGCATCAGCCCGGCCGGCCCATTCGGGCAGGGTGCGGCGTGCGTCGCCGATGATCACTTCCAGCAGAGCGCCGTCCCCCAGATCGATCCGGGTCTGCCCGGCGCGCCAGCCCTTCACCAGCAACCCGGCGCGTGCGCCGAGTTGCGGAAAAACCGCCAGAGCGCGCGCCATTTCGTCTGCGCTGATGGGATACGCCTCGAACGATGTCAGGTGCAGCGTGCCGGGCGCGCCACAGGTGGCCCATGCCTCGGCCGTCGCCAGCATGTTCAGTCCGGTGCCAAATCCCAGTTCGCCCACGCGGAACCCATCGCAAAAGCGTTCGGGCAGGTCGTTGCCGTCCAGAAATACGTGCCCGGTCTCCGCCAGCCCATCGTCCAGACTAAAGTAAGGGTCTTCGAAGCGGCGCGAGACGGGCACGTCGCCCGAACGCCAGTCCAGCTCTGCACGCTGGTCCTGCATGGCGCGGTCCTTTATGAGATGGCGCGGATGGCGCGACCATGGAGCGGGTTCAGAGCGATGGCAATGGCCGATGTGACAGTGTGGGGGGCAGGGGTGTTCGGCCTGTCGGTGGCGTGGGCCTGCCTAAAACGCGGAGCCCGCGTGCAGGTGATCGACCCCGCCGGGTCGGGCGGCGGCGCGTCGGGCGGCATCGTCGGCGCACTGGCGCCACATGTGCCGGAAAACTGGAACGATAAGAAGGCATTTCAACTAAGCAGCCTCTTGATGGCCGAGGCGTTCTGGC
>RCMY010005702.1_pt1 | contig 10533 bp, 4 predicted proteins | sample 2041341 | NCBI WGS metagenome assembly RCMY01 (sample SAMN09708234, study PRJNA481090) | Marine sediment metagenome, whole genome shotgun sequencing project.
GGTGGTGGTATGGCAGGCGAGATCAAAACCTATACGTTGTTGGAAAACGGACAATTATTCGTCCATAGTTCCATTACCAAACAATCCGAAGAACTAAACCCCCAAGATTCCGAACGAGCCAAAGAGTTCTTTACGAAACTTGACGGTATATCGTTCAACAGCATCCAATTTACACATCCCGGAAACCGCTATTATTTTTTGGGTCGAAAAACGGAACAGGGCGAACACCGAACGGTTTGGGGGAGCGAGGATCATAATGCTCCGGATCCGATCCAAGATATTTATAGACAACTAATAGCAACCATTAAGTAGCACCATAAAACAGAACCGATATGAAAAAAGTACTACTATTAATTTTCTTCTTTGGATGTATGGGTCTTAAGGCACAATCGACCTTTGCCGATAAAAAAAGAGAGAACGCCCCTGACAGGGTGAGCGTAGACACCAGTCTGATCAAGTACCCGAAAATAGATTTCACTAAAAAACAATCGGCCAACTTGACGAACAAAGGAAGCTTTCAGTTGAAAGCCGGCCTTTCTTCTTCCGTTTTGAATGATGGCTACACCCATAAAAAAATAAGCAAGGGAGCAAACGGAATTCCTATTTTTATGGTCAGCGAAGCAAAATCGGAAACGGCCAAAATGACGGCCGGATTAGCCGTGAACGAGGTCGGCAATTCGTATCTAAAGGATATCTCGGGGATGTTGCGCGTTGACGAACCCGAAAATGAGTTTTCCACCATCAGCTCCGATACCGATAAGATGGGCCAGACCCATATTAAAATGCAGCAGGTGTTCAAGGGCGTAAAAGTATTCGGAAGTGAAGTAGCCATTCATCTCGATAAACGAAATCAGGTAAAGGTATTCAACGGCCGGAGCATACCAACGCCTCAATTGGCCGATGTAAACCCAGCTATCAGTAATGAAGGAGCCATAGATCGGGCTGCCGCAGATTTGGGAACGGACATTGAAGAAATAGTGGCCAAAACCGCCAAGTTTAAACACTTGGCCGATTTTTCACCAGAATCGGAACTGGTCATTTATTCGAAAACCGCCGATAAAGAACCAAAGTTGGCCTGGCATTTGACCATATACCCCAACGCTATGGAGCGTTGGGAGTATTTTGTGGATGCCAAGAACGGGGCCATCATCCATAAATACAACCATACCTGTAATTTTTATGGAGATATCGGTTCCCATACAGACCATGCCCACGCCCCTGCGATGGGAAAAAGCGAAACGGGCGGTATTCTCGACTTTTTACCACCGGAGACCGCCACCGCCACCGACCTTAATGGTGTAAACCGACAAATAAACACGTATAGTATCAATGGCAAGCACTATATGATCGATGCATCACGGCCTATGTTCGATGGGGCAAAATCTGAATTTCCCGACAATACGGTTGGTGTGATACAGACTTGGGATTTCGACAATCAGGCCACCAATACCGAAAATCCTAAATTGTATCACGTTACCTCTGAATCTGGCAATTGGAACAATCCGACAGCGGTATCGGCACAATACAACGCACAGGTTTCCTATGAATACTTTAGGACGACCTTTAACCGGAGTTCTTTTGATGGACAGGGCGGAAGCATAATTTCCCTTATAAATGTCGCTGACGAAGATGGCGGGGGCCTTGATAATGCATTTTGGAACGGTAAGGCCATGTTCTATGGCAACGGTAGAACGGCGTTCAGACCGATTGCCGGCGCTTTAGACGTAGGTGGGCACGAGATTTCGCACGGTGTGATCCGTAACACGGCCAATCTGACCTATGAAGGTGAATCGGGTGCCATCAATGAATCCTTCGCCGATATTTTTGGAGTCATGATCGATCGTGACGATTGGCAGTTGGCCGAAGATGTTATAAATACAGATGTTTTTACCTCGGGCTCCATGCGAAACATGCAGGACCCGCATAATGGAGGAAATGACCGCAGCCATAACGGATGGCAACCCAACAATGTCTCGGAGCAGTACAAAGGCAGCGAAGACAATGGTGGGGTGCATATAAACAGCGGCATAGCCAACTACGCCTTCTATCAGTTCGCAACGGCTTCCGCAGTAGGTAAGGAAAAGGCCGAGCAGGTCTATTACCGGGCCTTGTCCACCTACCTCACGGCGTCTTCACAATTTGTCGATTTGCGATTGGCGGTATTGCGAGCGGCTACCGATCTTCACGGTGAAAATTCCCCAGAGGTACAGGCCGCACAGGCCGCTTTCGACGCGGTAGGCATTCTAGACGGCGCACCGACACCCACAGACCCTACCCTGCCAACCCTCACCGGCGAAGATTTCATACTCAGCTATGATTTGAATGACGATGATGCCAATACCCTGTATATATCAGATACTGAGGCCAAGAACTTTACCCCCATAACGACTACCAGCGTAGGGCAAGTACCTACGGTGGCGGGAGATGGTAGTGCCGTAATCTTTGTTACCGAAGAGAACACGGTAAATGTTATAACATTAAGCGGTGATTATAAAGAGGAAGTGGTATCGTCCGAACCCATTTGGGGCGGGGTGGCCCTCTCTCGAGACGGTACCAAGTTGGCGACCTTTTTTAATGACAAAACCGCCCGGATTTTCATCCTTGACCTGGCGAACAATACTAACAAAGAATTCGAACTCTATAACCCCACTACCGCCGAAGGGGTAAGAACAGGTGACGTGCTTTATCCCGATGCCTTGGAATGGGACCCTAGCGGACAATATTTAATGTATGATGCACTTAATGGGCTCACTAACGACGAAGGAGATGATTTCGAATATTGGGATGTGGGCTTAATAAAAGTATGGGACAATCAGACAAATACGTACGGCAACGGTTCGATTCAAAAACTGTTTGGCAACCTGCCGGAAGGCATAAGCATCGGCAACCCCACTTTTGCCAAGACTTCGGCCAATGTGGTCGCCTTTGATCTTATGAACACCAATGACAACAGTTATGAAATCAAGACGGCCAATCTCGAGACCGGTGAGGTCAAGACTGTTTGGAACAATACCAAGCTAGGCTTTCCCAACTATTCCAAATCGGACGATAAAATTGTGTTCGATGGGACCAGAGCAGACAACGGTAACGAATCCATCGTTGTAATCGATATGGGTCCTGACAAGATTACCGCATCCGGAAACGCGACCGTTCTTATTCCCGATGGGAAATGGGGAATCTGGTACACGGTCAGTGATGGGCAGACCCCTCCAGAACAAAATAAAGATCAAGACGCCGATGGTGTGCCCGATGAAAAGGACCAATGCCCGGACACACCTACGGGAACTGAGGTGGATACTACAGGGTGTCCAACCTCCACCTCCTTGCCAGTAGACCAGTTCACGATACTGACCACAGGAGAATCTTGTGCCGCCAGTAATGACGGAATCATATTGGTCAAGGCCAAGACGGAAATGAACTATACGGCCACCATAAGTGGTAATGGAATAAACGGCTCCGAAAAATTCACCAGTTCCATTGGGGTGACCGACATGGAGGCAGGCACCTATACGGTATGTATCACGGCCGAGGGAATGGACGGTTATGAAAGTTGTTTCGATGTGGTAGTCGACGAGCCCCAGCCATTGTCCGTTACCGCGAAGATGGATCCGGAAGCTGAAGAAGTTACCTTGAACCTAACGGGCGGGAAGACCTATACCATCAATTTGGGAGGTGCCGTATACACTACTTTGGAAGAAGAAATAACGCTTCCATTGACCGCAAAGGCCACGAAGCTGACCGTACGTACCGATAAGGATTGCCAAGGGGTACATGAAGAAAGTTTCGATTTGGCGGATAAGGTCATCATCTATCCCAACCCGGTCAGTAATGGGGAGATTACGGTGGTGTTGGAAGAGACACCCACGGCACCCGTACGGGTTCAATTGAGCACACCCGATGGCAAGGTAGTGTTCCAAAATGTGGTGGAAAAAGACCAGCGTTCGATTCAAATAGATGCTGATGCACTCGTGCCCGGCATGTATGTGCTCACCTTGAGCGTTAATAATGAGCTATCAACCTATAAAATTATAAAACGATAGCACTCTCATGGTAGGATAAAACGATTTTTAAGATAGTCCTACCTGCCAAAAAGCAGAGTTAAGAAAAAGAAAAAAGAACATAGAGAATAGAAAAGAGGAAATGGACGAGGTATTTGGGAAATTTCCAAGAGATAATAAATGTCTCTTTTCTAAAATAGTTGAACCATAATCCATTACTATGAAAACAATAAAAACAGTCTTTATGGCATTGCTGCTCGTTACCCTAACGGCCTGTCCCGGAAGTAACGACGATGGCCCTGATAATGGTCCTCTTGGCGGAGACCTCGGTAGCGTTACCCTGGTGTTTCCCGAGAATAATAAGGAATGCACTGAGGGGAAAATTGAAAACGATACCCAAAGCACGATCACTTTTCAGTGGCAGGCCCAAGAAAACGTGGATGGTTATGAGGTAAACATTAAAAACCTGAAGGCCGGCACATCCTCAAAAACCGTGGCCAACACCAACGAAGTCGATATTTCGTTGCAACGGGGCATACCCTACGAATGGTTTGTAGCGTCAAAAGCTGAAGGTTCCGAAGAAACGGCCAACAGTGATACCTGGCGGTTTTATAATCAAGGGGCCGGTACACAGAACTATGCGCCATTTCCGGCGGAGGCAGTAAATCCGTTAGGGGGTGCAAATGTAGCGGCCGCAACCACAATAGATTTACAATGGAAGGGCAGCGATGTTGATAATGACATCGCGGAATATGAGGTGCTGTTCGGTACGGAAACCGTTCCTACGACTAGTTTGGCCACTACCGCTGAAAGCACCACAAGTGCCTCTATAGCTTCGGGGCAGACGTATTATTGGAGAGTTATAACTAAGGATGGTCAAGGCAATACCTCACGGTCGGAAGTCTTTGATTTTAAGGTGCAATAAAGTATAAATTAAGTGCTAGGTTGGTTTGTTTAGAAAGGCTCCGCAGCAATGTGGGGCTTTTTTAATGAACTGTTTTTTTGATTATATCGTAGAAAAGTTCAATTGCCACAGCTTTCAAGCCATGATTCATAGGGCAGTAACAGTTTATGGGCTTTAGCCCAAAGTCGATGCGCTCTTATTTATTAAGTGATTAAATCATTAGAATAAATGGCCCTTGCTACAGCTTTGTACTACTAGAAAACCAGTAGAAAAAATCCCAAAAATCAAGTAGTGAAAAATACAAATTTCAGGGTATTTCAAAAACTAAGGGTTTGAAATATCTTGCAACTATATAATTAACAGGATTTTTTTGAGAGCATGAAAATCCGTAAACCGCAAATAAAAAGATTATGAAAAAGTCAGTAAAAGTATTAGTAGTCGTAACGATGCTATTTTTAGGATATACATCACAGGCACAGATTTTCGGGATCAAAGGCGCGGTGGGCTTCGCCAATTTTGGCTCACCTAACGAAACGGTCTCTAATCGATTCGGTAGATCTTTTGGTGTTAAGATAGGGGGCACGGTAGAATTCGATATAATGGATAACTTATATATTGGGTCGGGCTTGGGCTTTGCGAAAAAAGGAGCTTCCACAACTGGTGATAATTACAATCTTTACTATATAGAACTGCCTGTGGGCGCACGCTACGATATTCTTGAAATTGGCGGTTCGGGATACCTCTATGGAACTTCCGGGTTTAATCTAGGGTTCTTGTTGTCTGCCAATCAAGGTGGTGATAAAAAGGATATTGGTAATAAAAGTGGTGATGTCTTTAAAGGCCTCGACTTAGGTTGGAATATCGGTGTCGGCGTAATATTCGATGAACGTTTTGAAGTGGGGTTGCTTTCGGAATTTGGCTTTTTGGATATTTCCACAAGCAATAACACTAATATAAAAAACATAGCGTTAATGCTCTCCTTCGGTTACAAATTCGGAATGTAAAATTAGGAAGTAGCTAAAAAATATGAATACGGTTACTGAGCGCGGTCATTGAGCACAGTCGAAATGTAGCCGAAGTATAAGTTGGTTTGGTTGAAGCCCTGTTCCCGTTTTATTCGGAACAGGGCTTTTAATATTTTAATTAATAGGATATAATCCAAATAATAGGAAATATTCCATATCTTAGCTGTCCCTTTTCTGAGGATAGCTATGGATAAAACAATACTTCACATCGATCTCGACACCTTCTACGTTTCCGTAGAACGGTTGATCAATCGCGAATTACAGAACAGGCCCTTGCTGGTGGGCGGTACGGGCGACCGGGGCGTGGTGGCGGCGTGTAGTTACGAGACCCGTGGGTTTGGCGTACACTCGGGCATGCCCATGAAAATGGCGCGGGAACTTTGTCCCGAAGCGACTGTCATTCGGGGCAATGCGGGCACGTACAGCAAACATTCCGATATGGTTACCGAAATTATTAAGGAACAGGTGCCGCTGTTTGAGAAATCGAGTATTGACGAATTTTATGCGGACCTGACGGGAATGGACCGCTTTTTCGGATCTTACAAATACGCCACCGAGCTACGGCAAAGGATCATCAGGGAAACGGGCCTTCCCATTTCTTTCGGATTGTCGGCCAACAAAGTGGTCTCAAAAGTGGCGACCAACGAGGCCAAGCCCAACAACCAGTTAAAGATCGATTACGGATTGGAAAAGTCTTTTCTGGCACCGCTGTCCATCAAAAAAATCCCCATGGTCGGCGACAAGACCTACCAGACCTTACGAAATCTAGGATTGCGACAGGTAAGGACAGTTCAGGAAATGCCGATGGACGTAATGCAAAGGGTGCTGGGCAAAAACGGCGGCGTCATCTGGAAGCGTGCGAACGGTATCGACCATACGCCGGTAATTCCTTTCTGCGAACGGAAATCCATTTCCACGGAGCGGACTTTCACGAAAGACACCATCGACGTCGTAAAGTTGAGGGGCATTCTTATCGCCATGACCGAAAACCTGGCCTATCAATTGCGGCGTGGCGAAAAGCTGACCGCATGCGTCGCGGTCAAAATTCGGTATTCCGATTTCAACACCTATTCCAAACAATTGCGAATACCCTATACCAGTGCCGACCACATCTTGATTCCCAAAATCCTGGAGATGTTCAAGACCCTCTATAACCGGAGATTGTTGGTACGCTTGGTCGGTATCCGCTTCAGCCATTTGGTCAGCGGCAATTACCAGATCAACCTCTTCGATGATACCGAAGAGGCCCTAAACCTATATCAGGCGATGGACAATATCAGAAAACGCTATGGCGATAAAAGCGTGTTGCGCGCTTCGGGCATGGGCGCAAAGACCATCGGGCGGATGCAGAATCCGTTCAATGGGCAGCCGCCGGTGGTGCTGGCACATAGGAGGCAGTAGGGGGAAGTTGGTATTGAGTATCAAGATGAAATGGAGTTGAATTAAACTTCTCAATACGTAATACTTCATAATTGGGCCATGAACTCTGGTATAATGGAAAGTAAAAAATAACGTCTTCGCGAGGAGGCACGACGAAGCGACCTGTTTAACGACGGCAGAATTTTCGAGTCTGTTACTAAGACCCTTCGCACCGGGTTCAACAGATTGCTTCGGCCGAAAAGGGCCTCGCAAAGACGACTTGAATCAATATAAAACACCGAACACCAAGCCATTTTGAACCTTAAAACTAAAAAGTCTAGACTCTAGTTTCTACCCGTCTAGGTTCTGTTTTTTAAGCATCGAGCATCGAGCATCGAGCATCGAACATCAAGCATCAAACATCAAGCATCAAACATCTAAAGTCTAATATCTAAAATCTAACGTCTAACATCTATTTAAACTGCCACACATACTACAGCATGCGCTACGGCACCTTTTCCGAGGTCGAACTTTTGCAGTTGGCCAAGGAGAACCATGTCACACGTTTGGCGCTTACCGATATCAACAATACTTCGGCGGGACTCAATTTTGTCCGAAAATCGACGGAATACGATATCACTCCCGTTCTGGGTATCGATTTCAGGAACGGGGTAGACCCCTGTTTTGTGGGGATTGCCCAAAACAACGATGGATATATGGAGCTGAACGATTACCTATCCGAACATCTGCATCAAGGAAAGGGTTTTTCAAAAAATGCCCCCGAATTTCAAAATTCCTATGTCGTTTATCCTTTTGAAAAAGTAGTACAGGAACAACGAAAGTCATTTTCCGATATTGAGTTTATCGGGATTTCCATTAACGATTTGAGGCGGCTTCCGTTTTCCGGTCTGCTAAAATTTAAGGACAGGCTGGTTGTACAGCAATCGGTCACGTTTCGCAATAAACGCGATTTCAACGCACATCGATTACTACGCGCTATAGATAATAACACTTTGCTCAGTAAACTGTCGACAATGGAACAGGCCTCGGAAGACGAGAAAATGTTCCCCATCCAAAACTTGGCGGCGGCATTTTCGGAGTACACTTTTATTTTGGAAAATACGGAGCGGTTACTGAATTCCTGCGCCATCCATTTCGATTTTTCGAAAGGCCGAAAACCGCAGAATCTACAGACCTATACCGGAACGAAATCGGAAGACGAAGAACTGCTCGAACGTTTGTGCCAAGAGGGATTGCCCTACCGTTATCCCAAAGGAGGAGATGCCGTTACCGAACGCTTGGAAAAGGAAATGAAACTCATCAAACATATGGGTTTCGTCTCCTATTTTCTGATCAATTGGGATATTATTTCCTATGCCCAAAGACAAAAATTCTTCTACGTCGGTCGGGGCAGCGGAGCCAATAGTATCGTGGCCTATCTGCTGCGCATTACCGACGTGGATCCCATGGAACTCGATCTCTATTTCGAACGTTTCATCAACCTTTACAGGGCCAATCCCCCGGATTTTGATATCGATTTTTCACATCGCGACCGACCGACAATGACCCAATATATCTTCAAGCGTTTCGAAAACGTGGCTCTTCTAGGTACTTACGTTACGTTCAAATGGCGCGGTATGGTACGCGAACTGGGCAAGGTCTTCGGCTTGCCCAAAGAGGAAATCGACATGCTTTGCGATAGCAATTTCGAAGCTTCTCGGCTCGATGAGGTCGCTGCCTTGGTCATCAAGTATACGAGTTTGTTGCAGGGCATGCCCAACTACCTGAGCATTCATGCAGGGGGAATCTTAATCACCGAAAAGCCGATCCATTGGTTCTCGGCGACGAACATGCCGCCCAAGGGTTTCCCTACCACCCAATACGATATGGTAATTGCAGAGGATGTTGGCTTGTACAAATTTGATATTCTCGCACAAAGGGGTCTGTCCAAAATCAAGGAGACCTTGGATATTCTGGAGCGTGATCGACCCGAAGAGTTCGCCAAATTCGATATCCACGATATCAAGGCGTTTAAAAAAGATCCTATCATCAATAACTTGGTCAAGACCGCACAATGTATGGGCTGTTTTTATGTGGAATCCCCCGCCATGCGCATGCTGCTCAAAAAATTAGAAGTTGACAATTACTTGGGCCTGGTCGCCGCAAGTTCCATCATCCGCCCCGGAGTGGCCAAAAGCGGCATGATGCGGGAGTATATCCTCCGACATCGGAACAAGGGTAGGGCAGAGGAAAGGGCACATCCTGTCATGTTGGACATTATGCCCGAAACCTACGGTGTCATGGTCTACCAGGAAGACGTCATCAAGGTCGCCCATCATTTCGCGGGACTCGATCTGGGCGAGGCCGATGTGCTGCGCCGGGGCATGAGCGGTAAGTTCCGGTCGAGGGAAGAATTCCAGCGTGTAGAAGAAAAGTTCATCGACAACTGCCGTAAAAAAAGCTACGATGACACCCTCATTTTCGAGATCTGGAACCAGATTGCCAGTTTCGCCGGCTACGCTTTTGCCAAGGGGCATTCGGCATCCTATGCGGTAGAAAGTTACCAGACCTTGTTCCTGCGCGCCTATTATCCCTTGGAATATATGGTGGCCGTACTCAATAATGGCGGTGGATTCTATCGTTCGGAATTCTATGTACACGAGGCCCGGATGCTGGGGGCGACCATCCATCCCCCGTGTATCAATACAAGCAATAATGGGAATCGCATCCAAGGAAGAGAGCTGTATTTAGGTTTCGGTTATCTGCGCGAATTGGAGGATAGGGTATCGGAACGCATCCTAAGAGAACGAATGATCAACGGGATCTTCAATTCCTTGGAGGATTTTCTAGATCGGGTATCCATATCCATATCCATAGAACAAGTAAGCATCCTCATCCGTATCGATGCCTTTCGATTTACACGCACTAACAAACATGAACTTTTGTGGAAGGCGCACTTATTTTTGGGAAAGACCCTAAAGATCGACCATCCCAAACTATTCCGGCCCGAGCATCAAGACTTTGAGATTCCTAGACTGCATACCACTAACCTTGAAATGGCCTTTACCCAGCTAGAACTATTGGGGTTCGCCTTGTGTAGTCCCTTCGAACTCCTAGTCGTATCCCCAAAGAACACGACCGGTAGCAAAGATCTGGAACGCTACCTAGGCAGACATATCGATATCTACGGCTATCTGGTCACGGTAAAGAACACCAAGACCCATAAGGGCAACCCCATGCAGTTCGC
>RCMY010006260.1_pt1 | contig 10533 bp, 8 predicted proteins | sample 2041341 | NCBI WGS metagenome assembly RCMY01 (sample SAMN09708234, study PRJNA481090) | Marine sediment metagenome, whole genome shotgun sequencing project.
GATGGCGTAAAACGTCCAGAGGGTACCATCCAAACCTACAAAGAATCGGTTCACCACCAATATGTCAGCACAATGGCAAACTTGCAGTCGTTGAATAAATATTCGGACCAAATGTACAAAGACTATTGGCAAGATCGAAAAATGCTGGTGTCGGATAAAAGCCCTTTTGCAAATAAAACGTATGTCGTGTTAGCAAATGACAACCATACTCGCACGCGCTTGCTAGCTGAAAAACTATTAGCGCAAGATATCGAAGTTAAAATAGTAGATAAAGCCTTAACACTTGACGATACCACTAATCAAATGGGTATTAAGCAAGATGATGTTGAAGTATCGCCTGGCAGCCTAGTCATTAGTAGTCGCCAGCCTGAAGCAAGGCTTTTATCCGCTATTATGGAGTTTGATGCCGCGCTAAAACCTGAAGTGATTAAAACCGAACGCCAAAAAGTATTGAAGAAGGGTGAGTCGGTTATGTACGACACTTCTGCTTGGAACTTGACGATGATGTACGGGCTTGAAGCACTTACGGTGGCAGACGAAATCACTAAAAACGTAAGCAATTATAATCGTCCACAAATGATAAATAATCAGCCTGATCCAAGCGCTAACGCATGGTATGTAGATGGCGCAGATGATGCATCCTGTTGCTTTTGCAGCACGTTTGATGGAACAAAATGTGCATGTCAGGGCAATCAATAAAGCTTCTGAATTTGGCGATGTTAAGCTTAACCGCGGCTCGGTAACAGTCACCGCCACCGACAACCTTAATCATCCCAATCTTATTGAACTCATCAAACAAACCGCTGACGAACTGAATATTAAAGTATTAAGTTCAAAGTCAGGTATGGGTAAAGGCGATTTGCCCGATTGGGGCGGTGAGCATTTTGTACTTTTGCAAAAGCCACAAATTGCGATAGCCTCGCAAGCAGGTTCGAGCAGTTATGATGTGGGTACTACCTGGTGGAGTATTGATACCAACTTGGGCATTAGGCACAGTCATTTAGATTCAGATAGTCTGTCTAAAAATGACCTGCGTCGTTATAACACCATCATTTTACCCTCTCGCAGCAGTATGAATGAAGACAGTCAGAACGCGCTTGTGCAATGGGTGAAACAAGGCGGTACGCTTATCACACATGACAACGCCAGTGCTATTATTAGCAAAATTAAAGACTTTTCAACGGTTAAAGTGCTTGATGATATTTTTGAAGAAGCCAAAGCGTTTGATATGGCCTTGCAGCGTCGTTTATTAGCGAATCAATCTTATGCTGTTCCTGATAATTTAAGCGCATCAAAGCTCAATACCGCGCTGTCTTATCCATGGGATGGCCAACCCGAAGAAGCTCTTGATAAAGACGCCCTTGAACAACGCAATAAATGGCAAAAGCTGTTTATGCCAGCAGGTGCTATGGCCGCAGGAAGTGTAGATCAAGAGCATTGGCTTACCTTTGGCGTGAACGAGCAACTGCCCTTACTCTATCGCAATCAAACTGTTCTAGTGACACCTCAAAGCGCTGAGTCGGTTGTGTCCGTGGGCGTGTATAAGGCGAATAAGGATGCCAAGTATGATGAAGCTTTAGGCTGGTATTCAATTCCTAATGGCCAAGAAGTACATGTGCGCATGAGCGGCTTAATTTGGCCAGAAGCCGCGCAGCGCATTGTCAATTCCAGTTATCTAACGCGCGAATCTATTGGTAGTGGACAGGTCATTATGTTCTCGGGCGAACCTAATTTTCGTGGTGCGGCCCATGGAACAAATAGGTTACTATTAAACGCCATCGTATACGGCGCCGGCTTTGGTACTAAGGCGATGGTTGAACTTTAAGCGTGACCTTGTGTGATAAATTGCGTTTAGGCTGTATTTAGGGCTATTCTTCTTTGGATAGCGTTAAATGCAACGCTATTAATGAATAAAAATTCGAAGTTATTATTTTAGATCAATGTATTAAGCGATTTTACCAGCTACACTATTAAAATTAAGTATTTGTAAAATACAATGAGGTGAACATGAACAGTCAATTCCAACAAGTCTATGTGTGGAGTAAATATTTACGGCTGTTTCACTGGGTCAATGTATTAGCAATTACTATACTATTGGGTCTTGGCTTAATTATATTCAATGCTAAAACATTGGGTGTAAGTGTCGATGGTAAAATTTTACTTAAAACGATTCATGTCATCACGGGCTATGTGTTTGCGGTCAATTTACTGTTTAGAATTGGGATGGGCTTTTTCGGCAAAGGTTATGAACGCTGGCGTAAAACCTTGCCCTTTGCTAAAGGTTTCTCCAAAGAATTAGCAGAATTTAAACAACAGCCACATAAAAAATATAAGGGCCACAACCCACTCGGTAAACTGATGGTAGGCGCGCTATTACTGTCAATGTGCGTGCAAATGGTGAGCGGTTTAGTGATTGCGGGCACTGATATCTACTACCCTCCTTTGGGTGGTTATTTTGCCAAAAGTATTGCGGTTGATGCCACTAAGCTTGATCTCATTCAACCTTATTCTAAAGAAAATGTTGATGAACAAGCTTATAACGCAATGCGTGATATTCGCTCACCTTTTATCACAGCTCATGTATATTCGTTTTATGTCTTACTGTTCTTAATTCCGCTGCATATTATTGGTGTTATTGTTAGTGAGCGTAGAGAAAAAACCGCGCTCGTTTCGTCAATGATTAATGGCTATAAATATCTACCTAAGAAAGAGGATTAAAAACAAAAGCTTCTTAAACATGTAAGTGGCGTGTAGCTGAAACAGCAAGCTCTAGTTTACTATAGTGGGGGGTCGACTCTATCAGCAGTGCTTGAGTTGACTCTAAACCAACCCGCAATAGAGTAACGATCACGCATTGCTGGCTTTACCTCATGCTCAAAGTCTTCACTTAGAAATATGGCTAAGGTGCCAAATTCTGGTAACACATTAACGCCCTGCTCATCTCCTGCTTGAGTATAAATCACTAACTCACCGCCGTCAGTATCTTGCCACTGTGGATTTAAGTAGGAAACTAACGACAACACGCGATTCGCCTGCCCTTTAAACGCATCTACATGCCGCTTGTAATAGTTGCCTGTCGCGTAATGTGCGAAGTGACTTTCAAACGAAAATAAGCCTAAAAACAGCCTGCGGTTTAAATACTGCTGTAACAACTGCGTCCACTTTATCCATTGCATGCCTGCTGGACTATCTCCGTGTATCCATACTATTTCATCATTACGTACGGTTTCGTTCAATTGTTGGTATTGCTGACGCCCTATACTGGCACTGTTAAACTTGTGTTGGGGCATATTAAGCAAGTGATAGTGCAAAATGTCTGCTAAAGATTTGGGTACTGCCTTGGTTTGAATGCTATAGCCCTTTTCGACAAGATCTATCGCGATAGCTTCAAAAAGAGTATCAAACATTGTGATGTCATTTTCCAGTTGATGGCCTTGCATAAGATTTAAGCGCTATAGCTAGTAATAGTTTGTTGTGTTCTACGCCTGTTTACAACAACTTGCAAATTTTATTGTGAGGATTAAAAGATTAATCACTGATGTTCTTTTGAGAATAATGCAAAATAAGTCATAATCAAGATACCTCTGCCTACTTCGTTTTAAAAAGCATTTTCTGCTTATGACAATAGACCAATTTTTGGCCGGATTTTTTGGCGCCAGTGCGATTGAAATATTCGCTTCGGTGTCGGGTTTTATTTGCGTATATTTACTCATTAAACGAAATATTTGGTGTTGGTTTTTTGGTTTTATTCAAGTCAGTTTATTTGCCTGGCTGTTCTTTCATAATAAACTGTACTCAGATGCTGGACTTCACGTTATTTATATTGGCCTGCAGTTTTACGGTTGGTGGAATTGGATGCAACATAAAGATTGTGGTGCCAACGGTAGTGACATAGTAATTCACTATACCACTAAAAATGAGGTCTTATTATGGACAACGATAGCATTGTTTAGTGCGGGAATACTCGGCACGCTTATGCATCAACTTACCGACGCTAGTTTTGCGTATGCAGATGCATTCACCACCTGCGCAAGCTTAGTTGCACAATGGTTATTAACACGCCGTCATTTATTAAATTGGGTGTTTTGGATTATCGTCGATATTGTGGCAATTTTTATCTATTTTCAAAAGGGTCTATATCCTACATCAGTACTTTACTTTACGTTTTTAGTGATGTGTTTTTTTGGTCAATATTCTTGGTATAAACAATATCAAACACAACAGCGTGCTTATTCATGAGTCATCCTTTGCAAACACGAAATATAGCAAAGGTGGTGTTTTTAGGCGCCCCTTCTACTGGTAAAACAACAATATTAAAAGCCGCGGCGGCGCACTATAAAACCCAATTTGTTTTAGAATACGGACGTGAATACTGGGAAAATAATCAGATTGAAAGGTTATTATCACAAGAACAGCTATTGTATATTGCGCAAGAGCAAATTAGACAAGAAGAAGCTTTGTTAACTCGTTGCAACAAATATCTATTCGTCGATACTAATGCGCTAACGACTTGGCATTTTGCCATAGATTATTATGGCTGTGCCTTGCCCCAGTTATCGAGCCTTGCTGATGAAAGTAAAGATCGCTTTGAATATGTCTTTTTGTGCGGTGATGAAATTCCATATGAAGATACATGGGAGCGCTCGGGCGACGTTAAAAGACATGAGTTTCAAACCTTTATTACGCAAGAGTTAAGACGCAGGAAAATTGCTTATACCTACTTACAAGGCTCGGTTCAAGAGCGGCTTGGGAAGATAATCACTATCCTTGGATAGCGCCAACTAAAGTAGTTAGCTTTACACGATAATTTTGCTTTGTGTTTAGTCGAATAAAACGATAATCTAGCAACATAAAAATAAATTATACTAATATACATAAATTAAGAGAGAAACATGACTTTTACGAATGAACTTACTGAAGAACTGAACCTAATTTTGAAGTTCCCTCACAAAAGCTTAATGCAAGGTCTAAAAGTACATAACGACGCCGATCCGTCAATGGTTTCTGCGGCACAACGTTTGTTCAATAAAGGCATTGTAAGTCAACCCGACGGCGGCTACTTAACCAACCTCGGGCATGATTTAGCAGAACACGCAGCGGTGATCCAATCTGCATTAACGCATAAATAAGATACCGTTGCCCAATATCCTAAGGTTTTTACTTAAGCCGTAAAAACCGCTCTATGTTGCCTGTTGATAAATGAAAGGATTATGAACAAGACCTTTCCCCAACGTTTGTGTTTTCTACCCTCCCAAATTGTCACCCCAATAATTCAATCAAAATAAACCCTCATTCTCATATCAGCATAATAAGATACGAAAGAAAGACTTTTTAACTCTGTAACGAAAATGAGATTGATTTGCATTACCATAAGTGTTTTAATACCGCAAAATTTATAAACTTAATCTTTTGGAGTTATTCATCATGCGGACTAAACTGTCACGCTTGTCTGCAGCGGTCGCACTTGCCACAGTATCCTTGAGCGCGATTGCTCAGCAACAAGCTAGTATTATTGATAGCAATAAAAATGCTAAAACCATCATGCCCACCTTAGAAGTTATTCGGGTAATAGGCAGCAACAATCCCATACTGCTAGAACAAACCGGCAGCGTAGTAATAATTAGTCAAAAGCAGATTGAAAAGATTCAACCTCTGTCTACCGATGATATTCTTCGCCGTATTCCGGGTATTAATGCCAAAAGTGAAGAAGAAACGGCGATTGTTGCTAACTTCGGTATTCGCGGTTTATCTGCCAGTGAATCAAAATCATTATTGTTAGAAGACGGTGTACCGGTAGCACCCGGTTTATTTATCGGTAATGACCGTTACTTTAACCCGCGCATTCAACGCATTGCACAGGTTGAAGTACTGAAAGGTTCTGCCTCACTTCGCTATGGACCATCTACCATCGGCGGTGTCGTCAATTATCAAACTAAAACGCCAGACGACGGAGTAAAACTCACCGCCCGCGCGGGATCATTTAACATGCAAGAACTAAGCATAGAGGCCGGCGGCAAGAATGCGTCAGGCGACGCTTTTGCAGGTGTAGTGGCAACTTACGCTAATAGTGACGGTTTTATGGATAAAGATTACGAAATGACGGATGTAATGGCAAAAGCCGGCGTCATTTTCGATAACGATCAAAAACTGGGTATTAAAATATCGCGTTATGAAAACGACGCCAATATATCGTATCGTGGTTTATTGCTAGGTGACTACTTGGCAGGTGCTGACTATAATCCCGCCCCTGATGATCATTTTATAACCGACCGCACAGCTTTCGATATCAATCACGAGTGGGGTATTTCCAGTCAAGCAACCTTAAATACAGTAGTCTACTGGAGCGAAATGAGCCGAGATTATTGGCGCTACGATGTAGATACAAATGCGTCAAACACCGCTGGCCGATGGATATATACTGACACGCTCACCGGCAATAACCGCTCGTTTGAAAGAGTAGGAATAGAAACTCGTTTGACCTTAGATCACGATTTACTTGGTATGACCGCCAACAGTGAATTTGGATTGCGATTTATGCAAGAAGAAGCAGACGATAATCGTATTCGCGCCTTGCGCAGTGCCGATCGTACAGGCATAAATGATCGTCACCGCAATGATTCTGCCGACAGTTTTGCAGCGTACGCCCAAAGCCGAATAGAACTAACTAACCGCTTGGCTGTTACGCCTGGTTTAAGAGTAGAGTCATACGAGCAAACGCGCGTGGAACTTTCTGATAACGATGCCACTGTCAAAACCAGCAATACTGAGTTTTTACCCGGTGTAGGTGCAACCTATAATGTGAACGATACTGCGCAGATTTACGGTGGTGTGTATCGCGCTTTTTCTCCAGCCTCAAATGGTGTTGCGCTTGACGGTTTAATCGATCAAGAATTGGATGGCGAGCGCTCAACTAACTATGAACTAGGCCTGCGCGGCCAGTACGGCGATATCACTTATGAAATAGCTGCATTTTTAATGGATTTTAGTAATCAGGTGATTACGGGTAATAGTAATCCCAATTTATCACAGTCAAATGCGGGTGAAACCGAACATAACGGCATGGAGTTTATGCTTGCTTACACGCTTGGTGGCGGTTTCAGTATAGACACTAATGCCACTTGGGTGCCTAATTCAGATTTTAAAACTGGCGAAAACCAAGGCAAGCGACTACCTTATGCGCCTAAAGTTATTGCCAATGTTGCTCTAAACTATGAATTTGAACGCGTGAGCGGCGCACTTACTGTTCATCACCGAGGTGAGCAATACGGTGATGCGGAAAATACTGTAAACATTCCGACAGACGCTGCGGGCGGTATTTGGGGTGGTCTAGTACCTTCATATACGCTACTGGATTTAACCGCGCAATATAATATAAATAATGATGTAAGATTATTTGGTGCAGTGAAAAACATTACCGACAAGCGTTACATCACTGGTTTACGCCAAGGTATTTATGCTGGGCCGGAGCGTACATTTGAAATTGGCGTGAGTTATAATTTTTAATTATCCTCGTGTAGAATGCTCTCTTTGCAGGGCGCATTCTATAAGTTGAAGCTGGTTAACATACCAGTGATTTAATGACAAATTCAGTGTCTTCACTCTTGCTGGAATACACTCAAACTCTATCCTCATATAGGCGCTTACCTGTCTTTGTTAGTAAGGTGACATGCTATAGGTTAAAGGCAACCTTAAGTCAAACCTTCATATCAACCATGAAAGAAAGTTTGCCTAAACCTTATAATGCTTGTTAATGGGTAAGGCTCTAATTCGTTTACCGGTAACATGAAATATGGCGTTGGCTAAACTCGGTGCTACTGGTGGTGTTCCTGGTTCTCCTACTCCGCCAGGGATTTCGTCTGACTCAACTATATAGGTTTTAATCATTGGGCTTTGCGACATTCTAAGTACCGGGTAATCGTGATAATTAGATTGTTCAACCGCGCCATCCTTTACCGTAATTTCTCCCATTAGGGCTATCGATAAACCAAATATCATTGAACCCTCTTGCTGAGACATTACTCGATCAGGGTTTACCACTGTACCGGCATCAATAGTGGAGTGCATTTCCAGTACCGTGACCTTGTTATCCTTTACCCTTACTTTAGTGGCAACCGCCACATAGCTTACAAAACTACGATGGGTACTAATACCCCAAGCTTCACCCTCTGGCGTTGGTTTGTTAGCTCCTGATTTGGCAATAACGTCGTCAAGAACATGCTTTAAGCGTTTTGTATCTATCGGAAAGCGTGTAATGTCTGTGCCGTAGTTAGCATATTCAAAACCTTCATCAGCAAGATTTATAAATCGATCCTCACCTAACAATTGATGCCACATTTCTTGTGTGGGTATGTTTGCAGTATGCGCCAGCTCATCAACAAAACTACTTTGCGCAAAAGCGTGTTGAATATTACATACTGAACGCATCCAGCCTATGCGGATATGGCCGCTGGCTTTGTGGGTTTCACATGACATATTGTCAACGTTAAAGGGCACATCACCAAAGCCTAAACTTAACTCATTCAATTGTGGTTCATCGGTTGTGCCGGTAAATGTCCAACTAATACTAGGAAAAGCAGTACGTTGGATAAAGGCGGTTACCTTATTATTGGCATCTAAACCCGCTTCTAATCTTTGCGCACTAATAGAATGATAATAGCCTTGACGGATATCGTCTTCTCGACTCCACACGACTTTAACCGGCTTTTTTGTATGCTGAGCTAACAGCGCCGCTTCAATCGAAAAATCAGGCTTAGCTTTACGTCCGAACCCGCCGCCTAATAAGGTCACATTAACTTTTACTTGATCAATTGCCAAACCCAAGGCATCGGCGACATTTTTTTGGGTAACTTGAGGCGATTGAGTGCAGGCCCAAACTTCGCACTTACCATCCTTAACCACCGCGGTCGCAGCTGGTGGCTCCATAGGCGCTTGCGATAAATAAGGAACAGTATAAGTGGCGCTCACTTTTTGCGCTGCTTTTTCAAGCGCGGCGTAGGCATCTCCACTGTGTCGAATGGGTTTTCCTTTTTCCGTAATGCGTGTCGTCAACTCGGCTAAATATTCTGTTGTGTTATGTTTGTTATGAGGGCTATCGCCCCAGTTTATATTTAATGCTTTGCGCCCTTGTAACGCAGCCCATGTATTGGTGGCTATAACAGCAACGCCATTAAAGGGGTGAAATGCGACAGGGGTGGGTTGATTGGGCATTTTAAAGACATCGACCACTCCATTGATTTTCATGGACGCTGTTTTATCAAAGCTTTCAACGGTAGCACTTAATACAGGACTTCTTTCAATACTTGCGTACAGCATCCCCTCAAGCTTTATGTCTTGACCAAAAATAGTCTTGCCTGTCACCATGTCAGGTAAGTCAACAATCTGCACCGGTTTGCCAATGTATTTAAAGTCTTTTTTCGATTTGAATGTTAAGGTATCAATGGCGGGTGTAGGTACCTTTGCGGCTAATTCTGCTAAGTCGCCAAATGAGAGTTTCTCTTGTGTTTTATTGTTCACTACTACGCTATCTATTGCGTGCACGTCAGCTAGCGTAACTCCCCATTTGTTGGCAGCGGCTTGCTCTAACATGGTTCTTGCGGTTGCGCCCATTTCGCGCATTGTGGTGTAAAAGTTACGAATAGAACGGGAGCCATCAGTATTTTGACTACCATACTCTTTGTTTGCTAGGCCTTGCACCACATGAACATCTTCCCAAGCGACACAAAGTTCTTCAGCCACAATTTGCGGGATACCCGTGCGCACACCTTGCCCCATTTCGCTGCGATGGCAAATAATATTCACTCTTCCATTAGTTTCAATACTCACAAATAAATTAAACATATTTTCTTGTGTATGCGCAACATGCCCGTCAGCCCTAGCGGATATACTCACAGGTAACAAGGCGCCTAATACAAATCCACCTGCGGCCATACCTGTTAGCTTCAAAAAGTCGCGACGATCCACAAGTTTTGCTTTTGTCGCGCCAGGCGTGCTTGCTGAAGGTCTGTATGTTGATGGAACAAAAGAGTTAATCATGCTTGTTCTCCCACGTTTTTAGCCAAGCTAAAATCAAGTTTCGCGGATTGTTTTGTTGCAGCGTCTTTAATGGCAGCTTTAATTCGCGGATACGTGCCGCAACGGCAAATATTGCCCTGCATAGCAGAGTCAATGGCGTCATCGTCAGGATTAGCATTATTGGCCAAAAGCGCAACCGCGCTCATTATTTGGCCCGATTGACAATAACCACATTGCGGCACATTATGATCAAGCCACGCTTGCTGAATGGGATGACTGGCATCGCTAGGTAAACCTTCAATTGTGATAATGTTTTTCCCGGCTATGGTTGACAGAGGCATTACACATGAGCGTATAGGGCTACCGTTCATGTGCACTGTACATGCGCCGCACTGAGCGATTCCGCAGCCAAACTTAGTACCAGTCATATCGAGTAAATCACGTAAAACCCACAACAGTGGCATGTTAGGATCGGCATCAATTTCGATGGGTTTGCTGTTTAAAATAAAACTAATCATGATT
>RCMY010005703.1_pt1 | contig 10530 bp, 9 predicted proteins | sample 2041341 | NCBI WGS metagenome assembly RCMY01 (sample SAMN09708234, study PRJNA481090) | Marine sediment metagenome, whole genome shotgun sequencing project.
CCGTCTTCCAGCTGGGCGACCACGTCGATGTTGCCGCTCAATTGCAACAGGCTGCAGAGTCCCATCCTGACCAGGTTCTGATCGTCGACCAGAAGTAATTTTATCGGCATGATGACATTGCACTCATCGGTCTATTGGCAGTTTCACGGCCAAGGTAAAGCCGCTGCTTGCGTTTTCATAATTTAATTGGCCATCAATATTCCTAACCCGTTCTTCCAGGCCCTTCAGGCCGTTACCGGGTTTTATCTCGTCAGTATCGCGTCCGTCATCCTTGACAGATAACAGCAGATACTGCTCATCGTTCGATATTTCTATGTTGCAATGACTGGCACCGGCATGCCGTGCAGTGTTGGTTAGCGCCTCCTGTACGCAGCGAAATAACACCTCGACCATTTGTGCGTCAGCCATAGATTCGTCCCAGTGCATGCTCAAGTCGACCTTCAGGTCGGGAATGCCCCGAATCAGCGCCAGCAATGCGTCGCGCAATTCGAGGTCCTTGTCCTGGCGGATTTCCGAGACTGCGGCACGAACACTAGCCAGCAACGAACCACTGATAGCCTGGGCCTGCCGCACGTGTTTTACCTTTTCACCCTCTGCAACGTGGTTTGCTACCTCCAGCTGCAAGCTTAATGCGGTTAACTGGTGGCCTAAAGAATCGTGTAAGTCACGAGCGATTCGGAGACGTTCGGCTTTTTTGCTAGTGGCGCTCAATAGAATCTGAGTGGCTCTTAACTCCCGGACTAATTGTTCCGATTCAAGTTTGGCGGTGTGTTCGGCGAGCAGTTGATAACGTATGAGCAGAGCGAGCAAATTAAACGTGACATAGACGATGATGATGGTGAATTCAAATGTTTTACCGAGCAAGACATCGAGTGAAACACACACGACCGGAACCAATACGGCAATTAGCAGCGCACGTTTTTGCGAAACGAATGAAACCAAATGAATAATTAGCAGCGTCGCCAGAAGAGCGACCATGCCAAAGTAGAAAAATAGTGATAAGCCCAAAGTTGACGCGCTGGCCAGGAGTAAACCAATCATTCTGGTTTTGTCCGATGCTCGATGTTGAAACAAAATACCGTGGCAAGTAAGAAATCCCACCAGGAAAAGAAAAAACAAAGCAGCCGGGACTGCAATGTTGAGTGGGGACATGGACGGCTGTATATCCGCGTCGTTGCCCGTCAGCCACAGACTGTAACTGACCAGAATTTCCAGCAGCCAGATGAACAGGCCAATGTAAAATTCAATGCCTTGTTTTTTCATCAAATCAAATCGGGTTGGTCTGAAAATCGCATTGTTTCAAACCACAAAGGCACTCGCTATTGACAAATGTCACGACTATTGCCCACTTACACTTTTTTTTAAATCCGAATATTAACATGACATTTGTTAGCTAATCGCCAATAGCGCGTTTATCGTTCCGATACTTGCTGTATATTTGACTCGTCAGAATCCGGGCCACCTCCGGTCCAAGGTATACGCAAATCAGGAGATTAATATGCGCACTTTCCTTGCTATATCATTCTTGTCCTGCACCTTGCTTTCTTTGCTTGCAAACGCTGCGTGGCGTACAGCTAATCCGCAAGCTGCGGAAGCCGTGAAGGACCCGCGCATTGCGGCTGTATTGAAAGCCGCCATGCGCTTTGACAAGGCAATTTTAGCTCACGATGTTACAGTGTTTGGTGACACATTCACGGAAGATGCCGTAGTAAATAATCCATTCAACAAAATCGCACGCAAGCCTGATGCCATTAACAATCTCCGCACAAAGATGATCGACTACACTTCCTTGGACAGATCAATTGAGTATGCTGCGACGCGTGGTGCCCATGATGTAGTGCTTATGGGTGAGGAGATGCTGACGCCCGTAGGTAAAGCGCGCTTTGCTGGCAAGCACGTGCGCCGCCGCACAACCGAAGTCTGGACTGATGAGAGTGGACAGTGGAAGCTGGCTATTCGCCAGGCGACAATCTATAGCGCTGAGTGAAATGACTCTCATTGCGACCTGATCACTGTTAATTGATATTTGGCCCTATCGCTAACAAATAGGACACCCACATATGCACTTTGAGCAAACAGCTGGGCCTCAAATAGTGCCTGCATAAGAGCAAAGTTTGAAATCGCTTTGCTCTCCGCCTCAGCAAGATGTTCGTAACGCATTCCTTTGCGCTCTAAATACTCTTCAACTTCCATTGCGATCTCTATTGATTAGACATGTAACGGCCGCATTTGCGGCTGGTTTCGAGCTCCGCAGAAAGCCAGGCTGAAAACATTTGCTTGTTGTATTTCTTTTACGGTTGAGGTTCAAGAACCATAGATCAAAAAAATACTAGTGTATGCGCGATAAATTTAATTCCAGCGTGACATTTGACACCTGATTCACCGCTGCCACCTCGGTAATCTACACGACACTTATCACCCATTGGGAGTCGTGCATGTCCATTTCAAATCATCCTGGCAAACTATTTGCGTTTTCCTTAAGCGCCCTTATCTGCAGTGGAATTGTACCGAGCGCCTGTGCGCAACATGAACACGTCGACTTACAATCGGACGTAAGAATAGGGGTGGGGTTGATGGGAGCTTCCACTGCCTGGACAGGAAACAATACTGATGTTTCTCTCGTGCCCTTCTTCGACGCCAGCATCGGTAACTGGCATTTCAACGGCGACAACCCCATTGGCTACCAGGTTGAACTTAGCGAGAGCTGGAGTATTTCGGCTGGTATTGGTATGCGCAACGATGGCTACGATAGCAACCCCTTCACGTTGAGTAAGTTATCAGGTCATCAAGTATTTGATGATTATGACAAGCCAGATACGGAGGTCATAGCCAACTACGGCGTGACATGGGGCTGGTTGGCTTTCGATGCAAGCAGAGATATTTCCAATAGTTCCGAATCTAACACGGTTAGCCTGTCTGCCGAGTTTCCGGTGTACCAAAGCGCAACGGGCTTTCGGCTTTCTACGCGCGTGTCGATGGATTGGTATGACTCAAATTACGTCAATTACTATTACGGCGTAGCAAATGAACAAGCCAACGATTCCGTGGGTCGAGTTGCTTATCAAAGCAGCGCTGCGCTCAATTATGAATGGGGTATCAACGCGACCTACCGATTGAGCGAACGTTGGATGATGATGGGGTCTATAAGCCGCACAAAATTGGACAACAATATTTTTAGCAGCCCGCTGATCGATTCGGATTTTCGAGACAGCGCAGTCCTGCTGCTCATGTTCCAACTTTAGCGTCTTGCTGCTTTCCCCAGACTTAGCGAGGGACCTAACCATGACCATCTACCAGCATGCGATGGACTCTCCTTTAATGATTCGAATGACACTAGACGCTTCATATCGTCGCCCATCTGTGGATTCGATCAATGGGCGTAGGGTGTGTTCTGTGGCTGTTGGCTAATACCTGAACATGAAAGAACGGAGGTATCTATGAATTGGACAAAGACGATGGCCTGGCTGTTTATGGTGCTGATGGCGTTGGCGATTGGAGTGTACGCGTTAAGCTATTTCCTGACTACTGATCTAGGCGACCACGCAATTAGACACCATCTTCAGGCTATACCCTGGTCAGCCAGGATGCATATCATTCCCTCGGGTCTGGCGTTAATATTAGGCGCATTCCAATTTCATAGCGGCTTGCGTAGTCGTTGGCCGCATGTTCATCGCTACTGCGGGCGCGCTTATGTCGTCTGTGTACTGCTAGGCGCTATTGGCGGTTTACTACTGGCTTGGCATGCGCATCGAAGTCCTGCGACTCGATTAGGTTTTGCGGCGCTGGCAGTTATCTGGTTTTACTCGGTTTGCATGGCGTATCTGGCGGTGCGAGCCGGCAATATCAAGTTGCACCAGCAGTGGATAGTTCGCTCCTATGCGTTGACTTTGGCTGCGGTCACGCTGCGACTGCAACTGCCTGTTTACCAAGGCGCAATGGGGCTTAGCTTTAATGAAGCCTATGCCATCGTGGCCTGGTTCAGCTGGATCCCAAATCTGGTCATCGCGGAATGGTGGTTTAATCAAGAGTCCATTCGCAAGCTCAACACGTCGCCGGTTCCACAGGCATGTAAGCAAACGCTGCACAACTCTCCGCCCTGACGACTTACACCGTGCTACCGGGAGCAAGCGAGCGCAGATGAGATGCAATAGCCATTTTGTGCTCATCAAAGTAGACAATCAGCATAGCACTCGGTTGAAATACGCTTGGCAAGGCAGCGCCGTCTCCGCCAATCGTAGCGGAACACAGAGTCTCGTTATGCGAGCATCCCAACTGTTGGATGCATGGCATATCTGTACGTTTTAGCTGCAAAAAGTGCGACAATCGAGTAAATTTACAAAAATTGCCTGTGGGACCGTGGGGTACTACAAGACATAATGCAGTGACCTACCCGTGCTCAAGCTTGTGGGTTAAGCTGAGCACAGACACCCAAGGCTCAGAGCCATTATCAAGGCGGTGAGGTCACTTTTTACGGGAGAGTTTTATGCTACTGCGTCGCGTCACCAAGCACGTCAGAGCGCAGAATTGGACCGCAATTACGCTTGACTTCCTCATCGTCGTCGTCGGCATCTTTGTCGGTCTGCAGGTGTCGAACTGGAATGATGCACGCGTCTTGCGTGCGGAAGAAGGCTTACTTCTATCAAGGCTGTCTGCTGACTTTGAGGTCATTGACCATCGCCTCAAGTCACACATAGACGAGTATTTCCAGAACATGGTTTCTATTGAATTCGTCAACCACGTACTTGAAAGCAACGCCGCTATCGACAGCACTGATTTCCGCACAAAGCTTGATCGTGTGATGTCGGTGACGGCCCCCCCAAACCGCTCCGCGACGTTCGCCGAAATGGCTTCTGCAGGGAAGGTCGATCTTGTTCACAATGATAGTCTACGTCGGGCGTTGGTGCTCTTTGACCAACAGGTTGACGGTGTGAAAAATGCATTCGCGTTGCTGCAAGATCTGCGGCTTGCATACAGCGAACCGTTTATTAACAAGGTAACGTTTCGGATTGATACAAAACACACAAGCCTTGCGACGAGCGGAACGATTCAGAGTTTCAACCTGGATGCGATGCGTGCAGACGAGCAGCTGCCGACTGCGTTACAAATCGTGTACCAGATCAACGAAAACATGTACCACCTGCTCAGACAGCAGCGTGAACGAGCGCAGAACGTTCGAGCGATACTCTCGAAGGAGGGCTTTTGAGGGTTGATCAAGCCGCGTCCGTTAACGGGCGGTCGAAATGCATGAGCAGACCCAGCGGCTGGCGCTGTATCCCGCAAACACCACAGGAGAAGAGCCGGATGCAAACCAGACATAGCAAAGCCGGCAAGATGCAGGCAATGCGATGATGCGCCGAGACGCATGAACTTGATCAATCGGTGATAAAATGCTGATATCAGGATACGGATGTATTTTTGCCACAGGGGAGTTTAACGCTTGACCCTTAACCCCTAAGCAGTTAGATCCTCCCTGTGAAAAAGGAGCAGTTACACACCAGGGTTCCAACCTCATGGCTACGCTTGCCGATGAAAAACCATTCGCTCGTTGGGGAAATCATGCTATGAAATTACTCGTTTATTTTCTCGTTCTATTTATAGTTGGGTGTGCGTCATCATTCCCCTATGTCCCCGAGACGCAACAGCTAGACCATTCACGTTTACCGTTACCCGACGTTACTATATCCATATCGAACTTGAGTTCTTGCACCGATGCCGATGACGACTCGATACAGATCGATTCGACTTCTCCTATCACCGTCCTGGTGCATGGCTGCAATGGTTCAGCCGGCCGGTTTAGATCGCTCGCACAACTCTACGCATTTCATGGACAACAGGCAGTTTGCTACAGTTATGACGACAGAGATAGCCTGATTGATAGCGCAGAAAAATTAGCCGCATCGCTCTACAGGTTGGCCAATGTTACTAATAATCAGAATATATCGATTCTAGGGCATAGCCTGGGCGGCTTAATAGCACGCAAAGCACTGGAGTCGGGCTACAAAGTATCTACAGCGCCAAGCGATAAAAAGCTCGAACTTGTAACTGTATCAGCGCCTTTTGCGGGCATTGCGGCAGCGAAATATTGTGGTGATCGATCATTGCACTGGTTGAGTTTAGGCATCGTGCCTGGTATCTGCTGGCTTATCACTGGTGATAATTGGTATGAAATCACTTCATCGTCAAAATTTATTAAGCACCCCGAACCGCTGCTGGCATCGGTACAAAGACACCTTAAAGTTGTTACCAATGAAAAAAACGCTTGCCGCGTGGAAAGCAGGGATGGCAAGTGCCTTGAAAGCGACGATATTTTTGAATTACCTGAACAGTATCAGCCGGTGATTGATAACGATCCAAATGTAATAGGAGTACAGGTTGATGCTGGTCATGTTGAAATTATTGGTAATAAGCAAGTTGCTCCCAGAAAGCTGATATCGATTTTGCAAGAATATGGCATGCTTTCTAAAACTCCGGCGGAGCGGAGAGCAGCCTTTGAAAAATTACTTGCTGACCTGTATTGACCCTGGTATGACGTAAACGCAAGCACACGCAACAAACGTCTACTGCGTTGCAAACTGTGCGCTGTTGCGGGTGTTCAGGCATTAGAAAAATAATCTGACGCAGCGAAACTCAGCTCGTCAGTAGCATTACTGCTCGCGTGACCGTGCTTTGCTCGAGACTAAGCGCTAAGCGCTATGTAGCCGGTCAATCAGGTCATCCAGCATTTTGCTGTCCACCGGCTTCGCGAGAAACTCGTCAAAGCCTGCAGTTAGCAAGCGCTGCCGGTCGCTGTCTGCGGCCAGTCCGGTTAGCGCAACAAACCGGGTATTTTGCATGGCGCTAGCCGTTTTGATTTCAGTCAGCAACTCGATGCCATCATCGGCACCCAGGTTGACATCGAGTAACACAACACTGGGTATGAATGCTGCCAGTACAGCTCGAGCGTCAGCGGAGGATTGCGCAATACGTATGTCACGACCGTTGCGCGCTAACAATTCCGCCAACGCTGTGCACGTTTCAAGGTGATCGTCGATCAACAGAACATTTTGCCGCTCTGCCGTGTTTGCCAACGCTGAGTTATGCTGACGCTCGCTGCTGTCATGCATTAATTGCGCGACCACACGGGTCAGCGTTATCGCATCAATGGGTTTGCTGAGATACTCGTCAAAGCCCGCTGCCAGGCAGCGTTCGCGTTCGCCGCTCATGGCCTGTGCGGTTAGCGCTAGCAGTGGCGTGGTGATGCCTTGCTCGCGCAGCGTGGTGGCGACCAGCAGGCCGTTAATTTTTGGCATTTCAATGTCCAGCACAATCGCATCAAAGCCGCCGTTCGTGCTGCGGGCTTTATCCAGGGCTTGCTGGCCATCGCCGACCGCTTCAATATGCGCCCCCGCTTGTTCTAGAATTTCCGTGATTGCATTGCGCACATCGTGATGATCATCGGCGAGCAAAATGTGGCTGTGCTCGGGCAGGGGTGATATTTTTCTGGCATCAGCAGCAAGGTATTGGCTGACTGCGAGCACATTGGCCATGGTTGTTGCGTTGGCATCTGCTGGTGCTGGGATCACGAGAGTGAATGTGCTGCCTGCGCCGGGAGAGCTATCGACTGTAATCTCGCCGCCCATGCGTTCGACCAGACGCTTGCTAATATTTAACCCCAGACCTGTACCACCAAAACGCCGCTCGATTGTCGTATCAGCTTGCTCGAACGCCTCAAATAACACGGACAGCTTATCGGCTTCAATGCCTATGCCGGTGTCGTGCACTTGCACCGTGAGGTTGGGCGCTAGATAGGACAAAGTGACGGTGACATTGCCTTGTTCAGTGAACTTAATCGCGTTGCCTATCAGGTTGATCAGTACCTGGCGCAAACGAACTGTGTCGATAAGTAGCAGCGAAGGAATCTCGGAGCCGGTATCGAAATGGAAACCAATACCACTTTCTTTGGCCCGCATTTCCATCATGGATTGAAGATCAAGCACGAGCCGCGCAATGTCCGTCGTATCTTGCTTGATTTCAAGCTTGTCGGCCTCGATTCTCGACAGGTCGAGAATGTCGTCGACTATATCAATCAGGTGTTGACTGTTGCGCCTGATTGCGGCGATACGCTTTTGATCCAGGTCTGACGTAGCAGAGCGCTCCAGCAATTCCGAATAAGCCATTACGGCAGCTAAAGGGGTGCGAATTTCATGGCTCATATTGGCCAGAAATTCCGTTTTCGCACGATTGGCACTATCAGCGCGTGCGCGTGCACTGATTAGCTCCGCCTCACGGTTGATACGTTCGCTGATATCGGTAAAGGTGACCACCGAACCGCGTATTTTGCCATCTACAATTAACGGTGTCGCGTAATAGTCGACCGGGAAGGAGGTGTTGTCAGCGCGCCACAGCACTTCTTCCGACAAATGCACATCCTCAGCAAACTGGTGGCTACGAGCAATTTGGCAGTCTTCCATTGGATAAGGGCCGCCGTCGGCATAGGTGTGGTGCACCAGTGTATGCATGTTTTTACCCAGTACTTCGGCCTGCGTCGTGTAACCCAGCATTTTAATGGCTGGCGTGTTAATAAAAGTACAGTTTCCGCTGGTGTCCAATCCGTAGATTCCTTCGGCGGTTGAATTCATTAAGGTTTTCAGCCGCGCCGCTTCCTCACGCGCCTGCAGCCGTTTATTGAAGACACTGGAAACATCGTTGAGAACACCAATAAAGTGGGTCACCCTGCCGCTACTATCGGTCAGCGGGTTAACTGTCAGGTCATTCCAGAACGCCTGTCCGTCCTTGCGATAATTGCGCAGAGTAACGCGCGTGGGTTTGCCAGCGGCGATAGCCTTGCGAATCCTCTGCAATGTTTTTGTGTTGGTATCCTTGCCTTGCAAAAAACGGCAGTTTTTACCGATGACTTCAGCCGCGGCGTATCCAGTCATCTTGCTGAATCCGCTATTGACATAAATCAGGGGTATATCGTCGGCCTGCGCGTCGGCAATCGCAATACCATTGTTTGAAACGGCAATGGCACTTTCGTAGAGGTTTAGTTGGTCGCGCGAAGCCCGCTGTTTCGCTATATCGCGAGCTGACGCAAACAGCAGGGTTTGCTTGCCAATCTGGATACTGCAGGCGGTCACCTCGACAGGGAAGATCGTAGCGTCGACGCGGTGTAAGGTACTTTCAAAGCGAAGATCTGGATGAGCTTCAGCATGATCAAATATTTCTGCTGTGCGCGCGCGCCCAAAATGAGGGTCTAACAATTTAAACGGCTGGCCAATTAGATCCTCTACGGAATAACCGGTGGCCTGGGCCATGGCCGGATTAACGTACTGGACCTGACCATCGCGGTTGAGCAGTACATGTAGATCCGCCGTTCGCTCCGACATATGGCGAAATATATAGGCCGTCTGGCTCGACGTCGCCTGTTCCTCGACAGCGATCAGCGACAACACAACCCCGCGCTTGCCCCCCTGCTGCTGGCAGGGCGCAATACGCAGCAGGCACGTAGTGCCATCGCGGCTTTTTACCTCACGCTCGATTTCCGCATTATCTGTAACGGCTTGCTCGATGTTAGCAATCCAGCCTTCGGCAATAATGCGTTGCGAAAAACTCGTGATGTTGCAGCCAATATCCTGCGGGACCAGGTGTAACAACTTTGCTATCTCGGGGGTGTAACCGCGCAAGCACAAATCGTCATCCACAAACAGTACGCCAGCTTGAGAAGCCAAACCGCTATTCATAGCATCGTTCGCGTCCGCCAACTCAGTGAATTTCATCCTGTATTTGGCGTTGTCGGTGTAGAGCTCTTCTTTCATAGACGTCAACTCTGCTCTTGTGTGCACATTTACGTTACAAACGCTTTAACAGATTGCTGTTAATTTCAGTCGCCAGGTGCCAAACCAACATTAAACCTGTTCTGGTCTCGGCCGGCATGTTTGCGAAAAAAGCTTCAAACGTCTGCGGGTCACTCGCCCACGCCACAGTGCTACAGCCGAAACTATGTATCGTTTACAATTCATTGGTGATCGGTGTTATTCTGAGACTCTAAAATCGCGGCTAATGTGAGAGCGATGGTATAAGCCGCGCCATTACGGTATGTGCCACTACCGATACCCTGCAGCCCAACCTCTCTCGACACTGAGTGGGCATTTTTACCGATATAATAACACGCAACGACTGCGCCAATATTGGATACTGGCCTTTAACTTGAAGGTCGCCACCCCAATATCTTTAGCTCAGGCTCGAGTGTCGTATCCGATTGGTTCAACGACGATAATTATGCTAACAGACGGTGCGCAATGACCAGTATTCTGCTTGTGGATGACGAGCGACAGTTCGTACGAACGACGGCCGAAATTCTCACTGCAGAAGGCTACATCACGGCAACGGCTGAAAGCCTGGCTGAGGCTCGCGCCCGGTTTACCGAGTGTGAATTTGATGTATTGCTGGTCGACTTAATGCTACCGGATGGCAACGGCCTGGAGCTGCTCGAAGAGCTGGGCGACAAACGCCCGCGCCTGGTCATCATAGTCACCGGGCAGCCTGGCATCA
>RCMY010005704.1_pt1 | contig 10528 bp, 9 predicted proteins | sample 2041341 | NCBI WGS metagenome assembly RCMY01 (sample SAMN09708234, study PRJNA481090) | Marine sediment metagenome, whole genome shotgun sequencing project.
AGGGCGAGGGAGTCAACGCAACGCGTTTGCTGTTCCTTCTCCCCGCGCTGTTGCGGGGAGAAGGTGCCCGAAGGGCGGATGAGGGGCGCTCTTTGCAGGAGTATCGCAACAGCCGTACCCCTCACCCTGCTTCGCTGCGCGAAGCGGTCCCTCTCCCCGCTCCGCAGGGCGAGGGTAGCCACTTCATTTCACGGGAGGTGGCGGCGGTGGCGGTGGCGGTGCAACCAGGCCGCTGCCATCGTCTTCCCAGGTCTGCACCCTGCCGTCGTCGTCGACGATAATAATCTTGTGCCGTTCGACCACCTTCTGACCGTCGCCAGATGCTGCGTGGGGCGCACCCGTAGGCAGCGGCCCGTGGCCGTCGTCCTCGATGACATGCTGCTTGCCCTTGTCGTCGACCCAGACGATCTTGCGCTTTTCGACGGCATGCGGTGCAGCCGTCGCATTGCCATGCTTCATGCCGTGTGGCTTCGGCGGAGGCGGTGGTACCGGCGGGGCGGGTGGGGCTGGCGGAGGAGGTGGCGGTGGCGGTAGCGGGAACGGCCGGGATTCAGGCACCTTGATTTGCGTGGTAGTGGACTTGCGGTCGCGCAGGTATTCCACGGCCACGCGACTGCCTGTCTTGCGGCCGCGTAATGTGTCCATGGCTTCGCGCGGAGTGCCGACCGGGTTGCCGTCGATCTTGCGGATCACGTCGCCGGGTTGCAGTCCAGGCAGGTCCTTGCCTGCACTCAGGACCAGCACGCCCTTGTCGGTACCGAAATATCGCCCGAGCTGTGGGTCGACCGAGGCCAGGTTGAGGCCGTTCCAACGCAAGGCTTCCGCAAGGACCGGGAACTGCACGCAGTCCGGGCCCGCGCAGTCCTTGCCCGGGGCGATGCGGATGACCTGGTGGCGTTTCCCCGATGCAGTCGAAGGCAGCTGTTCCATGTGGTCTGCGTCGATTGAGTACGCACCGTTGGGCAGGCGCATCACCTTCAGGTTTCCGTTGAACTGCGTGTCATCCACTCCCCGGGACAGGAAGACCATGCTCTGGCCGACGCGGGGTTTCAGCGACACGGTGCCTTTGTGCCCATCACGCAAGTAGTCGAGTTTGATCGTGCCCCTCTCGTCCAGGTTGCCCAGCAATGTCTTCGCGTTTTGTAGTCGCAGCTCGGCGTCGCTGCCCAGCAGCGCATGGCCGTCCACGGATAGCAGGCGGTCACCGCTTTTCAGGCCGGCATCGGCTGCTGCGCCATCCGGGGTGACACCGGCGATACGGACGCCGTCCGTGGTGTCTGGTGCCAGCAGGACGCCAATCACGGGCGTTTTCAGTGCCTGCTTGTGGACCCACACGGGTCCGGCGCTGTCGGCGCTGTATTTGCTGGACAGTTCGGCCAGGTGCTTGGCGGCCTGGTCGAGCTCCGCGCGGGCCGCGTCGATCTGTTTGCGTTGCGCAGGCGTCGGCGTTTTGGATTGCGCCAGCGCAGGACCGCTCAGCATGGGACCGGTGATCGCCAGCGACAACACGATGTACAGGGCGCTGGTCAGCGGGTGTTTGTTGTTCATCTGCAACCTCTCATCGATGCGTATGGGATGTTGGGACAGCGGACAGGATCTGCGTCGTCACAGGTCAATAGATGCCGACAAGGCGTGCATCGTCGCGCTGGCCATAGGCGGCCAGGACACGCTGGGTGCTGGAGAAGCCGGCCAGCTGGCGTAGTGCCGACACCCGTTGGCGCCACAATCCCAAGCGCTGGCGGTCAGTCAGTGCCGGCTGCATCAGGGCCGCATCGATGGTGCCTAGCTGGTCGTCGAAGTGCTCGCTGAGCAGCGCAGCGCCGGCACTGGAGACGCTTTCGTCGCGGGTCAGTGCCAGCAGGGCCTCCAGGCGTGCGGACTCGACATGGAGCTGGGCAAGCTCTGCCTGGTTCTGGATGGAAGGCTGGGTGGCAGCGGCGGATGTTGCCGATCGGTCAGGTGTCGGCGTGCGCTTGTCCGCGATTGCAGTGTTGGCGGTCTGGCGATCACTCCTGCGTGGCGTGGTCGCTGCCGTGGCGTGTCCCACGGGATCGCTGGTGGCGAAGGTGGGTGTCGCGGACTCATCTGCGATGGGTTGGCCTGCAGATCCCTCGCTTGCAGATGCATCGGGTTGCTGTGCCTGCGCTGCCTGGGTTGGTGTGTTGGCGGGATGTGCCGATTGGCCGGAGGCCAGCTCCGTGCCTGCGACGGGCGCATCGGATGGCTGCCAGGCCCAGCGTAGCGGTAGGCCGATGGCAAGCGCCAATGCCGCGGCTATCGCCAACCATGCCGGCCAGCGCCGTTGGCGCGCGGGTAACTGCGTAGCGACGGCCTTCCAGCCAGCGGCAGGCGGGGATTCAAGTGGCAACGCTGCGAAGGCGTCCTGCCAGCTTTCGACAGGAGAGCTGCCAGTGGAATGGCGATGTGGCGTGTTGGTGTCAGGCATGGGAGACCTCGCCGGCAGTGGCGACGGTGTTGGGTGGAGTTGGGTCGCTTGGTGTGGGATCAAGCAGTTCGCGCAGGCGCCGCGTTCCGCGCGCGACCTGCGATTTGGAGAAACTCGGGGTGCGTTGCATCAGCGTGCCGATTTCCTCGTGGGTATAGCCCTCGGCGTGGTAAAGCCACAGCACCGTGCGGGTGGTCGCGGGTAATGCTGCGAGTGCGCGTTGCAGTTGCGCGGCATCGGCCGCGGCTGCGGGAGGTGGGCAGTGGGCTTCGAGGATCGTTTCGTCGTCGGGTGTTTCCTGCGCCAGCTTGCGATTGTGCCGCAGGCGCATCAGCGACTCGTTGACCGCAACCTGCCGCAACCAGCCCCAGAACGGGGCGCCGTTGCGGCCCTGGTAATCATCGATGCGGTGGATCACCTTCAACATGGTGTCCTGCAGGACCTCGGCGGCTTCCTCGCGATCACCGCAGATCCGCAGCGCCAGGGTGTAGACCGGGCGCTCGAAGCGGCGGTAGATCTGTTCCAGTGCCGCATGCGCGCCCGCCCGTGCGCTGGCTAGCAGGCTGTCGGGGATATCGATCGCAAAGCTGCTCCTGGGCGCGTTGCCGCTGGCAGCGGCATTGCGGGTCGCAGCAGGCGTCGCGGTCGTTGGGCACTGCGTGGCTGGCATTACCTGGTATGGATGCACGGGCGGGTCGAAGCGTCGCACGGGGGAAATAATCGTACGCCCGCGTCGCGACCTATACTGGAGCCTGCCATCCAGGGAGATTCCACAATGTCCATGTCGTTGCTCGCCATCATCCTGCTGATCGTCGGCGTGGTCCTGGTCTTCAAGGCCGTCCGCGTAGTGCCGCAGGGCTACGAATGGACCGTGGAGACGTTCGGCAAGTACACCCAGACGATCACCCCGGGCTTGCACTTCCTGATGCCGATCTACCAGGACGTCGGTCGCAAGATCAACATGATGGAACAGGTGCTGGAGGTGCCCAGCCAGGACGTGATCACCAAGGACAACGCGGTGGTCAAGGTCGACGGCATCGTCTTTTTCCAGGTGCTCGACGCGGCCAAGGCGGCCTATGAGGTCGCACAGCTGGAGATCGCCACGCTCAACCTGGTGATGACCAACATCCGTACCGCGATCGGCTCGATGGACCTGGACGAGTCGCTGTCCAAGCGCGACGAGATCAACACCAAGGTGCTGATGGCAGTCGACCAGGCCACCCATCCGTGGGGCATCAAGGTCAACCGCATCGAGCTCAAGGACATCGCACCACCGCGTGACCTGATCGATGCGATGGCGCGGCAGATGAAAGCCGAGCGCGAGAAGCGCGCCAACATCCTGGAGGCCGAAGGCTTCCGGCAGGCGGCGATCCTCAAGGCCGAGGGCGAGCGGCAGTCGACCATCCTCGATGCCGAGGGCGACCGCGAGGCGGCTTTCCTCAACGCCGAGGCTCGTGAGCGCCAAGCGCAGGCGGAGGCCAAGGCCACGCAGATGGTGTCCGATGCGATCGCCAACGGCAATGTCCAGGCGATCAATTATTTCGTGGCGCAGAAATACATCGAGGCGTTCAAGGCGCTGGCCGAGGCACCAAACCAGAAGTTCGTGCTGATGCCGATGGAGTCGGCCGGTGTGATCGGATCGCTGGCGGGCATCGGCGAGCTGGCCAAGGAAGCGCTGGGCGCGCAGCAGGTGCGCAGCGCTGCACCGCCGCCGCCGCCACCGCGACCGCGCGCGGGAAGCTGAGATGCGCTGGGACGTATTCGCATGGGCGGCGTTGGCGCTGCTGCTGTTCGCGGCCGAGGCGATGGCGCCGGGGGCCTTCATGTTGTGGCTGGGGCTTGCAGCGGCAGCCGTGTTCATTGGTGTGCTGTTGATCCCGGGCATCCCGGTTTTGGCGCAGGTCGCAGCGTTCGTGGTGCTCAGTTTCATCTCGATCCAGGTCTACCGACGCTGGTTTCGCAATCGCCAGCGACCCAGCGACCAGCCGATGCTCAACAAGCGCGTCGCACAGCTGGTCGGCCGGGTGGTGACGCTGTCGCAGCCGATCGCCGGTGGCACTGGCCGCGTGCAGATCGCAGATGCCTACTGGGATGTGACCGGCCCGGACCTGCCCGTGGGCGCGTCGGTGCGGATCGTGGGTGCCGACGGCATGACCTTGCAGGTAGAGCCAGCCTGAATTGTCATCCTAAGCGCAGCGAAGGATCTGTTGTTGCTTCGGCCCTTTGGCCTGCAATGGCACGAAGCAGATCCTTCGCTACGCCCAGGATGACAGGTGGGGCAGGCATGCGCAGGGCGCCGTGGACTCAGTCCAAGCGCAGGTAAGGCGCAGGTCTGGAATAATGGCCGGCCCCCTCGCAACCACCGGCCGCCATGACTCGCAAGACAATCCTCAACGACGCCCACCGCGCCCTTGGCGCCAGGATGGTCGACTTCGGTGGCTGGGACATGCCGCTGCACTACGGTTCGCAGGTCGAGGAGCACCACGCGGTGCGCAACGACGCCGGCATGTTCGACGTCTCGCACATGACCGTGGTCGACCTCACCGGTGCGCGCATGCGCGAGTTCCTGCGCAAGCTGGTCGCCAACTCGGTGGACAAGCTCAAGAAGCCGGGCAAGGCCTTGTACACCTGCATGCTGGATCAACACGGTGGCGTGATCGACGACCTGATCGTGTATTTCCTGGGTGAGCAGGATGGCGAAGAACATTTTCGCCTGGTGGTCAATGCCGCTACCCGTGACAAGGACCTTGCGTGGATCCAGGCACAGGCAAAACCGTTCGATATCGAAGTGACCGAGCGCCCGGAGCTGGCGATGATCGCGGTCCAGGGACCGACAGCGCGCGAGCGTGTCTTGAGCCTGCTCGACGAGGCTGCCGCGCAGGTGGCCGGGGCACTGGGCAAGTTTGCCGCCGTGCAGGTGGAAACGCGTGATGGCGCGCCCTTGTTCCTTGCCCGGACCGGCTATACCGGCGAGGACGGTTTCGAAATCGTTGTGTCGCAGGACCATGCCGTGGCGTTGTGGGATGCGCTGCTGGCTGCCGGGGTCAAGCCGGCCGGGCTGGGCGCGCGCGACACGCTGCGGCTGGAAGCGGGCATGAACCTTTACGGCCAGGACATGGACGAGACCACGTCGCCCTACGAGTCCGCATTGGGCTGGACCGTGGCGCTGGACACGGATGCCGATGGACAGCCGCGCGATTTCAATGGCCGTGCCGCGCTTGAAGCACAGAAGGCAAAAGGCGTGCCCCGGCAGATGATCGCATTGGTCATGGACGACAAGGGCGTGCTGCGCCACGGCCAGCGCGTGCTGACCGCGCAAGGCGATGGCGAGATCCTGTCGGGGACGTTCTCGCCGACGCTGGGCAAGGCGATCGCGTTCGCGCGCGTTCCGGCTGGCGCTGCCGTATCGGGCGATGCTGCCTTGGGCGGCGCCGCCAACGTGCGCGTCGACATCCGCGGTCGTGAAGTGCCCGTGCGGGTGGTCAAGTTCCCATTCGTGCGCGATGGACAGGCCCAGGACGGCATCTGACCGGTTCGCAAAGCGCAGTGATGGGCAGGGCTTGATCGCAACCGTCGATGCGTCGTTAAATCACCTCCGTCAAACCACTAAGCCTACGTCCACAACCCCTGTCTCGGTCCGCCCGAGCAATGCACACCCGGAGCCCCACGATGAGCGAGATCCCCGGCGACTTGAAGTTCCTCAAATCACACGAGTGGCTGCGCGTCGAAGGCGACGGCAAGGTCACCATCGGCATCTCCGACCATGCGCAAGAGCTGCTCGGCGACCTGGTGTACGTCGAGCTGCCCAGCGTCGGCGATCGCGTGGAGGCGGGCAATGCCTGCGCGGTGGTCGAGTCGGTGAAGGCCGCTTCGGACGTCTACAGCCCGGTTAGTGGCACCGTGGTCGAGGTCAACGACTCCTTGTCGGACAAGCCCGAGACCATCAACGAGGATGCGTTTGGAGACGGCTGGTTGATGGTCGTCGAGATCGACGATGCCGATCCGATCAACGACATGCTCGATCCGGATGCCTACGCCGAACTGCTGGAAGACGACGACCACTGACGCCGCACCCGCCGCGGATGCGGTCCGGGCAGGGACCCGTACCGACGCCCACAACCGCACCGACACCAAGCCCGCATCGAGTCATCGTTGCGGGTTTTTTGTTTCTGCCTAACCGGTTTGGCCTGTTCGGAACGCATGTCGGGGTGCGGAAAAGTTCGCGCATTTCTTGCGCATTCGGGCTGTTGCAATGCGCAAACCGGGTCTATTGCGACGAATGGTTTACGGAGGGTTTTGCAGTGCATCCGTTCCGCAGGCAGCGTGCATGCAAGGGTGCGCTTTGTTGGTCGCAAGGTAAGCGTGTTGACGACGTGCAGTTGGGAATAGTCGCTAAAACATGGTGTTTTGTTGCGCGCGTTGTTTTACTTGGGGGCGTTGGCACATGCCTTGTGGGTGCCGGATGTGTTGCCGGCGCGCCCTGGGCAACGCCTTGATTGCGGCCGGGACAGCGGGAAATATCCGCAACGGGTTGTTGACAGTTCTAAAAACCGTGATTAGTTTTCGCCCAGCAGACACGACCTGCGGATGCGAGTGAGCCAAACGATCGCGACAACGAGCAACACAACCCCGAACTCCACCTATGCAATCGACAGGGTGGACGCGGGCACCGTCTCCCTCGCGAAAGCAGTCATGCACGCCCAAACCATGCATGCCCCAACCACGCATGCCCCAGTCATCCATACCCCAATCCGGACCCGTGCCATTTCCGCGGCGCGGGTTTTTACATGCGAGGTATTCCGTGGGTGGTCGACCAGGTGGGCATTACGAACCGTCACACCGGCCAGCGCCGGCACTTTTTTTGCGGAGGCGTTTGTTGCAAGACGCCCGTCCGCACATGAATCCGCTCCGGCGCGCGCGCGCGCCAAGCGGTTGATCGTGGGTCCGATACCCGCGATGTTTTGTTGCACTGGGCTGCAGTACCAGATAGTCAACTGACGAGGAGCCATCTCATGGCCATGAAAAAGAAAGCTGCGAAAAAGTCCGCCAAAAAGGCGACCAAGAAACGGACCGCCACCAAGTCGGCGGCCAAGAAGACCGTGCGCAAGGCAGCCGCCAAGCGCAAGCCAGCCAAGAAGGCGGCCAAGAAGACCGTGCGCAAGACCGCGGCCAAGCGCAAGCCAGCCAAGAAGGCGGCCAAGAAGACCGCACGCAAGTCAGCGGCCAAGCGCAAGCCAGCCAAGAAGGCGGCCAAGAAGACTGCACGCAAGTCCGCAGCCAAGCGCAAGCCAGCCAAGAAGGCGGCCAAGAAGACCGCACGCAAGACCGCGGCCAAGCGTAAGCCAGCCAAGAAGGCGGCCAAGAAGAAGACCGCACGCAAGACCGCGGCCAAGCGCAAGCCTGCCAAGAAGGCAGCCAAGCGCAAGCCCGCCAAGAAGGCGGCCAAGCGCAAGCCCGCCAAGAAGGCAGCCAAGCGCAAGCCTGCCAAGAAGGCAGCCAAGCGCAAGCCTGCCAAGAAAGCAGCCAAGAAGACGGTAAGAAAGGCGGCCAAGCGCAAGCCCGCCAAGAAGGCGGCCAAGAAGACCGTGCGCAAGGCAGCGACCAAGCGCAAGCCCGCCAAGAAAGCCGCCAAGAAAAAAGCCGTCAAGAAAGCCCGACGACCAGCGAAGCGAAAAGCTGCCCCAGTGGCAATGCCGGCAGCGCCGGCACCCATGATGTAGGCAGCAAAGCTGTAAACAACAAGAAAAGATGTAGGCAACACCCGATAAGCCGTCATCAAGACTCCCTCTCCGCATGCCCAGGCGGAGGGGGAGTTTTTTTATTGAACGGTCCCGTGCTTTGGTAGGACGCGCTGCAGTTATCTGCGCTGCTGTTGTCCGTGCCGGTAGCGCTGCAGGCAGTCACCTGCGTGGCAGATGAGATCGGTCCTGCCTGGTCGTCCTGGTGTTAGCTGCACGCGACAGGCCAACTCAGGCCGGTCCGTGATGACGTGGTTGCCATGATCAGATCAGCGGTGATCAGCGGTGATCAGCAATGATTAGCAATGATTAGCCGTTATCTGGGCTTGGCCCGCGAAGTCGAAGCCTCGGCGCCACCATCCTTACGCTGTGGCTGGGCATGCCGGTTGTTGGCATAGATGGTATCCACGACATTGGGATCCACGTCGAGCCAATCCTCCGACGTCAGCCCAAGTGCGTCGTCCAGGATGGTGGGCATCAGCCCGCTGGGGCTGTTGGTGTTGGCATTCCACAGGATCACCACGCCCAGGTCGCGTTCCGGGACCAGCGCGATCATGCCGCGATAACCCTGGACCGCACCCGCATGGTAGACCACGCGATGGCCAGCATAGTCGTAGATGCGCCAGCCGATGCCGTAGCCGGCAGCAGTCAAGCGCTGGCGCCGCCACGAGCTACGCAACTGGTCGGGGGTATCGATCACCGGGGCATGCAGCGTTGCCAGCAGTGAGTCGGGCAGCAGGTCGGGGCGGTGCCCGGTCTGCGCGATCAGCCATTGCGCCATGTCACTGATGCTTGCGTTGACACCGGCGGCGGGCGCGACCCGGTAATAGGTTGGTTTGGGCATCAGCGACACCCAGCCGCCACGGGCACGCACGTGCGGCTTGGCCCAACTTGGGCTGTTCTCGATGCCATCGAGCCCGTAACTGGCGTCATCCATGCCCAGCGGCTTGAAGATGCGGCGGGTCACGGTCTCGCTGAAGAAGTGCCCAGTGGCCGCAAACACCACGTCACCGATCAGGCTGAAGGCGACGTTCTGGTAGGCGTAGCACTGGCCGGGCGCGCAGGCCATCGGTGCATCGGCCAGGCTCTGCACCACGGTCCTGTAGTCGACGTTGTTCTCGATGGCGCGATCGTAGGCGTTGTGGGTCAGGCCGACGCGGTGGCTGAGTACTTCAGCCACGGTCAACTGTCGCGCGGCACCTGGCATCGACAACTGCAGCTCGGGCATGAACTGGTCAACGTGGCTGTCCCAGCGCAAGGCGCCCTCGGATACCAGCATCCCGGTCACGGTGCCTGCGAACGCCTTCGACAGCGACGCCAACCTGAAAACGGTATGCGCATCGACCGGCTCGGCGGCATCGACATCGGTGACGCCATAGCCGCGGGCGCTGACGATGCGGCCGTTCTCCACGATCGCCATCGCCATGCCGGGGATGCGCTGGTCGGTGACCATCGCCTGCGCCATCGCCTCGTAGCGCGGCACGTCAAAACCACCAGCCACCGGCATCGTCCGTTTTGGCGGCGCCACGTAGGCGATCTGATGGGGGGCGACCGGGAGCTTGGCCGCGGGTGTGGTGACAACGGTGGCCAATGTGCTGGCCGGTTGCGATGGCTGCCAGCGCAAGGACGTCTGCGCGGTGGAGCCCAGGGCCAGCGGTAACAGCAGTCCGAGGACGACGAGCCGGTACTGGCGGGGGTTGCGCAGGGGGTGTCGGTCGTGCCGCTTTTGAATGTCTTTGCCCTGGCCGACTTTCATGGAGCAACTCCCCTGCGTATGCTGCGTGTGCAGGCCGATCATAACGCCTGATTCCGGAATTGCATGAACAAGGAGAGCTTTGATGATTAGTTTGTTGATCCTGCTCGCAATTGTAGTTGCGTTCGGGCTCTGGGCGATGGGCATCTACAACGGCCTGATTACCGCCCGCAATGCCTTCAAGAACGCTTTCGCACAGATCGACGTGCAGCTGCAGCGTCGTTTCGACCTGATCCCGAACCTGGTTGAAACCGCCAAGGGCTATCTCAGCCATGAGCGCGAGACCTTCGAGGCGGTCACGGCGGCACGTGCCGGCGCGATGTCCGGCCTTGCGGCGGCCAAGGCCAACCCGGGCGATCCCGCGGCGATGGCCGAGTTGGGCAAGTCGCAGGGGCTGCTCAATGGTGCCTTGGGCCGATTGATGGTCTCGGTCGAGGCCTACCCGGAGCTCAAGGCCAGCCAGAACATGATGCAGCTCACCGAAGAGCTGACCAGTACCGAGAACAAGGTCGCGTTTGCGCGGCAGGCGTTCAACGACTCGGTGATGCATTACAACAACAAGCGCGAAGTGTTCCCGTCCAGTGTCGTGGC
>RCMY010005705.1_pt1 | contig 10528 bp, 7 predicted proteins | sample 2041341 | NCBI WGS metagenome assembly RCMY01 (sample SAMN09708234, study PRJNA481090) | Marine sediment metagenome, whole genome shotgun sequencing project.
CGAGCCAACCGCGAGATCATCGAGGACTCGACCATCGAGCAGTGGATCCCGACCTTCCGCCAGTCCAACGACGGTGAGATCGTGACCGAGGGACAAGCCTTCGACTGCACCGACATGTACATCCCCTCGGAGTTCTCGGGCTTCGGTTCTCTCACGATCCTCACCGTGGACATCGACGATGGTCTCTCGGTCAACGACTCACTCGGCGTACTCAGCGACGGTCAGACCGTCTACGCATCGACCGACCGCTTGACGGTGGCGAGCAATCGCTACCCCGAATGGGACTGGGAATCCGGCGAGCAGCTCGCATCTGACGAGGACTACACGACCTCGATGCACACCTTCGACATCAGTGAGGTCGGCTCGACAGAGTACGTCGCCTCCGGCTCGGTCACTGGCAGTCTCCTCAGCCAGTACAGCCTCAGCGAACACGAGGGCTTCCTTCGAGTCGCCACGACTGACGGTGCTGCCTGGGATCGCAGCGAGGAGAGCCAGAGCATGGTGACGGTTCTCGAAGAGCGTGACAACGAGCTCGTGCAGGTCGGCTTCGTCGACGGTCTCGGCAAGGGCGAACAGATCTTCGCCGTTCGGTTCATGGGCGACGTCGCCTACGTCGTCACCTTCCGTCAGGTCGACCCTCTGTACACCGTCGATCTCTCTGACCCGACCGACCCGACCGTGCTCGGCGAGCTGAAGATCCCCGGTTTCTCCACCTATCTGCATCCCGTCGGTGACGGCCAGCTGCTCGGTGTCGGGCAAGACGCATCCGAAGAAGGCTTCACCACTGGCGCACAGGCCTCGCTGTTCGACGTGAGCGATCTCTCCGACCCGCAGCGGGCCGATCAGGTCAACTTCGGTGATAACAGCTACTCCTCTGTCGACTGGGACCCCAAGGCGTTTCTGTTCTGGGGCGAGCGTCACCTCGCCGTCATTCCCGTGTCGTCGTGGAACTACGACGAGGCAACCGGCGAGGAGCGGAACTCCGCCACCGCCGTACTCGTCCGGGTGAACGACGACAACACGCTGACCGAGGTCGGTCGCATCGGCCATCCGGTCAACAGTGAGTGCGAGTCCGGTTACATCGAAGAGCCACCAGTCGTTCAGAATGACTCCATCGATGACGACGATGCCGAGGCATCCTTCGCCGAAGACGCCATTGCCATCGAGGCGCCCCCGGTTGACGGGTACTGCTGGAGCTACCAACCTGAGATCCAACGGTCGGTCATCATCGGCGATGCAATATTCACCATCTCCGACGTCGGCGTCCAGAAGAATGACCTCGACAACCTGAGCAACAGCTCATGGATCCCCTTCAGCTAGCGAGACCATGGCCAGCACAACGCCCAACACCCACCCCTGCCTCACAACCTCGCCTGAGCTGCCCAGCTCCGTGCGCAAACTCGTTCGCCTGGCGCGAACAGGCGAGGAAGCACGGTGAAGATAGATCGTGATCTGTCCGCCGGGGCGTTGCTGCTCGGCCTCGCTGTTGGTTTCTTGTTGGCCCTGATCCGGCCCCGATCCTGGAAATCGTGACCGCTTCAACCAACTTGAGTGCCGTCTGGCGCACGGCCAGCTGACAGCTGTGCGCTCGGGTCAGCCGAGGCAGATGCGATCGACGCTCGTGATGCCGTCAACGGCGAGGAGCGCAGCGAATGTGTCGTCGCTGATCTGTTGACGGCTGGCGATCACCATGAGCGCCGACGTCTCGGACGGATGCCGACCCACGGCCATGTCATCGATGTTGATTCCAGCGTTTCCGAGCACGTTGCCGACAAGCCCAATCATGCCGGGCCGGTCATCGTTGCGAACGAACAGCATGTTGTCACTCGGCGGAATGTCGACGACGTGCTTGTCGACCCGAACGATCCGGGCCTCGTTCCGAAGCCCCATGAGAGTGGCCGCCAAGCGCCGGCCCCCGCCGCGGACAGCCAAGCGGTTCACGTAGTCGTGTGGGCTCGGTGAAGACACCGCCCGGATCTCGATGCCGCGCTCGGCAGCGATGCTCAACGCATTGACGTAGGACACCGGCTCCTCGGAGCCGACAGAGAGAAGGCCCTTGGCCGCAGCCAGCGTCGCCAGGCGACTGTCGTAGCCACCGATTTCGCCTTCGAACACGATCTCGATCTCGACGGGGACGCCATCGCCGAGCGAGGCGAACGTTGCTCCGAGTTGCTCGGCCAGTGGCAGATACGGCCGCATGGTCTCGCTCACCTCGGCTGCATCGATGTTGACCGCGAACGGCACGAATTCTCCCGCCAGCGCCAGGTTGACCTGCTCGGCAATTGTGACGCCGGCCTTGAGCTGAGCTTCGTGGGTCGAGGCACCCAAGTGCGGGGCCACCACCACGTTCGGATGAGCGAACAAAGGCGACTCGGTCTTTGGCTCGGTGTCGAAGACATCGAGCGCTGCGCCGCCGCACACGCCACTCTCGAGTGCATCGTTCAGTGCTGCTTCGTCGACCACGCCGCCACGGGCGACGTTGATGATGCGCACGCCGGGCTTGGCCTTGGCGAAGAAGTCGGCCCCGATCAGGCCGAGTGTCTCGGGAGTCTTGATGACGTGCACGGTGACGATGTCGGCGCGAGCTGCGAGCTCGTCGAGCGAAACCGGCTCGACACCGAGTTGACGAGCGCGCTCGTCGGAAACATACGGGTCGTAGGTGATGAGGTGGAGACCGAAGGCAGCAGCTCGAGCGGCGACCAAGGCTCCGACCCGGCCAAGACCAAGGATGCCGAGCGTCTTGCCATGCAGTTCGGTGCCGGTCCACGTCGACCGTTCCCAGCGCCCGGCCTTGAGCGCTGCGTCAGCCTGCGCGGTGTTGCGGGCCTGGGCGAGCATCAGCGTCATGGTCTGTTCCGCGGTCGAGATGATGTTCGACTGCGGAGCGTTCACCACCATCACACCACGCTTGGTCGCCGCTTCGACCGCGACGTTGTCGAGACCAATGCCAGCTCGACCAACCACCACCAGGTCCTCGCCGGCAATCAGGAGGTCTTCGGTGACGGTGGTCGCCGAACGAATGATCAGTGCCGCCGCGCCCGGAAGCAGCGCCGCCACTTCCTCTGCCGACCGCCCCACCTGCACGTCAACGTCGTGACCAGCGGCGCGCAGGGCGTCGAGGCCTATCTCTGAGATCTCTTCGGTGACCAAAATCCGACTCATTGGGTAAGGATTCCCTGGAGAACTGGACCCGCCAACCGCATGACGGATGTTCTTTGTCACTTCAACAGAAAAGCAGCCGTATTCGCCTCCGGCGCCGCCTAGTAGCCTCGCTGCTGTGGACACCCAAATTATTGGCGCCGGGCTCTCGGGGCTCATTGCTGGCCAACTGCTGGCCGAGTCAGGACAGTCGGTTCGAATCGTCGACAAAGGACGCAGCGTCGGCGGGCGGCTTGCCACAAGGCGAATCGACAAGGCCGTCCTCGATCACGGTGCGCAGTTCTTCACCGCTCGCTCTGAGAGCTTCACCGCCGCGGTCAACAAGTGGATCGAGGCCGGTGTTGTCGAAGAATGGTGCCGCGGTTTCGACGGCGACGGCGACGGCTACCCCCGCTACCGCACCGCTGGCGGCATGAATCAGCTGGCCCAGCACTTGCGAGCCGCACTTCCCGACACGGTCGAGGTCCTCACGTCGCACCGAGCATCGTCGTTGATTCCACTCGGCGACAACTACGCGATCTCCTATGACGCCGGCCGCCGCTCCCCCGACGAGACAACGTCGGTGGTCATGACCTCACCCGTCCCCCAGTCCCTCGAGATTCTCGACAGCGGCGGCTTCCGGATTCCCGACGACATGTCAGGAGTGCGCGACCTCCGCTACCACGCCGTGGTCGGGCTCCTCGCCACGCTTGATCAACCCGCCCCGTTCGGACCGTCCGGTGCCTTGCAAAGGCCAGACAATCCGGTGTTCACATTCAGCTGCGACAACAGCACCAAGGGCATCAGTCCGGTACCTGCGGCCACCTTCCACGCCGCTCACGCGTTGTCTGCCGAGCTGTGGAGCTCCACTGACACCGAGATTCTTGCAGCTCTTCGGCCCCATGCGGAGGCCTTGCTCGGCGAGTCGAACATCCTCGAAGTGCAGGTGAAGAAGTGGCGCTACGCCGGGCCCGTCGAGCCCTGGCCAGACCGATGTGCCGTGCTCGGCACCTCCCCTGGGGCGGTCGTGCTTGCAGGTGATGCGTTCGGCGGGCCGAAGGTCGAGGGCGCGTTTCTGTCTGGAGTGGCAGCGAGCGAAGCCGTGCTGGCCAGCATGCAAGCGCAGGCGTGACTCCGCTCGAACCAGCGAAGGTCATCAACCAGTTCGAGGAGGGCGTCACCGCCATCGCCAACCAAGCCAATCAGCGGGACGGCCGGGCCTGGCACAAGACCGTGATCGGTGAATGGTCGGCTCATGAGCTCGCTCGCCACCTCGTGGTGATCGCTGACTGGTATCACGAGTGGCTCGACTCAGCGCTGGCTGGCGACGCCACGCAACCGTTCCCGGCCAAGCAGCTCGATGGTCGCAACGAGCTTGCCATCCTGGATATTCGAGACCTCGACGGGCCAGAGGCAATCGAGCAGTTCGTCGACCGGGCGGGAACCTACGCCGACAGGCTGCGGACTGCTGCTGCCTCAGAAGACTGGTCGACCCCGTACGGCTTCGCCAACGGTGTCTCGACCATCGGGGGACATGCGGGTATCGCTGCTGCCGAGTGGCACCTCCACGCATGGGACCTCAGTGGAGGCGCTTGGTCGCCCACGATGCCGAGCGAGCTCTATCTGGCGGTCGGACACGGCATGACCGCAGCACAACCGGCATGGAAGCGCCTCGTCACTCGTCGAGTCGTGCAGCGGATTTCTCAAGGCGATCCATGGATCGACCTTCTCAAGCGATCCGGCCGCTCCACTACCGTCTCGTCCTAGTCAACGGTCGGACACAGCCACGCTCAGACACAGCCACGGTCGGACACAGCCACGCTCAAGCACAGTCCCGGTCAGACACAGCGCTGCAACGTTGCCCAGAAGCCGCTGCCAGCGTTTGCTGTGACGCCTTCCCATGACCCAGGAAGCGCGGCGATGACATCGGCCGCCGGCAGGTGGATCGGTGTCTGATCGCCGAGCGTGTTGACCCAAACCACCGTGCCACCAGGGGCGAGCACCCGGTCGACCTCGCCGGGAAACAGCAGCATGTTGACCATCATCACGTTGTCGAATGCATCGTCACCGAACGGCAGTGCCGATGCGTCACCCCGCACGCGTGGGGCAAGTTCGCCGGGGGCATGAGCCAACATCTCGGCGGCGAGGTCGAACGCAACCAACGAACCGACGTGGCCAGACAGCACTCTGGTGCCGGCGCCCGTACCGGAACCGAGCTCGAGCCAGCGTCGCTGCGTTGACGCAGTGCCACGCTCCAAGGCATCGCTGATCGGTGCGGCCTTGGTCGGATCAACATGATCCGCCGACCAGTCCGCAGCCAACGAATCAAAGAGGTCGCCCACTTTTCGGGCCCGCGTGGCGTCCCATACACCGTCGAATGCCACCTGCCGTGTGAGCTTGCGCATCGGGTGGTCTGGCCCCGCGAAGGGTTCAGGGGAGCTGACGTTGGCTGCGTCTGGCAAGTTGACGAGAGCGGGCGATGGTGCGGTCACCCCGACAGTTTGACCGATAGCGTCGCCTCGATGGTTGCTCTCCGATTGAAGACGTCCCAGCAACCTCAGCCCGACTTCCTGCATCTGCCTTGGGCCACCCCGCTCGACAAGTGGCCGGACGAGTTCGCGGTGCGCCTGCCTCGCGGACGGCACCGCCACGTGGTGCGCTTCATCGAGCACGAAGGCAGCTATTTCGCCCTGAAGGAGCTGCCGCCTTTCCTCGCCAACCGCGAGTTCGAGCTGCTGACGTTCCTGAAGGAGGAAGGCATGCCGGTGGTCGACCTTGTCGGCGTCGCCCACGAACGAACCGACGCCGACGGTGAACCCCTCGAGTCGGTGCTCATCACCCACCACCTCACCTACTCGCTCCCTTATCTCCACTTGTTCGCAGCCCAAGGCGGCGAGGGCTTGCACGAGCAGCTGATCGACGCGCTCACCGTCCTGTTGGTTCGCATCCATCTGGCGGGACTGTTCTGGGGAGACTGCTCACTCGGCAACGCTCTGTTCCGACGCGACGCAGGCAACTTGGTTGCCTATCTCGTCGACACCGAAACCAGCGAACGCCACCAGCAGCTCTCGGACGGGCAACGTCAATACGATCTCGAGATCGCCAAGGACAACATCGCCGGCGGCCTCTACGAACTCGAGGCACTCGACAAACTCGGTGAAGGTGTCGACCCGATCAACGTGATCGAGTTGCTCCAGATCCGCTACAACGAGTTGTGGACCGAATTGACCCGCACCGAGGTGGTCCGCGCCGACGAACAGTGGCGTATTCGCGATCGGCTCCGCCGCCTCAACGAACTCGGGTTCGACACCGCCGAGATGGAACTGGTCGAGCGCAATGGTGCACAGGTCGTGATGTTCCGGCCGGCGATCGTCGAACAGGGCCATCACAAGCGGAAGCTGGCGACCCTCACTGGGATCGAGGCGGAGGAGAACCAGGCTCGACGCCTGCTCGATGCCATGAAGGGCTACGGCATGTTCCTCACCGAGGAAGTAGGCCGCCCGCTTCCTGAGGCCGTCGTCGCCTATCGATGGCTCACCGACCGCTACGACCCAACGATCGCGGCAGTCCCTGAACAAGACCGAGGCAAGCTGGTCGATGCGGAGATCTACCACCAGGTCCTCGACCACCTGTGGTTCCTGTCGGAGGAGGCTGGGCACGACGTTGGCCTGGCCGAGGCGACGGAGAGCTACGTGGAGACCGTGCTCGGCCGACTGCCGGACGAACGCACGCTGCTCACCTCCGACGACGAGATCGAGTTGATCTAAAAATCGTCGACGTCTTGCGGCACTGTCAGCCGCTCACCCGCAGGTGAACGGGCACGATGTCGTCGACGATCACCACAAGATCACCTGGCTCGAGCCGCGCTCCCTTGGGGTCGAGGTCGACCACTGCGGCGCCCTCGACCTCTGCGCCGATGTGAGCCATCACGAGCGCCTCGGCTGGTGGGGCGAATGCGAACCCCCCGTCGGCGCCACTGATGGTGCGAACCGTTTCCCTCGCACCATCGACAGTCTCGTACGCCAACCAAACGGAGCGTCGGTCGAGCGGTTCCTTGTTCGTGACTGAGCGCAGGAAGCCAGTGATCTTGTCGAGATCGGTCGGGGCGCTTTGATCAGACATGTCGGAACAACGTGCGATGACCCATGAGCGTTCCCCGACGACTCATGTTTTCGTCAGGCGCCGGCGAACCAGGCGGCGATATCTGCAGCAATGCCCTTCGGGTCTTCGAGGGGAGCGAAGTGGGTGAGGTCGGGATACTCGAGCCTCTCGAATCCTTCATTTTGCTCGACGACCATCTCGGTGATCAGCGCCGGCGCCATGCCATCACCGCTGGCCGCAACAAGAAACGGGAAACGAATCTCGGCGAGCCGTTCGAAGGCGCCGGAGAAAGAGTTCTCGAACACCTGCGCCTCGTCCTCTGGTTCGCAACGCAGGCGCACCGAACCGTCATCGAGATCCTTGAAGCCGTAGTCGACATAGGCCTGAAGCACGACGGGATCGATCTCGCTGAACGGCAGCCGACTGCCATAGCGCTCGAACGCTGCCTGTCGTGACTCGAACGTCGGGCGTCGACGTCGGGCCCCGGTCACCAACGGCGATTCATGAATCGGGAGGTCGCCGTCGGAGTCGAATTCATCCGGTGTCGGGAACAAGATCGGCTCGAGCGCCCATGCCCGAGCAATTGAACCGGGACGAGCCAGCTCAGCAAGAACGATCGATGCGCCGCCCATCGAGTGCCCGACGGCGAGGACAGGCGTGTTCGCCGCATCGCCGCGCACAGCGAGTGCATGGTCGATGACAGCCAGAAGGTCATGGCCCATGCCCTCCCAAGCCAGCGAAACGCCCTCGGGTCGGCTCGTGCGTCCATGGCCCCGAAAGTCGAGGGCGACGCAGTGGAAACGATCCGTCAGCTGTCGAGCCATGGGCTCCCACACCCCGGCGCAGAACCCCGTGGCGTGACACAGCAGCAGCAGCGGTCCCTCGCCACCGAAGTCGTATGACGCAACAGAGACCCCATCGGTGGACGGAACGAAGATCGGCTCGATCAGCGGGGGGTTGAGCAGCAAGTGATTCGACAAGGGTTCGGGTGGCACGGGCGACATCCTGGCAACGAAGCTGTGGTTGTTGCCAACTCAGTTCCAGGAAACCGAGGTCAGCCCTCCGCTGCGTCTGCAAGCGTGAGGTCGGTGACGGGCCAGCACGTGCCACTGTTGAAGCCCTCGATCGTGTGGTTCTGGTTGGCGATGAGCGAACACAACTTTTCGGGAACCTCGGTGACTCCCAGTTGACCGAGCGAGACCGTGATGACCATTGGCGTGTCGTAGACCTGCCAGGTACCCCCACCGGTCGAGAAGTCGCCGGGGACGCCCACCTCTTCTTTGGTGAAGGAGTTGGCGTAGAGATGCAGATGGCCACCGCTGATACTCAGTGCTGGACCACCAGCGTCGGCGCTCGAGTAATACGTGCCGACGATATTGGTGCCATCCCAATCGGCACTGGTGATGCAACCGAAGTTGGGTTGCGCTTGCACGGTGTCGGTGCAGCGCTCGTCCTCGGTCTGGATCTCCATCTCATTGACGATGTTCGTGACCCCGTCCATGTCGACTGCGACCAGGACAGCTGCAGCTTCATCCTCATCAAACGCACGACCCGTCAGGGTGACCTCACCTTCGCCATCGATCGTGGCTTCGACTGTGGAGAACAACTCGTCGATGACGCCGGAAACAGCGCTGACCATCGCGGCGTCGCTTGGCGGCGCCATCGGCGTCGCCGTGGTGACTTGAGAGGTGGCAGGAGCTTCAACGGTGGTGTCAGTGCTGCCATCGCCCTCAGCGTCGGCCCCTTCGGTCGTCGAGGATTCAGATGCCGCAGCGTCCGTGGCGTCGTCGCCACCGCCGCTCAGCACGACGAACGCCCCGATACCGACAACAGCCAGCACGGCGACGAGCGCACCGATCAGCGGCAGACGACTGCCGCCAGACGACGCATCAGTTGGCACCGTGCTCGGCGCCGCCTTGGGTGTGGGCGCAGGGCGCGTTGGCGGCCTCGCTGCTGCCGGAGTATTCGAGGGTGGATCCAACGGAGCACGGGCCGCAGCGGGTGCCGGCTGAACGGGCGCTGGTGCTGGTGCTGGTGCCGGGCGAGCGGCGGGCGCCGGTGCAACGGGGGCAGGCGCTGCTACCGGTGCAACGGGCACTGGTGCCGGTGCAACGGGGGCAGGCGCGGGTGCTGGTGCCGACTGAACGGGCGCTGGTGCCGGTGCTGGGGTCACCACGGGCTCGGGGGCCGACGGAACCGGCGTGGCGGTCGCGCTGACACCTTCCTTGGACGCGGCGAACGCTGCACCGAGCGCAACGGCGTGCTTGGGGTGGGCGTCGACGGCCACGGGGCGGCCGAGCTCGGACGAGACCATCTGCGAGATCAGGGGCACCCGACTCGAGCCACCGATCAGGAGCACCTTCGAAACGTCAGACCACTCGATGCCTGCCGACTTCACCGCTCGGTGCATCGCTCCAATGCTGTCGACAAGCGACGGCCGAATCAGCGCTTCGAACTCGGTTCGCGTAATGCGAACGTCGGTCTGGAGCGACGGGAGCAACACAGGGATGGTCGCGTCGGTGTCAGATGACAACGCTTCTTTGGCGTCGACGCAATCCTGGCGAAGGCGAGACATGGCAGCAATCGAGGCAGGGTCGTCGGGGTCGAGTGCGTCGAGCGCTCCGTCGAGTGAGCGGGCGACGTGAGCAGCAACGGCGGCGTCGAAGTCGATGCCGCCGAGGCGTTCGATGCCCTCGGGCTTGCCAATGATCTCGAACCCGTGCTCTGTCCGGCGAAGGACGGCAGCGTCGAAGGTTCCGCCACCGAGGTCGTAAACGGCGATGACTTCACCTGGCTCGATGCGCTCCTGGGAGGCGTACGACAGAGCGGCTGCCTCAGGCTCGGTGAGGAGGTGAACCTTTTCGTCGTCGAGCTCAGCAAGGCGAATCGCCTGCTTCAGGAGATCGAGCTTGTATTGACCCCAGTTTGCTGGGTGAGAAATGGCAATCCTGGATGGCGCCGAGCCTTCCCTCGTCTCGATTTGCTTGATGACCGCTTTCAGCACTCGCGCCATCAGTGCTTCGGACGAATAGGGCGTGCCGCCAACGATGATCGGCGTCGTGTCACCGAGCCGACGCTTGAACTCGCGAGCAACCCGTTCCGGCTCGGTGATCGCGCGTCGAACTGCTGCTTCGCCGGTGAGAACCTCGCCGCCTTCTTTCAGGTAGACCACCGATGGGATGGCCGCTGCCCGCGAGCCAAGTGGGAAGATCGCCGAGCGGCCATCACGGTGCACTGCTGCAGCCGTGTAGGTGGTGCCCAGGTCGATGCCGACTTCGTATGTCACTGA
>RCMY010005706.1_pt1 | contig 10527 bp, 9 predicted proteins | sample 2041341 | NCBI WGS metagenome assembly RCMY01 (sample SAMN09708234, study PRJNA481090) | Marine sediment metagenome, whole genome shotgun sequencing project.
GGTGGATCGCGCTGATCATAAAACTGGCCAATGAAAGCCTCAAGAACTTCGGCGCCGTCCACATCCGGGCCAACGCGGGGATAGTAATCCTTGTTCCCCCAGTTCTGATTGGCGCGGATAAAGAAAACCTGAACACAGGCTTGGCCACTGTCCATATGCAGCGCGATGATGTCGGCCTCGGATACGCCCTTGGGGTTAATGCCCTGCGCCGTTTGCACCTGCGTCAGCGCCTTGATGCGATCGCGCAAGGCGGCAGCGCGCTCAAACGCCATCTCTTGGGAGGCCGCGTTCATTTCGGAGGCCAGCCGCGCCTGAATATCCGTGGTCTTGCCACACAAAAACCGCTCCGCATCCCGAACGGTCTGGCGATAGTCTTCGGGGCTGATCTTGGCCACACAAGGGGCCGAGCAGCGTTTGATCTGATGTTGCAGGCAAGGCCGCGTGCGGCTCTCAAACATCGCATTTGTGCAATCGCGTAACAGGAACACCCGTTGCAATTGGTTCAAGGTTCGGTTCACCGCACCTGCACTGGCGAAAGGCCCGTAATACGCCCCCTTTTCCTTCTTGGCCCCACGATGCTTCTTGATCTGTGGAAAGTCATGATCCGCCGTCACCAGAATATTGGGAAAGCTCTTGTCGTCACGCAACAACACGTTGAACTTGGGCTTGAGCTGCTTGATCAGGTTCTGCTCTAACAACAGCGCCTCTGTTTCGGTTTTGGTCGTCAGAAACATCATCGAGGCGGTGCTCGCGATCATCCGCGCAATCCGTCCCGAATGACCTGCAGGGCGCGCATAGTTGCTGACCCGTGCGCGCAGATTGCGGGCTTTGCCCACGTAAAGCACACGGCTTTCGCTATCCAACATCCGGTACACGCCCGGAGAGGTGTCGATGGTCTTGAGGTAGCTTTGGATAACCTCATGCCCAGCAGGCGGGTTTTGCGATTTTTGCGTCATCTGGTCTCGTGATTCTCCGGTTTCGCTGCACTATGCCGCTTGCTGCCGCAAGTGTTAACCTGTCCACGGTTACTGTGGATAACTCTGAGGTTAAGTTTCGGGGTGTCGGAATTTATTGTTCTATTTTACGGGGTTCCCCGTACTGCCTAAAAAATAGGCAACTTCGCAAGGCATTGATATAATTATGTATTTTCCCACGACCTTTCCAAGTCTATGAAAACACACAGAATTCATTACCTGATTGTTAAATAGACCGCCCAACGTGCAGAACTTTGGCTGTTTCGCCTTCACTCGACACCCAGAATGTCAGGCGTCTGCCATCCAAGGTGCTGCCCCCCGTCAATGCAAAGCAATTGACCTGTGACTGCTGGCGCATCCAGAAAGTATCCAAGCGCCGCCGTTATGTCGCCCGAATGTGCCCCCCGCCCCAGCACCGTATTGCGTCGCTGATTGGTGAAATGCTGCACTGACTGGCGACTGCCGCGCAGCGTCGGCCCCGGTCCAATAGCATTGACGCGGATCGATGGGGCCAGCGCCTGTGCGCTTGTCTGTGTCAGCGTCCACAGGCCCATTTTGGCCAACGAATAGGTCATGAATTCTGGCGTCAGTTTGCGCACACGTTGATCGACCATATTGATGATCAGTCCGGATGCCATCGGCTCGCCTGTTTCATCGATTTCGGCGGTTAACCCCTGTGCGGCCATCTTCTGGGTCAACACAAATGGTGCGCGCAGATTGCTGCCCATGTGTCTGTCCCAGCTTTTTCGTGTCGCACTCTGGACAGTGTCATATTCAAATATCGACGCATTGTTGACCAGACAGGTGATCGGCCCGCCAAGTGCCTCAACCGCTTTGTCAAAAAGCCCCGCCGTCGCTTCGTCCTCAAGAAGATCAGCCTGAAGCGCTATGGCCTCGCGCCCCATCCCGATGATGTTTTGAGCAACATCTGCCGCGCCCTCAGCAGAACTTGCATAATGCACCGCAACATCATACCCGCGCTCCGCCAGATAAAGCGCCATCGCCGCGCCAAGACGCTGACCCGCTCCTGTCACAAGTGCCCGTCGCATGACACGCCTCCTTAGATCAGAACAACCACCAAATAGAGTGAATAAAGCGCGGTGAGGGCAATCCCCCAGGTCCGCGTGATGTCCATTTTAAGAAACACAAAAGGGATCAGCATAAGCGACGCGCCGAGCATAACCCAAAGGTCAAATCTCAAAAATTCAGGATCGACTTCAATCGGACCCACAAGGCTGGCAATGCCAATGATGGCCAGCAAGTTGAACATATTCGAGCCGATGACATTGCCCAGCGCCACATCCGCCTGACGGCGCAGCGCCGCCATCACTGTTGTCGCAAGCTCCGGCAGGGACGTGCCTATTGCAACCAGTGTCAGCCCGATCACCGTATCGCTGACGCCATAGGCCCGCGCGATGATCGTGGCGTTTTCCACCAGCAGGTTCGCGCCCAATGGCAAGCCGATGAGACCCAATACCAAGAACACCCCGATCTGCCAGCCGGGCATGTTGGGATCAGCACCTTCCGGTTCTGCCTCGGCGTCAGCCTTGCACGCCTTCCTGTGGCGATTTGCATCACAGGTTGCATCAAACAGCACATAGGCCAGCGCGCCGAGCAGAACGAGAGCCGCAATCCAGTCAAACACGCCACGAAATGCCAGCGCGATAAACAGGATCGAGGCGGCAATCATATAAATATAGGTTTTTCGGGTATCGCATTCCGAGGTGTGCATTGTTGCCAACAGCGCCGGAATGCCAAGCACCAAGAGAATATTTGCTGTATTCGAGCCCACCACGTTGCCGAGTGCAAGACCGGGCGCGTTTTCCATCACGGCCTTGATCGAGATCAGCAATTCAGGGGCGGAAGTGCCAAAGGCAACAATCGTCAGGCTGACAATCAACGCTGGAATGCCCAGCCGGAGCGCAAGATTTACGGCACCTTTAACCAGCGCATCGCCTGCCAGCAACAGGATCACAAGGCCGAGACCCGACAGCACCCATGGCATCACCATCAGCCCTTACCTCCGCAAGCGCAGGACCCTTTGCCAATCCGGTAACGCCCGCAGGCCTCGCATTTGGTTTGTTTCAGGCGGGAGGACCCCAGCCAGTGCATTTTACCAAACCAGGCGAGAACACCCATAAAAACCAGAAACAAAAGGACAATCTTGGCAACCATGTGTTAAAGACCAAAGCGCGCAAAGGCCGCGCGTTCCTCAATGCCTTGCACGGCATCCTGCACCATTTGCGCAGAGAACCGCGAGAACAACCCACGCTTGGCGTTGCATTCACGAAAGCGTACCCTGTCGCCAAATCGCTCTTGCATCATCGGGCGCAGATGGCCGATGCCATCAATCAAACCCAATTCAGTTGCGCGTTTGCCAAGCCATATTTCGCCTGTAAACAGATCCTGATCGTTCGGCAGTTTGCCGCCGCGCCGCGCCGTGATGTGATCTTTGAAATTCACGTGAATGTCTTCGAGCAAAGTTTTCAGCCGCGCGACATCATCAGGGTTCTCGGGGCGGAACGGGTCCAGCATGCTTTTGGATTTACCCGCCGTATAGACCCGCCGCTCAATCCCGTAATTCTTGATAAATTCGTCCAGCCCGAAGGAGGCAGAGATCACACCGACAGAGCCAACAACCGATGATGGATCCGCGTAAATCTCGTCGGCTGCAACAGCCAGCCAATAGCCGCCCGACGCCGCCACATCTTCGACAAAGGCGATGACGGGAATGTTCTTTTCTTCCGCCAACCGCCGGATGCGCGCGCCAATTAATGAGGATTGTACCGGGCTGCCGCCGGGAGAGTTTATCTCCAAAGCAACAGCCACCAGTTTGCCTTTGGCAAATGCCTTTTCGATCACCGGACCAAGCGCGGCATCATTGAGCGATCCACGCCCCTGCCCGCCGATCATGCCTGCAAGGCGGATAACGGCGACAGTTGGATCAGATTTCAGGAAGGGGAGCCAGTTTTTCATGTCTTCTCATGTAAAGCGCGTGAGGGGTGCAAACAAGGCGATGGGCCGCATTAATCGCGGATGCGCCAACCGGTGCGGAAAATCCACCAGATTACCGATAGACAGATGCCGGTGAAAAGGCAGATGGCCAAAAGGCTGGTGAGGATTGGCACGTCTGCCGTGTCAAAGAACGCCCAGCGGAAGCCCGAAATCAGGTATACCACCGGATTGAACATCGAAATCGTCTGCCAGATCGGCGGCAGCATAGAGATGGAATAGAACGACCCGCCAAGGAAAACCAGCGGCGTGACGATCAGCAGAGGCACGATTTGCAGTTGCTCAAAGTTACCGGCCCAGATGCCGAGGATGAAACCGAATAGAGAAAAGCTTATCGAGGTCAGGATCAGGAGTGCCAGCATGGCAAGCGGATGCGTAATCGTGAAATCGACAAAGAAGAATGCGGTGATCAGGATGATCACACCGATAATCAGCGCCTTGGTGGCCGCCGCACCGACATAGCCAATAACGATTTCCAGAAAGCTGATCGGGGCTGCAAGCAGTTCAAAGAACGTGCCGATGAATTTCGGGAAATAGATGCCGAAGGAGGCATTCGAAATTGACTGGGTGATCACCGTCAACATGATCAACCCCGGTACGATGAAGGCCCCATAACTGATGCCTTCAACTTCTTGAATGCGGCTGCCGATGGCGGCACCGAAGACCACGAAATAAAGCGAGGTCGAGATCACCGGCGCGAGGAAGCTTTGCGCGATGGTGCGAAAAAAGCGGAACATCTCGAAGATGTAGATCGAGCGGATGGCGGTCCAGTTCATGTCGCGTCCTCCTTGGCTGATTTGGCATCGCCGTCATGCACAAGGGTCACAAAAATCTCTTCCAGACTGGATTGGCGCGTCACCACATCGCGTAGGGTAAGCCCCGCCCTGGCGACTTCCGCCAGCAACGAGGTAATCCCTGTCCGCTCGGCCCGCGTATCATATCTATAGATCAGCGCTGTGCCGTCTTTTGAAAGGCTCAGATCATCCGAGCGAAGCGCCTTGGGGATTTCGGTGATGGCTTCGGTCAATTGCACCTCAAGCTCCTTTTGACCCATGCGCGCCATCAGCTTGTCTTTGTCCTCAACCAGCATCAATTCGCCTTTGGCGATCACACCAACACGGTCGGCAATCGCCTCGGCTTCTTCGATATAATGGGTGGTCAGGATGATGGTCACGCCGTTGGCCTTAAGGTCCGCGACGATCCCCCACATGTCTTTGCGCAGTTCAACGTCAACGCCAGCGGTTGGTTCATCCAGAAACAGGACACGCGGGTCATGGGACAGCGCCTTGGCGATCAACACACGGCGCTTCATACCTCCGGATAACTCTCTGATTTGATTGTCTTTTTTATCCCAAAGTGACAGTTGTTTGAGAACTTTCTCAATGGCCCCGTCATCAGGTGCCTTGCCAAACAATCCGCGCGAAAACCGGACCGTGTTGATCACCCGCTCAAAGGGTTCAAGATTGATCTCCTGTGGGACCAGCCCGATCATTGAGCGCGCTGCCCGGTAGTCTTTGATGATGTCATGACCGCCAACGGATACCGATCCGGAGGTCGCCGTTGTAATGCCGCAAACAGTAGAAATCAGCGTGGTCTTGCCCGCACCGTTTGGCCCCAGAAGCGCCAGAATTTCGCCTTCGCGAATATCAAGGGTTATGCCCTTGAGAGCGACAAACCCGTTCTTGTACGACTTTTTGAGGTCCTTGATCTCGACTATACTTTGCATGGCTTGCGCTCCCTCTGCGCGGGCACACTAGGCCACGGACCAAGGGAAGGGAACACAGGCAATCAGTCTTTTGACCGTCCAAACCAGCCTTTTTTCGCAGGTGCCTCTTCGGAGGCTTCGCCGCCCTCATCCGCTGGTCCCTCAAGCGTTGTCTGGAGGTTCTCAAAAAACTGATCTGCCATCTTCTTGGCAAAGCCATCAATGATCCGGCTGCCCAGTTGCGCCAGCTTGCCACCGACCTTGGCTTCCACATCATAGCTCAACTCGGTCCCGCCGTCTTTCGCCAGCAAACGCACCTCCGCACCGCCTTTGGCAAATCCCGCCGCGCCGCCTTTGCCCGAGCCGTCGATCTTGAGCGAGGTATCCGGCACCAGATCGGAAATCGTGACCTCGCCTTTGAACGTGGCCTTTACCGGGCCGACCTTTTGGACCACCGTCGCCACAAATCCGTCGCTCACCGATCCCGTGACCTCCTGTGCGCCCGGCACGCAGGCTTTTAGAACATCGGGGTCCAGCAATGCAGCATAGACTTGCGCGGGCGGGACGGCAATTTGGCGGGTGTCGGACATTTGCATCAGAGAACTCCTTGGCTGGCTTGGGTTTAGCGTAGCGCCGAGTGGTGGCACACAGCAAGAGCGCTCTCAGGAGACCTGAACCACAACCTTGCCCGTGGCTTTGCGGGTGCGCAACAGATCAAGCGCATCATTCGCCTGATCCAGCGGCACGACGTTGCTGACGTGGGGTTTCAACTTGCCTGCGAGATACCAGTCAAACAACGTCTTGAAACTGTCCGTCAGCACCGAAGGCCGCAGCCGCGCATAGCCACCCCAATACATGCCCAAGACCGTCAGGTTTTTCACCAACAAGATATTGGCCGGAATTTGCGGAACTTCACCAGAGGCAAAGCCCAAGGGCAGTAACCGTGCTTCGGGGTTACAGGCGCGCATCGCAGCTTTGAATTGATCACCACCAACCGGATCATAAACCACATCTGCCCCACCCAACTCTTTGACAAGGGCGCGAATATCATCGGTTTCGGAATCAATCAGATGATCGGCACCGGCGTCTTTGCAGACCTGAAGCTTTTCCGGCCCGCGTGCGCAAGCAATGACCTCGGCCCCCATCAGCTTGCCCAGTTCCACCGCCGTCAGCCCCACGCCGCCAGACGCGCCCAACACCAACAGGCGTTCGCCCGGCTGTAAATGCGCCTTATAATCCAGCGCTACATGGCTGGTCCCGTAGGCGATCAGAAAGGCAGCGGCATCTACGGAAGACATCTGGTCAGGGATCGGCACACAGACATCAGCGGGCAGGACGGCATAATCCGCAAGGCCGCCGAAACCAGTGTAGGCCGCAATGCGTTGGCCTATGACAAGTGTGGTGACGCCGTCGCCCAGACCCGTAACAGTACCGGCAAGCTCCATGCCGATGGTGAACGGCAAGGGCGGCTTTTCCTGATAGGTGCCTTTGATCATCAACGTATCGCCAAAGTTCATTCCGCAGGTGTCGATCCGCACCAGCACTGCACCCGCACCCGGTTGGGGAACGTAAATGTCTTGCAGGGTCAGCGGTGCATCATAGGCGGTAACTTGCATGGCGCGCATGGGGTTGATCCTTTCAGAAGGTTTGAGTGCAATTGGCCTGAGCCATGCCAGAATGACAAGACGGCAGGTCCGATATTTCCACCCGTTTTCGCAGTTATGCGCTGCGTCACGTGCAAGTTCGGGGTATTTTTCCCACGCCAAAGGGTCGCGCTTTGGTATAGGGTCACTGCCTCCAAAGGGCTCAGGCCGCGACTGTGACCGGACATGGCGCGGCTACGATCAAAGCGTCGCGTGATTGCAGCACTTTCTCGCGCTTCTGTTCGGGAATGCCTGGACTTTTTCGGATGCCAAAGCGGCTTATGCGCAAAGAAGCTTTCGGTCATTCTTGGCGTGGCGGTGGACCAGTTTCTTTTGCACGCCATTCGCCGGAATCATCAGGGCAGGGGCCTGCGAATAGTCCATGGCGCGAACATGTGGAAAGATTGCAACGATCTCCGCCCATGCCGCGTTACTCAAAGTCTTTCGAGTCTCTTGCCCGATGTAAAAGCTCTCTGTTGGCGTGCCCTCGGCAAAGACGATCTCATGATGATCAAACATAAGGTGAAAATACGTGACCCGATCGACGCTGTCGTCAATCCATATCCCTGCTATATCCGTTAACTTGATAGCGGCAACCAGAACAGTTGCCACGCTGAACATGCGTTGAATGATACGCGATCCAACGACCATCCGGTGTTGGCGCGAAACAACCAGATCTCTTTTTGGCAGTCCGATGCCCATCGCACCCGCCGATATCTTGATCAGGTACAGCTTTTTGTTGCCCAGCAACTCGCTCTTTTCAATGGCTCGGCTCAGGACCAAACGAAGCTCTTGAAAGCCGCGGTCCTGCGTTAACACCTTATCGCCCGCTTTCAATGCCTCGACGGGCACCTCGCCCCGGTCTGTTGTGATCAATGTCCCTTGCGTGAAACACGTCACGCCGGTTTGTTCTTCAATAGACGCCTGCGATAGGCCACCTAGGCCCGATAGCCCGGTAATGGATCCGCCAATCGCTGTGTTATCAGTATAATCGCTAACGTCGGATTGATTGAGGATGCCATCATCCGCGAGGTCCGACCGAAATTCAGTGTCGTCCGTGTAAAACGCCGACAGGTCGATGAAATCATTGTTGGTGTTGTCGCCGTCATTGGCATTTGTAGAGCCCGCGCCAAAATCAGTGATCGTGTCGTTGCCGTCACCGGCATTGAACACAAAGGTATCGTTTCCGGTGCCGCCGGTAATTGTGTCGGAACCTATTCCACCAGCAATCGTATCGTCGCCACCGCCGCCATCAATAACATCGTCATTGCGACCTGTTCCGGTCCCATCCGCCGCATCGACAAAATCGTTTTCCGGGTCATCGTCATAGGTGCCGTCAATAAGATCGTTGCCTGCGGTCCCGTCAACGACGCCATTTGAAGGAAGAACTGCACCGCCAACGACGTCCATTTCCCATGTTCCGTCGGGATCGCCATTGCCAAAATCGGTTGTATCGTAGGTTGATAGCGCTGCTGCGTTACCAGAGCCGGGCAAAACGGTGTCATTTGCGCCGCCGTCAGTGAAACCCACCGTTGCATCGCCAGCGAATCCGTCTGTCCAATTGATATCATCGTAAATAAACTCGACAGAGAAGTCGCCGCTTCCTGTATCGGTCAGAACCATCTGGAAAGAGTTGGTTCCAGACCCCGAATAAGGGGCCACATCCAACCAAGTGATTGTGACCTTGCCTGTTGCCGGGTCTAGGTCCCAATAGATTTCACCGCCTTTGTTGATGTCCACATCGGACCAGAACGGTGCAATAGCTGGTGCGGTGTACCCGTCAATGCCAACCGGGGTATATGCAGTTTCAGGGGAACTAAATGTGATTAACCCATTGGTATTGACGTAAATTCCGGTATAGCTTGTGCCGAAATAGTCAATTCCTGATCCGCCGAACACTGACGTGATGTTGACCAAGATGCTACCATCATCCAGATTGCCTGCTGACAGTGTGGACGTCGAAAAGACGTTTTCACCGTATCCAGCGGGTCCGCCCAATCCGGAGTTCATTGTTGCCATTACTTCATACCGCGTTCGACTTGGAAGACACGATCAACGGATGCCCCATGCAGACCATTGCCCGAAAGTGAACCGTCGCCGGTACCACCAAACAGGGTCTTGATAGGTTCTGTGCCTTTGATACGTGCCATGACGACAGTTGTTTCCTTCTCTCTTTCGCAGGTTCGTGGCCGTTTATGTCGCGAATTCCCGCCTGGATTGAGGAAAGATCTTGTTATGAATTGGGCACAATCAACTTTCTGGCCCCGAATTGTCGTGGAAACGTGAACAGTTTCGAGGCGCGCAAGGTTCCGGTGCGCGGCTCAATGCCAAAAGCAGGTGCACAGATCACCCCTGAAAATGGCGATGGCTTTCCGGCCTTCCAAAGGGTGCCAAGCGCAGTAATCCACCACCCATTCCAGTATTTCGGGTATTCGCTGACGGTTTCCCTTGAGCCCCGCTGTTAATTACCGCAAAAATGTCCGAACCAATGAGACCCAAGATCAGGAGTTCGCGTGTCCCTCTTCCTTATCGTCGCCCTGCCCTTTTTGGGCGCGTTGCTGCCCGGTTTGATGAACAACGCTGGCCGACAAGCCTGTGCGGGGGTTACATTTACCGTCACGCTGGCGGCTTTCATCGGCCTGCTGAGCAATCTACCCGCAGTATTGGCCGGTGAGGTTGTTACCACTGGCGTGAATTGGCTGCCCTCGCTGGGGCTCAACGTGAACCTGATGCTGGACGGGTTGGGCTTTTTCTTTGCCCTGCTGATCCTCGGCATCGGCCTCTTGATCATCGCATACGCGCGGTATTACCTGTCACGTGATGATAATATGGGCGAGTTTTTCACTTACCTCCTGTTGTTTCAAGGCGCGATGGTGGGAATCGTCCTTTCCGACAACGTATTGCTTTTGCTTGTTTTCTGGGAACTGACCTCGCTCTCGTCCTTCCTGTTGATCGGCTATTGGAAACATCTTCCAGAAGGGCGACAAGGCGCGCGGATGGCGCTGACTGTGACCGGTATGGGCGGTCTTGCGTTGATCGGTGGCATGCTGATCCTCGGCAATATCGCGGGCAGTTATGACCTGCATGTGATCCTGAAAAATCGCGAGATTATTCAGGCAAGCCCGCTGTACCTGCCCGCGCTGCTCCTGATACTGCTGGGGTGTTTCACCAAATCCGCACAGTTCCCGTTCCA
>RCMY010005707.1_pt1 | contig 10525 bp, 3 predicted proteins | sample 2041341 | NCBI WGS metagenome assembly RCMY01 (sample SAMN09708234, study PRJNA481090) | Marine sediment metagenome, whole genome shotgun sequencing project.
TTCAGCGAGCCGCTGCTGACGGTTTTGACCACAAAACCCGTCACCGTACCGTCCACGTCGGCCTCGTTGCCCTGTGTCACCAGATTGGCGAAGGTGATGGTCGCCTGGGTGTCCTCGTTGACTGTGGCCACTGGGCCAGTCATGGCGGTGAGCGTGGGCGCGTCGTCGACGGCAGCGATGTTGATAGTCGCAACTGCGGCCCGGTCCTGCAACACCGCCTGAATCTCAACCGAATCCAAAGCCTCGTTGTAGATACGGACGTCGTCGAGCGCCCCGGCGTACTGCTGGGCCCCGGCATCGCTGCCCAGGTACAACGAATAGTTGCCTGTGATAGTGCCCGTTTTGACATCCTGATCGCGTTGGACGCCATCGACGTAAAGCGTAAAAGTGTTGCCGCTGCGGGTGATCGCAATATGCGTCCACTCACCAGCCGTAAAGGCGTTTGTTGCACCCGAGACCGGTCCACTGGACTGGTGGTACCAGTACAAAGTTTTGCCATACTGGTTGATCATCCAGCCGTCGGTCTGCCATTGGCCTTTTCCATACTCGATGATGCGATGCGTCGCCACATTGATGCTATCGGGTTTACTCCAGATCGTAATGGTGAAGTCGCCGACCAACTTGAGCTCACTGCTGTAGGGGATCTCGACATAGTCGTTGATCCCGTCGAACTGCAGAGCATGCCCGGTCTGTCCCGCCACCCAATCGGTGGCTGGATCCATATTGGTCAGCGTGCCGTTATTTCCGTTGCCGGACAGATCGGACACCTGGTTACCCGAACCCTCATTCAAACTCCAATAACCGACCAGACCCGTGGCGGCAGCGGGGTGCCAGGTCACGGAGCTACTGTTTACGATGCCATCGTTGGCAACAACGGTGATTCCGCGCGCCGTTGTGTTCGGGTCCTCGGACGTGTTGTTGTAGGTGACTGATCGCAGCACCTGCTGGTAGTGAGTCACCGAATCTGCCCCCGTCAAGCTCAGCACGCCAGAGCCACTGTCATAGTTGGCGTTGATGGAGGTACCGCTTGTGTTGGCGGCGAGAAACTCTTGAGCACCATCGAGCGGGTTGACCAGCGTAATCGTCACCGATACGAGGTTCTCCATATCGGCATCGTAGAGGGAAGCATCGATAAAATTGGCGATGTTTATCGGTTCACCTTTCTCTGTGAACGTGGTGACGTAATTGGCGCCCGCCGCACCCGAGCTGTTGTCGGCGTCCAGATCGACCGTTGGCGCATGGTTATCATCATTTAAGATGGTTGCTACTGCGGTCGTTTGGCTACCAAATTCTATATCTTTTTCACCAATCTTGGCCTTGACCGCCAGCTCGATGGTTTCATCAGTTTCGGGTGTCGCATCGTCCTTAAGGGTGATCACCTGCGATTGCACAACCGGCGTGGTGTAGTCGCCGGCTGCAATCTTAATGGTTACCGGCACTGCGAAGGTATAATCGTCGTCGGAAGTTGCTGTGCCGCCTGTGATGGTGAATACAAAATCTTTGCTGGTCTTACTGACGATCTCGGACGTGACCGTGTAGCTGATGGTCATCGTTCCGGCGTTTTCATTTGCACTGTATGTGGCAGAATTTAATTCAATGGTCACGACACTGTCGCTGCCTGCATCGGTAATCTTCCAACCTTTATCGACGACTAACAATTGGCGGTCGGCAGCCGCCAAACTGTAATGCTGCCCCACAGCGTCAAGAGTGACACCAGACTTCACCGTCTGTGTTGCCCAACCGCTGAGGGTGGCGTCGTAGTTGCGAATCGACAAATCGCTATTGTTCAGCATGCTTGCCATGTTGATAACGCTGGTTACATTCCAGCCACCAATATTTTGATTGAAGGCTTTGGCACCGTAGAACATAGAGCCCATTTTAGTGACGCTTGAAGTAACCCATGTGCTGATATCCTGGTTAAAGGATGAGGCGTCCTGGAACATTCCGAACATGTTTGTGACCTTCGAGGTATTCCAGTTCCCAATATCCTGATCGAAGTCTCTGGCATCACGGAACATATAGCTCATACTAGTGACGCTGGATGTGTCCCACTCACCGATGTTTTGATTGAACTTACTGGCTTCCCAAAACATACCGGTCATAGTAGTGACGCTGGATGTGACCCACGCACCGATGTTTTGATTAAACGAGGTTGCCTTGTAAAACAGGTTCGCCATGTTGGTGACATTGGCAGTGTTCCATAACCCGATATCCTGATTAAAAGCTTTTGCGTTATTAAACATCCCTTCCATGTTGGTGACACTGGATGTGTTCCATGCATTGGTGGCCGAATTAAAATTCAGGTTCTGGTTAAAGGACGTTGCACCGCTGAACATATAACTCATATCGGTGACGTTGGATGTATCCCATCTGCTGATATCCTGGTTAAAGGCTTTGGCACCGCTGAACATCGCGCTCATGTCCGTCACCTTCGAGGTGTCCCAGTCGCTGAGATCAGCGTTAATACTGGTGGCGCCTTTAAACATTTCTTTGAGGCTAGTCACGCCCGTCAGATCCGGCGCGTCGGTAGCGTTGATTTGCAGGTTGTCGGCTCCATCGAAGGCGTCGTCAAGATCTTGCCAGGCGATATTGCCCCATTGCTCAATCGACAGGAGCTTGTCACCATCACCGGCGCCGTTGAAGTTGATACCAGGGAAGTCGCCCACAATGGCCACTGTATAGGTGCCTGCTACATCATAGGAGTGACTCGCTGAGCCGGTGGTTTCGGTGGTGTAGGTATCTGAAGAACCATCCCCCCAATAGACGGTGAACCCGCTACCGCTACCAATACCAATCGGAATGGTGATGGTATCGGTAGCGGATGTGCCGGGATTATCAGTCTGCCAGGTGGTAACAAAACCAGTCCCTTCTCCGACGGTTAAATCAACGGTTCCCGTATCGCTATTGCCGTTGCCGTCATCGACCACATAGTCAAAGCTCTCAATTTCTGCGGCTGCGGCAGTGACCATGAGGCGACCATCGGCACGCAGTTCGATAACCGTACCAGATGCTAATGTAACCGTATCGCCAATATTGACCTGATAGGTTGTGGCATTATCGGTATCGATGATCTGAGTGACGGTGAGGGTATCGCCGTCCACATCGGTATCATTGCTCAGCGGGTCAACGGTAACCGGCACACCTGCCGAGAGGGTGAAGACATCATCGACGGCAACGATGGGTGTGCTCAGGAGGCCAATCCAGTAGTTCGTTATCGCCACATCAAGTACATCAGTTTCTAACTGACCGACCCTATATTCCATATCCCAATCACCGCCCAGGTTCTCGCTGCCGGTGGGGTCGTCGGACGCAGCTACATCGGCGTCAGTCAGTTGAGAGAGTGTGTCAGTGAGATTTCGTCCGTCCACGTCAACCACGACATTACAGCCATAGAGCAGGATGTCAGCCTCTTCGCTGAGAGCATCACCCCAGGTGGAAATGGAGTCGCTGTTGGCTAGAAGGTCAGTGTTGTCGAGCCAATCGGAACCCAGGGCAAAGGCTCCATCGGTTCCGTGGCTGATGATGTGGATGGCTTCGAGATCATTACGTTCTGCGAGAATGCTGCTGACCTGGTCGATACCGCTGCGATCGGAATCGAGAACGATAACTTCGATAATGCGATTGTCATCACTGCTCTGCAGACCACCAATCAGTTGTTGATGATCGGAGATGTTGTCGTTGACAAAAACCAACTCGTGACGCACCTCTTCAGCCTGTGCTGCAGAGGTGCCGGTTACGCTGGCGGCCTGAACCACTTCATTCGCATCCTGCCCCGTGACGTCATTCGAGACCGCGACATCGGCACCGGTCAACTCAATGGAATGAACTGTATCGTCAGCAAGCTGCTCGGTAGTTTTTTCACTTGTTGCATTGTCGATAGGTACCGAGTCGACTGCTGAAAAGCCATCCCCCGGCTGGTCGACAGCACCGTTGCTTACTTCGGTTTCTGCTTCCAGGTCAACAATGACAACCGGCTCTTCGACATAGTCCTGTTCCACAGCCGCTGCGGCCAGAGCCTCACCTATGTCACCCGAAAAGAGCAGGCGCGGTTCCAGTTCCTCGAACAGAAGAGGGTTGTGATACTTCTTGGCTCGGGCCATTTTTTGTTTCGGTTATTGAACAGCAGTTAACGAAGAGTGTGCCAACACGGAAGCCTTGACGATTTTATCACTATCTGGGTTTTTGGGGACTTTGGTGGGTGAAGCTGTGTTCTCGGTATCAAGAAATCGCACAGTGCATCTGAGACCGCTGGGGAGCCTGTAATCAGGATTCGGCAGTTCAAGGCGCACGCCGAAGGTACCGCTTGCCGGATCGATGACCCTGTCAACAATGGTTACGGTGGAACTGTAGCCTCCTTCTGTTTCTATTTCCGGTCTGACATCAGCCTTCATGCCCGGCTTTATTTTTCTAAACATGCTGGCGGGCAGAACAACTTCTACCCGTAAAGGATCCATCTGGGCTACGCGCAGCAGCGGTTTATTATCGACAAACTCGCCGGGTGACACAAAACGTTCGACCACTATGCCGGAAATTGGGCTCTTGATTGTTCGCTGATTGAGCATTGCCTGGGAACTCTCAAGATCAAGTTTGGCAAGCGCTCCGTTTTCTTTCGCCTTTTGCAGCATGGCATGAGCCATCGTCACTTCGGCTTTCGCCTGGTCATTTTTCTCGGCTGAAATTGCCTCGCCGTCGAAGAGTAGCGCGACCCGTTTATAGTTACGCCGGGCAAGGGCGAGTCGTTCTTTCTGCAGTTTGAGTTCTCCTTCAACAGCAGCCAAAACCCGTGCCCGCTCAACAACTGCGCTTTCAACGGATGACTCCAGGATAACAAGAGGCTCACCTTTTTGAACAGATGCGCTCCTCTGGACATTCATCTGGGCGACGACCCCTTGCACCGGGGTGCCGATATCGACAAGTTCGTTCGGCTCAATCAGTCCGTCGAATTCGATGAGGTCGTCTCCGACTGCCGGCCGGGAGACCATGGTGAAGAACAGGATACAAAGCAGGGTGGGAAGGTGGCGTGAACGATGTTTCATCTGTAATGACTCTCTGTGGATAGCGTCTGTTAACAAGGCAGCCCGGCTGTCCGTTTTCTGGACCCGTGGCTTTCCGTCTCCGCCTTACGACGGGTTTGGCTTTGTCTTTTGATGTCTCACTGGTGTTGGGAGAGGTTGCAACGCATCGAATACCTCAACACCAAGGACGTAACTGAAAGACGATACGCAATAATCGCACCATGCTGTTCTTTTTTTACTCCTTTCGATATCAATATATTACGTGATATGCGTGTCAGAGGAACGCCACCGACAATACCATTGTGTGCTTCGAATTACATTTACGGAATAGGTAAGCGCAGGTAAGTATCTGGAAAAGAGTATATTTATAAAGAATTGAGGGTAGCTGGTTCAAGAAGATTACATATTAAGCCTGTTACTCCATCCTGCCACTAAAGGCGAGCAACCTGCCGAGTTGATCATCCATTTGCAGAAGGTCGCGGCGCATGCGCAGATACCGGCGTTCCCGGGTTGACTGGACAAGCCGCATGGCAAACAACGCCAGGCGTTGTGAAGTGTTGCTTTCCTTGCCTGTCAGGCGGGTAAGCACCCAGCGGATTGAACCGTTGAGGTGATGATGGAGAAGTTCGTCGTCAAGGGAGAGAATTGATTCATAGCTGCCGGGATCGCCTTGACGCCCGCAGCGCCCATAGAGCTGCCGGTCGATGCGCCGTGCATCGTTTCGTTCTGTTGCTATAACATGGAGACCGCCTCTCTCGGCAATGCCTGCACCAAGGGGGATATCGGTACCACGGCCGGCCATGTTGGTGGCGACAGTGATGCAGCCTTTTGCACCGGCTCTGGCGATAATCTCGGCTTCTCCGGCATCCTGGCGAGCGTTGAGCACCTGGTGGGCAATTCCTTTACCATGCAGTAATGCACTGAGGTGTTCTGAGTCGCCGACCGATCTGGTGCCAATCAGTACCGGGCGCCCCTGCTGCTGCACCAGATGGATATGACAGACCACGGCCGCCCATTTGTCATTTTGATTGGGGTATATACGCTGTCCCGCATCTTTTCGCCTGCTTGGTTTGTTGGTGGGCACGCGGTGCACCGGCAGTCGATAGATGGACCAAAGCTCCCGTCGCACCTCCCTGGCTGTTCCGGTCATTCCCGCAAGGCGCAGATAGCGTCGAAAAAAACGCTGGTAGGTTAAACGGGCCATATGTTCCCGCGGTCCTGTGGCTTTGCAGTTTTCCTTTAATTCGATCATCTGGTGCAGGCCGCGTTCCCAGGAACGATCAGCCATAAGTCTGCCGGTATTTTCGTCAATGATCACCACCTTGCCGTCATGTACAAGATAGTGGCGGTCGCGGAGGTACAGGAAGCGAGCAGAAAGTGCCTGGCAGACCAGTTCTTCCCTGTGCCTGATGCCGCTCCAGATGCCACCGGCAATTTTTGCTGCTTCCGTTAAATGCGCACTGCCTTGTTCACGCAACACAACTCTGCGTTCGGCTTGCAGAACCGTAAAGTCGGTTCCTTCCTGAAGGTCTTTTGCAAGATCAATAGCCTGCCGATACGTCTCTTCTTCTTCGGAACCCTCTCTTTGACGTGAGATAATAAGAGGAGTGCGGGCTTCATCTATAAGCACACTGTCCGCCTCATCAATGATTGCAAAACAGAGCCCCCGAAGAAACAGGCGGCTGGTGCGGGCATTATCCTGGTGGAGTTTTTCAAGCTGCAGCCGCAATCGTCCCTGGTCGTTGCCGAGCAGTATACGGTCACGAAGGTAATCAAAAGCAAGCTGTTTGTTGGTGCAGTAGGTAATGTCACATGCGTAGGCTGCACGTCGGGCCGGCCCATCCATGTCTGCTGTAACCATGCCGACGCTGAGCCCCAGGGCTTGATAAACCGGCCGCATCTGCTGGGCATCCCGGGTGACAAGATAATCGTTGACGGTTATGATATGCACAGGGATACCGGCCATTGCGGCCGTGGCTGCGGCAAGGACTGCGGTAAGGGTTTTGCCCTCTCCGGTTTCCATTTCTGCAAGGCCGCCGTGTATCATAATCCAGCCGCCCATGAGCTGGCAGTCGAAATGGCGCATGTTGATGATCCTTGCAGTCATTTCCCGCACCAGGGCGAAGGCCTGCTGGGTAAGATCACTTGTCAGTCCCTGCCCGTGAAGTTGCCCGCAAAGGTCGTTTTTTTGGGCAGTCATTTCGGCATCATCGAGTTTTTCGAAGAGCTGTCCATAATGGTGGATACGGCTGATGATCTTGGGGAACTGCCATCTGTGCGCTACACCGCATTGCACCATGCCTGCCAGGGAATGGACCGCCTCCTGCAGCCAATTGGCTGCATCTTGCGACCGTTCCGGGTAGTGGCCGCCTGCGATGCCGGGCCGGAGCCGGCTGGCAGGCGCTGAAAAATGCGGATTAGACATGAAACTGACGGAGGAAAAGCTTCCTGAGAGAACGATACCATTGCATGGCTAACGGTTCATAGCCGTGATCGAAGAGGGCATATGCCCGTTCGCCGATTCTGATGGTATCTTGTTGCAGGGGCAGCCGCAATTCAATCTGAAACGTTTTTGTGAGGGTCTGCAAGCCCTTCGGGTCAGCGGGGTTAACCGGTATGGTTCCGCCCCCGGTGGTGCCGAGGACAGGGCTTGGAAGATGACCGCTTGCTGCTGGAATTTCTCTGTTGATGGTTGTTACAAAAGGCTTATCAAGATCCCCGGCAAGTCTGAGTGCAACACTTCTGGTCCTCTCCCGTATCAAGGCTATGTCGGTTTGGCTGACAGCCACAACCACGCTCGACTCGGCTGCGCCCATGACATACCCGAGCAGGGTCCCTTGTTCGACAAAGTGTCCGGGAAGGTTATAATCCTGCGGCAGCACGACAAGACCATGGTTGGGACTTCGGACGGTCAACTCATTTTTACGCTCTCGGGCGCGAGCCAGGTCGTCCCTGACCGAGCTGATTTCTTCTTTAAGGATTTCACGCTGTACCCTCGATTGGAGCGGCTCGGCGTTGAATCGTGCCTGAGATTCCTTAAGGTTTGCCTCAAGCACCCGAACTTTTGCTTCAAGAAAGGGATCTTCGCAGCGAATGAGGGGATCACCACTTTGAACGGTGGTGTCATTTTGCACCAGGATTTCAGTAATAAAACAGTCCGTTCCGGCGCGGATCTGGGAATCTTCAGGCAGAGAAACGACCCCCTCAATCTGGGTCCTGAGCGGTGCCGGAACAGCAAAAAACAGAATCGCGGTCACAAGTGTGAGCGCCAGGGAGGCAGTGACAAAACGCGTTCGTTTGCGACGTCCGCTGCTGGAGTTATAAAAACCGTAGCTGTGTTTCACCACAGGAAGCAAAATCTGGGTGCAGAGAGCCCAGACGGCAATGAGGATACCGATGAAAAAGAACTTACTGCTGACAAAGAGAGCAAGTACTGCCAGTACGAATAATCGATAGAAAAAAGCGGCGATGCCATAGCCGACGAACCAGACGCGTTCACCTGGTGAAGTGACCGGCGAGACGGCGTCTTCAATACCAAATATGTAGTGCTGCAGCAGGTAGCCCAGGTAGCGGGTAGAACGCTGGGCCAGATTGGGGATTTCGATCCAGTCCGCAAGGACATAATATCCATCATAGCGGAGCAGGGGATTGCCGTTAAAGAGCAGGGTGGATACGCCGCCGACCAGCATAACATTATAAGCAACTGCACTGACACGCCCCGGCTCAACGTTCAACCAGAGAAACAGGGCAAGGGCGGCAACAAAGAGTTCCACTGCCATGCCGGCCGCGGCTACACCCATGCGCTTTTTCTTATCGGGGAAAGAGGCTGAGGAGGACGCCTCGACGTAAGGAATAGGCGTAAAAGCAAGCAGCATGATGCCCATCTCATGCACTTCACCGCCCCAGATGCGAGTGACAAAGGCGTGGGCTAATTCATGCAGCAATTTGACAATTGGATAGACCAGCCAGAGCAGCAGAAGGTTTTTCGGCTGCAATACCCGGTCGGTCATGTCGCGGGTCAGCTCCGGCCAGTTGACAGCGGCCAGGACAAGAGCTGAACCGACGACCAGGAGCCAGAGCAGGAGTGTTGCCCGACCGACGAACGGCTTGACGAGGGCCATCCACTTAACGAGAAATCGATCAGGATCAACCAAAGGAAATCGCAGGGCAAAAGGGTTCGTCAACTGTTGTTTCCATTTGCCACGTTTTTTGTCCTGGCGCAGAAACAGCTCCAGGGTATCGGGGGGAATATCGCACTGCAGGACATCTGCAGCGTGGAGTTGCCCGAGAAGACGGATAATTTCATCCTGGGTGGGAACCTCATCGCCGAGTGCGACAGTTGCCGCATTCCAGATTTTTTGCACCGTCTTTTTCCCGTCCATCAGGCCGATGATAACGTGAGCACTGCTGTTGAACCGGTGTTGACGACTGGACGAGGGATCCTGCAGGATATACCAGTTCTGGTCGCGATAGACGTGCCGATAGAGCCGGACATGACTGCGCAGGCGTGGTTTGATCTCGGCTACCCGGTACCAGTATGTGCTGTAGAGAGACATGTGTATTAAAGGTTTTTTATTGTTATTATGGACGGATAGACCAGAGGGCCAGTCGCCACCAGTCAACCAGTTTATGGCTCCATATCCATATCAATTTGCGGCGGTCAATATTGATTTTGGCCACCCCCTCCATGCCGGGACGAAGCAGGTCATAATTTTCTTTCATTTTGGCTTCGACCTGAAAAAAATTACGCCCTTCTTCGGCCGTGGATACCGGGGTGATTGTTTCCACGGTGAAGGGGAGGGGCTTTCTCGGCATACCGGAAAGAACAAGATTGCCTCGCAGTCCCTCTTTCACGTTGCCGATGTCACGTTCATCCACCTGAAGAATGACCCGGTAGGCAGCCAGAGGTGCAACAGTAAAGAGAACCTGGCCCCTTTCAACCGGCGAACCAAGGGCCTGACTGAGGTCGCCGCTGACAATAAAACCGTCAAAAGGTGCGGTAAACCGGGTGCGGGCCAGTTGTTCGTCGACCAGGTTCAGCTGGGCTTTCGCCTGGAGTATTTTGGCGTTGATAATGCTTACCTTGGAGCGATCATGGCCAGCTAGGGCGTCTCGCACTTCTCTTTGCAGCTGTTCCAGTTGACTCGACCATTTCCGGTGCTCCAGCTTGAGATCCTTGTCGTCGAGGGCGCCGAGTATATCGCCACTATGGATGATATCACCGGGCCGGACATTGGCGTCGGCAATGTAACCATCCTGGGAGGCCACCATTACCCGCTGGGTCCGGGCCTCAAGTCTTGCATCACCGGTGATGCGATAGTCGGCGGAAGTAAGCGACAGGAAAAGAAGACAGATGATGGCGGTGGCAAGGCCAAGTTTCAGGACAGTATGCCCAGGACCAATGACTTTGAACAGCGATCCTTTTATTGCATTGTGTATTCGCAGGGGCAGCCACTGTTCCTCACGGTGCCGTACCTCAAGCACGGGCCCGATCATTGATACAATATGCT
>RCMY010005708.1_pt1 | contig 10524 bp, 10 predicted proteins | sample 2041341 | NCBI WGS metagenome assembly RCMY01 (sample SAMN09708234, study PRJNA481090) | Marine sediment metagenome, whole genome shotgun sequencing project.
GCACCGAGCACCGAGCACCGAGCACCGAGCACCGAGCACCGAGCACCGAGCACCGAGCACCGAGCACCGAGCACCGAGCACCGAGCACCTGTTCCCCGGTCTTTTTAGCCCTTAGAACCAAAAAACCCCGACTTTGAAATCGGGGTTTCTATCAAAATATTTTGAGCAAGTATTACTTTCCGTCAACGGCCTTAACTTCACCCTTTATTTTAAGGACTTTCGTAGGGGTTTCGGCATTCGAAATTACGGTTATGGCCTTTCGGATGGGTCCGACACGATTCGTATCGTACTTCACCTGAATTTCACTGGTTTTACCCGGTAAAATAGGGCCTTCGGGCTTTTTTGGAATGGTGCATCCACAGCTCGAACTTACCTTGCTTATAATCAAAGGTGCATTGCCGGTATTGGTGAATTCAAATACCCGAACGCCATCGGCTCCCTTGGTCACTTCACCGTAGTCAACGGTTTCCGTCTTAAACTCGATCTTGGCGACCTTTTCCTGTGCGGTAAGGGTAAATCCCAATAGGCCAACAAACAATACAAGTACTATTTTTTTCATGATTATGGTTTTAGGGAAGTCCAAATTTAAATCTTTTCGCATGAACCTCCAAAATTCTTTACTTATGTGTTAACGTTGCTTATTTTTGTTTCGTATTTAAAATAAGGCAAAATTGCCATAACTTATCAACAATTAACAGCGGTCCGGAGTCTTATTTCCCAAACCGCTATTTATCCTCCAAAAATCGTTCCAAAACATGGATATACCTTCAAAATACGATGCCCTAAAAGCTGAAAACCACTGGTACGACTACTGGATGGAACATAAGTACTTTGATTCCGTACCTGACGAAAGAGAGCCCTATACCATCGTAATTCCGCCCCCGAACGTTACAGGAATACTACATATGGGGCATATGATGAATGCCACCCTTCAAGACGTTCTGACGCGTCGGGCACGTTTAATGGGCAAAAATGCCTGTTGGGTTCCGGGTATGGACCATGCCTCTATTGCCACCGAGGCGAAGGTCGTGGCAAAATTGAAGTCCGAGGGTATCGATAAATCCGATCTGACCCGCGAGGAATTCCTCAAATATGCCTGGGAATGGACCGATGAATACGGTGGGGTCATATTAGAGCAGCTCAAAAAGCTTGGCTGTTCCTGCGATTGGCACCGTACCAAGTTTACTATGGATGACGATATGTACAAATCCGTCATCAAGGTGTTTGTCGACTTGTTCAATAAGGGATTGATCTATCGCGGCCATCGTATGGTCAACTGGGATCCCGAGGCACAGACGACGCTCTCCGACGAAGAGGTGATTTATGAGGAAAAACAGGGATTGTTGTACTATCTATCCTATCCCATAAAGGGCTCTGACGAAAAGGTGACGATTGCTACTACAAGACCGGAAACTATTCTGGGCGATACCGCCATCTGTATCAATCCCAATGACGAGCGCTTTCGACATTTGAAAGGCAAAAAGGCCATTGTTCCCATTTGTAATCGGGTCGTTCCGATTATCGAGGATGACTATGTGGATATGGAATTCGGTACCGGATGCCTAAAAATAACCCCAGCGCACGATATTAATGATAAGGCCTTAGGCGAAAAGCACGATTTGGAAACCATCGATATTTTCAATGCGGATGCCACTTTGAATTCTTTCGGATTACATTATGAAGGCAAAGACCGGTTTGCAGTTCGTAAAGAAATCACCAAGGAGTTGGATGAAAAGGGCTATTTGGTCAAAACGGAAAATTACGTTAACAAGGTCGGGACTTCCGAACGTACCAAGGCGGTTATCGAGCCCCGCTTGAGCGACCAATGGTTCCTAAAAATGGAAGAGCTGGCCCAACCGGCCTTAAAAGCAGTTTTGGAAACTGGGGAGGTAAAATTTTTCCCAAAAAAATTCGAGAACACGTATCGCCATTGGATGAAGAACATCCGCGATTGGAACATCTCGCGCCAACTTTGGTGGGGACAACAGATTCCCGCTTATTATTACGGCGACGGGCAGGATGATTTTGTAGTGGCCGAAACGCAGGAGGAAGCGTTGGCTAGCGCAAAATCCAAATCCCAAAATCCAAATCTCAAAACTGAAGATCTAAAACAGGATGAAGACGCTTTAGATACTTGGTTCTCCTCTTGGCTATGGCCGATCAGTGTGTTTAACGGCATCCTAGAGCCTGATAATAAAGAAATCAACTATTACTATCCGACCAACGATTTGGTTACCGGCCCCGATATTATCTTTTTCTGGGTGGCGCGTATGATTGTTTCCGGATACGAATTCCGCAATGAACGTCCCTTTGAGAACGTCTATTTTACGGGGTTGGTGCGGGACAAGCAGCGGCGTAAGATGTCGAAATCCCTCGGCAATTCTCCCGATGCGCTCAAGCTTATCGAGGAATATGGGGCCGATGGGGTTCGCGTGGGATTGTTGCTGAGTTCCGCCGCCGGTAACGACCTTATGTTCGACGAAGACCTCTGCCAACAAGGCAAGAACTTCGCCAATAAAATCTGGAACGGATTCCGACTGCTAAAAGGGTGGGAGATAAGCGATCTGCCCCAGCCCGAAGCCTCAAAACTGGGTATTGCTTGGTATACGGCCAAGTTCGACCAAACCTTGGTCGAAATCGAAGACCATTTTAGCAAATACCGTATTTCCGATGCCCTGATGGCCATTTACAAGATGGTCTGGGACGATTATAGTTCTTGGCTGCTCGAAATTATAAAGCCCGACTACCAAAAGCCCATCGATAAAACCACCCATGAAGCGGTGATACATTTGTTCGAGCAGAACCTGAAATTATTGCATCCCTTTATGCCGTTTTTGACCGAAGAAGTTTGGCAACATATCACCGAACGCTCGCCAAAGGAAGCCCTAGTAGTTTCGGAATGGCCAAAAGTCCAATTAGTCGATACGGATTTAATAAACGAATTTGAGTTCGCCGCCGAGGTAGTTTCCGGTGTTCGAAACATCCGAAAAGAAAAGAACATTCCTATGAAAGAGGCGTTGGAACTTTCTATACTAAACGAGGAAAATACATCGAAGAAATGGGATGTCGTTATTAAAAAACTAACACACCTTTCCAAAATCTCCTATGTCAATACTTCGCCCGAAGGGGCTCTTTCTTTTAGAGTAAAGAGCAATGAATATTTCATCCCTATGAGCGGTGCCATAGATATTGACGCCGAAATCCAAAAAATCGAGGAGGAACTGAAATACACCAAAGGATTTTTGAAATCTGTTCAAAAGAAACTTTCCAACGAGAGGTTCGTGAACAATGCCCCCGAGCAAGTGATTGCCGTGGAGCGTAAAAAGCAGGCGGATGCAGAGGCGAAAATCGAGACGTTGGAAAAAAGTCTTGGTAGTTTAAAATAAGAGCGTGAGGAATCCGTCGCAGAAGTGCACCAGCGGTTTTTAAGCATACGGGATTAATAATCCCATAGGGTATAGCACAAAAATGAAATGATTTAGTACCTTTAAGAGACTGTATTAAGATCTGTAGATTATTTTTTTATGCACTTCGTCGCTAGAATTATATACCGTAGCTACGGCAATGCTTGCCTCGATATTTCAAGGTTGCCTAAAAGGGCATAAAATTTCTAAACACAAATTCCAAATCAGTCCCTAAAATAAACAGATTACCATGAAAAAAGCATTTTCCCTAGTATTATTATTTGCCTTTGTACCACTGGCATGTCAAGAGAAGAATAAACCTGAAATCCTTCCTGCCGATATTCAGATCAAGACTGCGACACTTCCGGCACCGGAAGCGGACAAGGCGGGTGCAATGGTCTACGGCTATGATGAAGATGGTAAAATGACCGTATTGCGCGAAGGCACCAATAATTTGGTCTGTTTGGCCGATAATCCCAACAAAGAAGGAATTAGTGTATCCTGTTACTCCAAAAAATTGGATCCCTTTATGAAAAGGGGCCGTGAACTTGTTGCGGAAGGTAAGGATGGCGAAGAAAGAGAAAAGATACGTGGCGCAGAGGTCGAGTCCGGCGAATTGCTATTGCCCAAGGAGCCCAGCATGCTTTACGTGTATTATGGCACCGATGAGGCCTACGACAAAACCACTGGGGAACTGGGCGACGCACAGTACCGCTATGTTATCTACACACCCTTTGCCACTACGGAATCCACTGGACTACCTGATAAACCTCATGAAAAGGGCATGCCTTGGTTGATGGATCCCGGCACTTTCAGGGCGCATATTATGGTCGGTCCTTTTAACTAGTGTTAGATTAAATCCGGAACACTTATGCGACAATTCTTGTTGGGCTTGCCCCGAGGATTATATGCTACCTAGTGTCAATTAGCTTTTGATTTGAAATTAGCGTTTACGACGACCAGGTCGCACAATTCGTTTCCATTGGTCGAAAATTTACAATGAATATCGTTGTATCACCGTTTTAGTTGTTCCCTATGCTAAAACGGAGCTGATTATGACACGCCAAGAACATCTTCAATTTTGTAAAATATGTACCAACCGTAAAAAGGACCTGAACTTGGGTATCGTTTGTGGACTGACCGATCGTATAGCCGATTTCGAGGACGAGTGCGCCACATTTCAAGAAAATGCGGTGCTCAAACAAAAGGAATTCCAAAAAGATGCGGCTTATTTGGTGGGTGGCAAAGTTGCCGATAAGGGTAAGCGCTTTACCAACTATTTTATCGATCAGTTATTTGTTATCGGTTTTGGTATCTTGTTTGGTGGTGTTTTGGGCATCGCCATTGCATATTTTTCCCCCGATCACCTCAATATCTTTGATAAAGACAACAGACTGCTCGACTTTGGCCTGGGTATTCTCATTACCCTGCTGTACTACAGTTTCTTCGAAGGTTTTACCGGAAGGACCTTGGGCAAATTTTTTACCAAGACTAAGGTGGTGACCGAAGATGGGGAAAGTCCGGACTTTGGAACTATACTGGTTCGTTCGCTGTGCAGAAACATCCCTTTTAATGCCGTATCGTTTTTAAGTTCGGATGCAATTGGCTGGCATGACAGATTTTCAAAAACAAGGGTTGTCGAAATGGATTGATAGCTATTATACCAATATTAGTTCAATCTCTAAATTCATTACCAAGTCATGAAAAACCGATATTTTTGGGGCTTGCCATGAATATCTAATTTCAGCTTCTTAAGTTTGTGTATCAAAAACACAACTATGAGACCTTATATTCTTGCAGAGACCAACTGGAATTCCCTTAAGGATGCTAGATTTGATTTAGCTGTTCTACCCTGGGGCGCGACCGAAGCCCACAACTACCATTTACCCTACGCAACCGATAATTACGAAGCGGATGCCCTTGCGGCGGAATCCGCTAGAATTGCTTGGGAAAGAGGGGGTAAGGTCATTGTTTTGCCTACGCTACCTTTTGGTGTTAACACCGGGCAGTCCGATATCTATTTAGATATCAACCTGAATCCGAGTACCCAGTTCGCTATTCTATCGGATATCGTTGAAGTTTTGAACCGACAGGGCATTTATAAGTTGTTGATCTTTAACAGCCATGGGGGGAATGATTTCAAGCCCTTGGTTCGGGAACTCGGTCTGAAGTTTCCAAAGATGTTTATCAGTTTTTCCTTTTGGGCACAAGCATTGAATAAAAAGAACTACTTCGCGGAAAAGGGCGACCATGCCGATGAGATGGAAACCAGTTTGATGCTTCATCTGCATCCCGATTTAATACTTCCAAAGGAAAAATGGGGCGATGGGGCATCAAGAGCCTATAAAATAGAATCTTTTTCGGAAGGATGGGTCTGGGCCGAGCGCCAGTGGTCAAAGATCAGTGAAGATACGGGTGTGGGCAATCCCCATAAATCCACAAAGGAAAAGGGAGAACGATTTTTCAAGGATGTCACCCAGAAAATAGGCGATTTTATGTTCGAGCTCTGCGAGGCCGATTTGGATGATCTTTATGAATAAAGTAAGCTTTTATTTACTGCGAATGCAACAGCCTACTTCTGTATCACCTCGCTCTTAACCAATTTAACATACTCCTTCATCGCATCGTCACGGCTCATTTTACTTGCCTGTATTAGGGCATTGGCCTTAAAAGCGTTGATGAGGGGAGTACTACTACCGGGATTTTTGTAGTTCTTGTTGGCAATCTTATAGTAGGCATAGAGTTTTAGGAGAAGATCGGCGGGCATGGGTTCGGTGTAGTTGTTCATGAACTCGACCGCTTTCGCAAAATTCGTATGTAATTTATCGTTCTTCATCCTTTTTGACGGCAACGGCGGCAATACAGGTTTTTGCGCCCGTTACTTTTTGGTTGAGCTTTACGGTTATCGCGCAATCCAAAGGTAGGAATAAATCGACACGCGATCCAAATTTTATAAATCCGGCATCATCGCCTTGCTGTACGTTTTCACCTTCTTCGGCATAATTAACGATACGGCGGGCAAGGGCGCCTGCAATCTGACGGTATAATATATCGCCGAATTTTGGAGTTTTAATCACCACCGTCGTTCGTTCGTTCTCCGTACTCGATTTAGGATGCCAAGCGACCAAGTATTTTCCTGGATGGTATTTGGAGTATTTCACCGTGCCACTGGCCGGGTATCGGGTAACGTGTACGTTGACAGGAGACATAAAGATAGAAACCTGCTTGCGTTTTTCGTTGAAAAATTCGGTCTCCTCTACTTCTTCGATAACTACCACCTTACCATCAACGGGTGCCAATATCTCATCGAAATTCTTTACCGTTTTTCTTGTTGGGTTGCGAAAGAATTGTAAGATTAACACCAACAATATCAGGGCAGCAATCTGAAGTCCCCAGCGTAGCCATTCGATATTCACATAGAACTGGGAAACAAGAATGATAACTGAAACGATAAAAAAGGTGATCAATATTATTTTTTGGCCCTCTTTATGAAACATAAGCAAAAATATTTAAGGTTAAATAAGCAAACGGAGCAGCGAAAATCAAACTGTCCAAACGATCGAGCATACCGCCATGGCCCGGAAGAATAGCACCACTATCCTTTACCCCGGCGCCCCTTTTTAATTTCGATTCTACCAGATCGCCTAAACCGCCTGCAACTACGATAATGGTGGCAAGAACTAGCCATTGCCATGGGGTGATAATCGGTTCGTATTTCGCCAGAAGATAAGCGGTGCCCAATGCAAATACCAACCCTCCCAATGCACCCTCGACTGTTTTTTTAGGCGAAACCCTGGGAAATAACTTCGTTCGTCCGATCAAACGTCCGACGATATATGCAAACGAATCGCTGACCCAAATGAGAAGGAAAATACCGATAATGAGAAATTTCACGAAATCATTGTTGGTATATGGAATCATAGTCAAAAAGATACAGCCGCCGCCGATGTAGAATAATCCAATTATAAATTTCTGAAAGGTATTGAACAATTTTTCCTTTTTGGAAAAAAGATAATACAAAAGAAGGAAATTTATGGTTAGGGTACAGAACAGAAGGGCATAAACCAGCCACATATCGGTCACAAAATAAATAAAGGCCCACCACAAAGCCAAATAGGCCATATAAATATAGCGTCCCTCTAGGCCCACTAATTTTTTGTATTCATTAAGGCAGGCGAGCCCGAAAACCATGAAAAGAAAATCGAAAGCATCAGAACTTAAAAAAACGACGGAAAGGAGAAGTATAATGTACACTGCACCGGTAAGTGAACGCCTTAAAATTTCCCTCATGCTTCAGATATTCTATTATAGGTCTTCTAAAAGCAAAAGATACAAATTTTTGGAGCTACTGCCATAGGTTAAAAAGTCATCGGAGTTTTCTTCGTTCGCTTGAAAGTGTTTTAGGGTGGTAATATTCGCAGGAATGTTGTGGCCGTATTTTCTTTTAATGGTTTTTAGTCCTTCCCCGATAGATTCCACGAGTTGACTGGTTGTAGCAAAAACGATAACATTATAAGGGAGTTCATTCAGTTTTTTGTCCATTAATTGGTTGGAACAGACCAAAATCGAACCGTTCTGTGCGATGAGGTGTTCGCAGGGGGTAAAGAAAACTTCGCTCTGCTTGCTATTATCGGTAAATCTTACATTCTCTTTCGAGAATCTGTCCTGTAGTTTAGGGTCAAGCGCGTAGAAGGGGTGGTCTTGCCAATCGTTTTCCCCGACAATATTTCTGAGTGCCTGAGAAATTTCTACAAACGAATCACAGTAGAGAAACTTGCCCCCGTTCTTTTTAAAATGGATGGTAAATTTCTCGTCAACGGGTATGTTGAGGTCTGGCATATGGGCACCTCGGGTCTCCGCAGTTTCTTTGGAAACTTTCTTCTGTCTGCCACCACCGAATAATTTGTCAAATAGCCCCATTCAATATTCTAAACGTAAATCATATTTTTGCCACTCAGAAATTTTAGGATTGTCTGAGTGGCGGGAATATGTGTGCCCTTTGTTAAAGGACAACGATGGATTTTATATTTTATTTTCTTTTGCCTCGTTTTCTAAGGCCTCTTCTTCAGTAGGTTTCGTACTACTTTCTTCTTTTTTATCGATATTTTCCTGTCCCAATTTATCGAATTCCTTATCAAAAGGTCGTTTACCGAATATTTTTTCAAGGTCTTCTTTAAATATGACCTCTTTATCAAGCAGTCTTTCCGCCAAAATAGTGAGCTTGTCTTTGTGTTTCGTAAGAACCTGGATAGCTCTTTCGTACTGCTCTTCGATTATTTTGGAGATCTCGCCATCGATTTTCCGTGCAGTATCCTCACTATAAGGTTTTGAAAATCCGTAGGAATCCTGTCCTGAGGAATCATAGTAGGTAATGTTGCCTATTTCTTCATTGAGTCCATAAATAGTAACCATGGCCCTTGCCTGTTTGGTCACTTTTTCGAGATCGCTAAGAGCACCGGTTGAGATTTTGTCAAAAATCACCCTTTCTGCTGCTCTACCGCCCATAGTGGCGCACATTTCGTCCAGCATCTGTTCAGGTCTAACGATGAGCCTTTCCTCCGGAAGATACCAAGCGGCACCCAGGGATTGTCCCCTAGGAACAATAGTAACTTTAACCAGGGGTGAGGCATGTTCCAACATCCAACTGACCGTGGCGTGACCGGCCTCGTGATAGGCAATAGTCTCTTTTTCACCTGCCGTTATTATCTTATTCTTTTTCTCTAAGCCGCCAACAATTCGGTCTACCGCGTCTAAGAAATCTTGTTTTGTAACGGCTTTCCGTTCTTTTCGAGCTGCGATAAGCGCGGCTTCGTTGCAGACGTTAGCGATGTCGGCACCGGAGAATCCAGGGGTCTGCCTTGCCAGAAATTCCATATCCAAAGTTTCGGCTGTTTTTATGGGCCGTAAATGCACCTCAAATATTTCCTTACGTTCCCTGACATCAGGTAGGTCTACATAGATTTGCCTGTCGAAACGTCCTGCGCGCATGAGTGCCTTATCAAGCACATCGGCACGGTTGGTTGCAGCCAACACGATAACATTGGTATTGGTGCCGAAACCGTCCATCTCGGTCAACAGCTGGTTCAGGGTATTCTCGCGTTCGTCGTTGGAACCTGTAAAATTATTTTTTCCACGGGCGCGGCCAATGGCATCGATTTCGTCGATGAAGATAATAGCGGGTGATTTGTCCTTGGCCTGTTTGAAAAGGTCACGTACCCTAGAGGCGCCTACCCCTACGAACATCTCCACAAAATCAGAACCTGACAGGGAAAAGAAAGGCACTTTCGCCTCTCCGGCCACAGCCTTTGCCAATAGGGTCTTACCGGTTCCCGGGGGGCCTACCAAGAGCGCCCCTTTCGGAATTTTACCACCTAGCGAAGTATATTTATCCGGATTTCTCAAGAAGTCTACGATTTCTTCAACCTCTTCTTTAGCTCCTTCCAATCCGGCTACATCCTTAAAAGAGGTACGGGTATCTGTTTTTTCGTCAAAAAGTTTTGCCTTCGATTTACCGATGTTGAAAATCTGACCTCCAGCGCCTCCTCCGCCTCCGCCTGACATCCTCCGCATCAGATAGATCCAGATACCGATAATCAGCACGAACGGCAAAATACCCAACAACAGGTCCATTAAATAGTTGTTGTCCGTATCGTAATCGACTATGGTTTCGAGGTTGTTTTCCTTTTTGATATTCTTAATCTCATTCTCGAAATTTTGAAGATCACCATAATCTAAAACGTACTGTGGTACGGCACCGGTCGATGGTAAAAATGGTTTATCGTTGACATCATTGTGAACGTCTTTGGCAAGAGCCTCATCCGTCAAGAAAACCTTGGCCTGACGGGTATTGGTAATGATCAGAATCTTGGAAATATCCCCGTTCCTGAGGTATTCCTGAAGCTCTGAAGTAGTCGTCTTTTTTGTTGTTCCGAGATTACTACTACCTAAAAATTGAAACCCGATCAAGAGTACCGCGATCAATCCGTAGATCCACCACGTACTGAACTTGGGTTTTTTAGAATTCGTGCTATTTGTATCTTTCTTAGCCATTATTTTTTTTTACTGGTTCAAACTACTTTCCACCTCGGTCACTTTGGCATCTCCCCAAAGGCCCTCGATG
>RCMY010005709.1_pt1 | contig 10524 bp, 8 predicted proteins | sample 2041341 | NCBI WGS metagenome assembly RCMY01 (sample SAMN09708234, study PRJNA481090) | Marine sediment metagenome, whole genome shotgun sequencing project.
CCAGTTCTCAATTAATTGCCAAATATACTTGAGAGAATACATTAAATATACATCAATATAAAAATGTTGGAGTACTAGTGTGGTGTAACGGCTCTATACGTTTCAGCTGCCCCTCACGCCGTAGCGACGGCATTATCGCCGACAACCTCCGCCGCCGCTGCGTTGCTAAAGTCGCGCGCAATACGTTCAAAAGTGAGTACGAAGCGCTCCGCCGAGCCCTCAATAAGTTCAACCCGATCCTGATCGATTGTCTTCGAATTGCGCAATTCCGCTAGTAGCTGGGCACTCGCTTGCCGAAAATGATCGCTTTTCTGGCCTCTGGAAGCGTCCTGATACGCCTCTCCCAATGCTTGCAGCCAGCGTCTAATCAGCGGGTCCAGCGTTGTATCACGTTCACTTGTCAACTGCCGCAGCAAACGCATCGATACATGGCCAAGGTTAAGCCCGGTCAGCCCCAGCGCGGTGAGGTTACGGTGTACTTCCGAGCGGGCGCGATCGTAACTCGCAAGCTGCATCAACCGATCTGCCATGCGGGCGTTAAACCAGTGCTCGGTATTTTCATGCTGCGGGTCCCACAGCCGCTGCAGATCCTGCGCAGTAGCGCGAATCAGCCGCCGCTGCATGACGATCACGCCAGGCGTGCTGATCAGCTTAAACACCCAGTAAACAATACTGATGCCGACAATAATAGCTAGCGCATTGCTGGCCACCGTATCCACCGCAAAGCTCATTTGGTTACCCGGCTGCAGTAGCATGATATAGGATATGCAAAAGCCCAGGCCATAAGGCAGCGTATTGAGATTAGTCAACGTCAGTAAACCGAAGAAAAAGGGAGCGCCAATAACCAGCACCAGCAACTCAAAGGTCCCGGTTGCACGAGCGAGCAGTGCCAGACCGAAGAATAATGCCACGGGAACCGCAACAATCGCGCCGGCCATTAGCTTTTGCAGGAATTCTGAGGGCGCGGGCGTGCCGGTCAGCATGATGGCAAAGATCACCGGGGTGATCATCAGCAAAACGGCCGCCGGAGAGCCGGTACCAATCCATAGACCTGCACCGACCAGGAAAATGACGCAGGTGCGCAAACCGGTAATCGCCGCAAGCAGCATATCAGGGTATGGCCGCAAACCAGGCGCCTTCAACAGCATGCGGTCGCTGTGTTCGATGGCGCGGCTGGCTCGCTGCGCCATAGTGAGATCGGCAACTATATCTCGCACCGTTTGCAACAGGCGCATCTGGATTGGCCGCGCGGCATCAGGATCCAGATTGCATGATTGTAGATGCCGCCGAAAACCTTGCAGCAGGCTTTGCGCTGCTCCTTCGGAAGTCGATTCACGCAGCTGCGCAAAAATGTCGCGGCAATGCTCGACTACAGCGTCGAGTTCAGAGCTGATAAGTTCGGGGTGGTCGCGCCGTAGCCGGCCAAGAATCTGGATGGTGGCTATAAGCGACAAAATTTTCTGACAGAGGAGAGTTGCCGCGCGCGCCCGGCCTGCGCCATCGGGCCCCTCGAACACCACGGCGCTGCTATCATCGTTCAGCGCGTTCACTGTTTGCAGAATGTCGTCGGCGCTGGCATGCCGTTGCGGCGATTCCGAGCCAGGATCAAGCTCTAGATGCATATAGCCCAGCAGTTGATCGATAGCCTTGCAGGCATGCGCCACCAACACGTATTTCACCTGGGTCTGCCATAGCAACATGCTGATAACGGTCGCGCAAATAGCGCCCAGCGCAATTTCGCTCATGCGGGCGGAGGCGATTTGAAACACTTTGTGGCTGTCAGCTGCGGCCGGATCTGCCATCGTCAGCGCGACAATTAGCGTGGCGGTAATGGCAGCGATGGCAAAGCCGTAGACTATATTGCGGCGCCGCACTAGCGCGGTGGCCGCCGCATTCAGGCCGATCCAGATGGTCAGAGTGGCGATTGCCAACAGCGGATAAGGCGTTAGCAGTGCCAATATTGCAACGCCCGCGCCGCCGCCGATAAGCGTACCAAACACCTGGCACAGGCCTTTTTCGATGACCATGCCGCTCTCGGGCCTGGTCTGTAAAAAAACAGCGGAGATCAATGCCCAATAGGGGTTGTCGAGGTTCATAAACAGCGCGAGGTAAAGTACCACCGTCATGGTGATCACGCCGCGAGTGGCGAACAGCAGTGCCTGTTTGCTCGGCGTCAACAACACCGCCAGCACAGGATGCAAAGTCATTTTGTCGCGTCGTCGGTCTGTGTGGCGGGTTTATTGTCTGCGCGGTTTTTGTCGGGCTTGGAGTCAATTGGCGCATCGTCATCCAAAATAGTAATCGTCGCCGTCATGCCAGTGCTCAGCACGACGTCTTCGGGGTGGGCATCAAGCGCGAAATTCACCGGAATCCGCTGCGCCAGCCTTACCCAGTTGAAGGTGGGCTGCACCTGCGGCAACAGTTGGTCATTGCTAGTAGCGCTGGCATCGGCAATGCCCCTGGCGATGCTCACCACACGGCCCTGCAATTCACGACCGCCACTGACCAGACGCACCCTGGCGCGCTGACCCACTCGAATGAGTGGGATCTTGGTCTCTTCGAAATAGCCGGTCGCGTAAAATGTGTCTTTTTGTATCAGCGACAGCACCGGCTTGCCCTGGGCTACGTAATTGCCTCGGCGCAGACTCAGATTAACAATGGCACCGTCGACAGGCGCTTTAACAACAGTACGCTGCAGATCAATCTCAACGCTTTCCAGCTTGGTCTGCGCCAGCCTATAATTTGCTTTCGTGAGCTCCGCATTGATGCGCACCGCTTCCAGGTCTTCGGGACTGATCGTTTGCGCGCCGTTGAGCTGCTTGCGACGTTCATATTGGTGCTTGCCCAGCTCCCAGGCATAACGCTGATGCTCTACGTGTGCCTCGGCTTGCGCAATAGCCGCCCGGTAGCGGCGATCATCAATGCTGAACAGCACATCACCCTGCTGTACCGGCTGGTTGTCACTGACGTTCAGCTCGGTCACCCAGCCGGACACATCCGGCGCGATAGTAATCACCTCGGCACGAATTCGGCCTTCGCGCGTCCACGGCGTGAACAGGTAATAATTCCAAATCCAGAAGCCAGCGTAAATTGCGGCTGCCACCAATACCAGGGTTGTTAGCACTCTTATTGCTTGGCGCATAAACGGCGTTTACCTTCCCAGTATGGCGATGCTCAGCGCCAGAAAACAAAAAAATAGTGACACATCGACCCAGGCGCCGCGCCATATCCAGCCCGTTAGAGTCAGGCTGTGGATTATGTAGCGGGTGCCAAGCGTGAGTAGCGCACTGATCAGAATGAAGATGATCAGTGGGCTGAACAATAGTCCGCCAATTGAGAGTTCATGGAGTAGCATGGCGTTATTGTAAACTGTTAATTTTGATCAAGCGTCATATACGCAACTTGAGTTAGCCTGACGCGGTTGGCTCATAGTGTAGACGAACATGAAAAAAAAAATACAGGTTCGCGACTGAAGTCGCTCCTACAATGAAATTTATAGTCTGTGGGCGACTTCAGTCGCGAATGTTAAGCCCAATCAACGTGAGGTTGGTTGCGCCGGCAATGTGAAAAATCTCAAGAATCAGATCAGCTAAGGGCTCGCACTGTACATTGATGGCAACATGTTGCCACTATGATCATAAGCTGGCTTTGTGTAGAAAACACCACAGCAGGCAGATACAACCACTGCGTTCGCTGCGTTAGCGTGTCAATAGACATATCCACGGGCTAAAGGCTTCAATTATTGCGAGCCTATTAATTATCTCAAGTACTTCTGGCACCGACCAAACACCACGACCGTCATCGCCACAGTAGGAGTCAATCGCCGTGAGCTACATCACTTCACCGCAAACCTTTGCCAGTCTTGACGGGTTAAAGCGCGCTATCGTGCCGATGGTCGCGCTGTTGGCCGGCAGCGCGTTGGCACTTGCCGCGCTGAGAACCATGACTTATACTTTAGTCTATTTATAAAAGTATCGGCGCAAGTGGAGATTTGCGTTCGATAACTGATTCCGCGACCGACGCTAGCGCCGCACAGCAGCACTCGGCGCAAAGCATAACAATCGATATCCAACTTGAGCAGTGAACTTCATGAAGCAGACGAAAGATATTTACATTCTCGGTGGCAGCCAAACCGATTTCGCCCGCAACTGGCAGCGCGAAGGTCTCGAACTGTTCGATATGTTTGCCGATTCGCTGCGCGAAGCGGTCGCCAATGCGGAAATCGAGCCAGCTGAGATTGATGTCGGTCACGTTGGCAACTTTGCCGCTGAGCTATTTACCGGCCAAGGTTTGATTGGTGGGTTCTTTGGCCATGTTTTTCCTGAACTCGCCGCCCTGCCCACTTCCCGCCACGAAGCCGCCTGCGCTTCGGGTTCTATTGCTATCCTGTCGGCTATGCGTGATATCGAAGCAGGGCATTACGACACTGCCTGCGTATTGGGCCTGGAGTTAATGCGTAACGTCGATGGTAAAACCGGCGCTGAGTATCTGGGAGCGGCAGGCTGGAAAGGCAAGGAGGCTACCGACTGCGATTTTCCCTGGCCGTTTATGTTTGACCGCATCACGCGGGAATACGACAGCCGTCACGGCATAAATGGCGACCACCTCAGTCGCATTGCAGAAATTAATTTTGGCAATGCCCGCAGCAACGAGCGCGCTCAAAGCCGCAAATGGCATTTTCCTGCAGGCGCTTTCAGCTGCGACGATGACCTAAACCCGGTGATCGAAGGCCGTGTGCGCAAGCAGGATTGCGGTCAAATCACCGACGGCGCGGCCTGCGTTATCCTCGCCAGCGAAGCGAAGGCTAAACAATACGCTGCAAAAATGGGTATGAAACTTGAGGGTTTTCCTCGCATCAAAGGCTGGGGACATCGCTCAGCACCTATTCTGCTGGAGCAGAAACTGGCGCTCAGCGCCGGCCAGCCACTGCTATTTCCGCATGTAAGCATGACCCTCACCGAAGCCTTGCAGCGCGCCGGGTTTGAACACGTTACCGATGTGGATGGCCTGGAAACCCATGATTGCTTCACCGTTACAGAATATATGGCCATCGATCATAGCGGTTTGACTGCGCCGGGAGAAAGCTGGAAGGCAGTGGAAGAAGGACGCATCACCCGCGACGGTGACTTTCCGATTAATCCCAGCGGTGGGCTGATCGGGCTTGGCCACCCGGTAGGTGCCACCGGCGTGCGTATGGTGTTGGACTGCGCGCGCCAGGTGACGGGCCGCGCCGGCGGCTATCAGCTGCCAAAAGCCGAGAATATGCTTACCTTTAATGTCGGCGGCAGCACCACCACCTGCGTCAGCTTTGTGGTAGGAGTGGGTCAATGAAGCCCGTATATCTGTTCGACGCCATCCGTACCCCCAGGGGCAAGGCAAAACCGGACGGAGGGCTGCACGACCTCTCCCCTTTCGATCTGCTGGATATTCTTTACCATGCGCTGGAAAAGAGAAACAATCTCGATCCGGCGCTGATCGGCGACGTAGTGCTGGGCTGCGTCACCCAGCACGGCGAGCAGGCGGGTAATATTGCCAAGACCTCAACGCTGTCTGCCGGTTGGCCTTTTTCTATTTCAGGCATTACCGTTAACCGCTTTTGCTCGTCGGGCCTTGATGCTATCAATCTGGCGGCGCTTAAAGTGGCCGCAGGTCAGGAGACAATGACAGTTGCCGGTGGCGTGGAAATGCTGTCGCGCGTGCCCATGCTGTCAGACAAGGCGGCGGCGTTTTCCGACCTGGCCGTTGCCACTCGCTGCCAGATGTTAATGATGGGCAGCGGTGCCGATTTGATTGCATCGCTGAACGATGTGAGCCGCGAGCAGGCCGATGCGATAGCGTTTGCCAGCCAGCAGAAGGCAGCAAAAGCGAGGGAGAGCGGCTGGTTTGTGTCGATCATTCCAGTCGAAAACCCCGTTAAAGGCATTACCGTTGCTGCCGATGAATGTATTCGGCCCCAGGTTACCCTGGAGTCACTGGCGGCAATGCAACCTGCATTTGCCGCGCTTGGCGCAAAAGGAGTCGATGCGGCGCAACTGAAGGGCTATCCTCAATTGAAGGAGATACGCCATATTCACACGGCAGGTAACTCCCCGGCAATGGCAGATGCGGCAACGCTAGTGCTGCTTGGCGACGAGACCTGCGAGCAAACACTTGGCAAAAAACCCCGCGCGCGCATTCGAGCGGCGGCCAATGCCAGCGATGATCCGCTGATGGTGCTCTCAGGCTGCGCCGCTGCGACCGCTAAGCTACTCGAACAAGAGGGCTTAACCAGCGCAGACGTGGATTTGTTTGAACTACACGAAGCCTTTGCCGCGACCGTCGTCAAGTGCCAAAAAGATCTGGACATTGCCGATGAAAAACTCAACGTTAATGGGGGTGTGATTGCCCTTGGCCACCCGCTTGGCGCAACCGGCGCTATCATGGCGGGTACGTTGCTTGATGAAATGGAACGGCGCGACCTCTCCCTTGGGGTTGTAGCTGCCAGCGGTGCGGCTGGTGCGGGTACTGCGATACTGATCGAGCGTATCTGAACGACGGTGTACCGCTTTTAGCGCTAACTTACTTCGTGGCATTCACCGCTGAAGTACTACGCTGCGTCCACGCAACCCATGCTGTCTATAAAAGACTAGCCGCGTACTTTAGAGTGGCAACAGGCAATTGAGCTTTTATGCACGATACAATGTCAGCGTACCAATGAGAATGAATCCCACTCCAGCTATATAATGTAGATATTTTTCGTTTATATAGGATGCCATCAGGCTGCCAGCAACAACGCCAATTAGCGAAGCAACAACCAGCGCCGCAGAAGCGGCCAGAAAAACCGTCACTTTCCCAATTTCCTTGTCTGCAGCAAATAGCATGGTAGCCAGCTGTGTCTTATCGCCTAGCTCGGCAATAAATACCGATGCAAATATGGTTAAAAATATTTTCCAGTCCAAGTTTAAAATCTCCGCAAAAATCCCAACCGTACAGAAATTTACTGTAGGTAGCGTTGTGCCCGGCAATTTGAGATATCTCTCGAGAGGAGGAAAACCAGCCCGGCGTTTGCAGCCAGGTTGTGTGGTCTACTGAACAAGCGGTCGTCATTGCGCGTGGTTTTTGTTACTCGGTACCAACCGTTGGGCATTGATGAACCTCGATGGAGATATGCGTCAGCCCAAGGTTTTTTGGTATGCGCTGCTTATATTCATCAGGCGTTGCAGGATCGTGGGCCACCACTGCGATCACCACAACGTAAATATTCGGACCGTTAGCCCACAGATGCAGATCAACTACTTCGCTGTCAGCATCCTGTTCAATGCTGCTCTTGATCGTATCACGAATTTCTTTCGGCCCCTGCTTGTCGAGTAAAACGGCGCTTGTGGTTCGCAATAATCCGAGTGACCAACGGGCTACAAGAATAGCACCAACGATGCCCATCACTGGATCCATCCATATCAGATCGAAGTACTTTGCGGCCAGCAGGGCAATTATCGCCAGAACGGACGTCAGCGCGTCTGCCAACACATGCAGGTAGGCTGATTGTAGATTATGGTCATGGTGATGTGTGTGCTCATGTTGATGCTCGGCGTCGTGCTGGTGGCCATGCACGCCAAGGATTAAGACACTGACAGCGTTTACCACCAATCCGAGCACTGCAACAACAATAGCCTGATTGAACACAATATCGACAGGTTGCAGAATCCTGCCAAAACTTTCCCACGCCATCAACAGAGCAAACAATGCGAGCAGAATGGCGCCGCTGAAACCGCCAAGGGCGTTAACCTTGCCGGTGCCAAAACTGAACTCCCTATTGTTCGCATGGCGGCGCGCGTAGACATACGCGATGGCATTGATGCTAAGGGCGGCTGTGTGCGATGCCATGTGCAGGCCATCGGCTAACAAGGCCATTGACCCAAAAATGATCCCCGACGCTATTTCGACGACCATCATCGTAGCAGTGATGCCGATAACGATGAATGTACGCAGCTCGCCTGGACGCTTTACGTCCTGACCAAATGTGTGACTGTGCTGCCAAAGGTGCAGACTATTACTGTGCATTGATTTCTAGCCACCTAAATTCAGCATCAGGCAATTGGGGCGGCATTATAAAGGCTGCTAGTGACAAATCATGGCTCCTGCACGAGCACTATAAGTCTTTTTCGTAGATTCGATAACGCTTGTACGCCACGCCGCCTATGGTTTCGGTCACATTGCGCATGCCGTCATTGTCTTCCAGGATCCAGCCCAGTTCGACGTCTGTGATACCGCGACGAACCAGTCCTTTGCGCACTGCGTCGGTCACCATGAAGGCCAGAGTCGGGCCAAGGCGCAGGTGATGGAACTCCTTGCGCACCCCCAGCAAAGGCACACGCGCGCTGTGGGGATAGCGAACCTTTAAGCGCCATAGCAACTTGACCCAGCCGAACGGCAGCAGGCGGCCATTCAGGTCGCGAATAACTTCGTTGATATTGGGCATAGCGAACACCATGGCGACCGGGCGGCCGTCGATTTCGGCAATTTGCATAAAATCATCGTCCGCCAATTTGGTCAGCATTTCACCCGCGTCGGCAAACTCTGCTTCGGTAAACGGCACAAACCCCCAGTTGTTTGACCAGGCGTCGTTGAAGATATCACGCACTATTTCCAGATCTTCCTTGATGTGTTGGCGGCGCAGACTGCGAAGCTTTACCTTTGCACGCGCTTTTTCTGCCAGTCTGAGCATGACTTTGGGGGCCTCGAAATCGGATCGAATACTGTAGGCGAGCAAGTCTTTCGCCTTGTGGTAACCGACCGCTTCTATGTTTGCCCCGTAGTAAGGGCGCGCATGCCCCATCATGATGTACGGCGGCGTGTGAAAACCATCCACCAGCAGCCCACATTCTTCATTGATAGATAAGTTGTACGGTCCACGCACGCGCTTGATGCCATTGTCGCGCAGCCAGTTTTCGGCAGCCTCGAATAAACGCGCAAACGTGGCGGCATTATCCTCCGCTTCGATTAGGCCAAAATAACCGGTGCTGTCTTCATATCGATCCAGATGCATTTGATCAATCTGCGCGCTGATACGACCGACGACCTGGTCACCGCGCCGCGCAAGCCAGGCCTGCCAGCGGGCGTGTTCGAAGAAAGGATTTTTCTGCGGCGAAAAACGCTGTTTCTGTTCGAAGATTAGTGGCGGCACCCAGTGCGGGTCATTCCGGTAGATTGGCCACGGCGCGGCAATAAATTCATCCAGCTGCCGGCTGGTGGTAACAGCTTCAATTCGAATTGCGGCGGAGTCGTTCGCCTTGACTACTTCAGCCTCTGTTATTGTATCCAAATCGAGTGTTTCCTAAATTCAGCATTTACATTTTCTGCTGTTATAAGCGACTACCGCCTACATCTCATTAACCAAACCTATTGTAGCCCTAAACAGTTCCTCCAGGTTATTGCTGCATATAAAATCTTGCCGCGCCCGTGAACGTGATAGCTTGCCAGAAGAAGTTCTTGGCAGGGTATGCAACGGTACCAATTCAAAATAACAGTCGATACCCAATTCGATACGCACCGTGCCGACGGGTCGATCTACGAGATCAGCACGTTTTTCCGAATCGTATTCGCGGCAATGCGCTACCAACACACAAGACTCGCCGCAATACGGATTGGGTACGGAAAACGCCAGGGCATCGCCAATGCGAATTTCGGGCTGCTGTTCGGCCAGGTATTCAAGGTTCTGCGGCCAGATGTTCTTGCCGTTGATAATGATCAGGTCTTTCTTGCGACCGGTGATGACCAGGCTGCCGTCGACAAATTAGCCGACATCGCCCGTGTTGAGCCAGCCCTCTTCCGACAGCACCTCGCGAGTTTCCAGTGGCGCGTTGAAGTAACCGGAGGTGACGCTGCGGCCGCGCAGAAAGATGGCTCCGCAGCAGCGTTCACTCAAGACGTTACCCGTGTCATCACAAATCTCAACGGCATAGCCCGGCAAGGGTTTACCACACTGGTCTAGTTTAAACAGAACAATGATTTCGACAATAGCATTCAATAATTATTACCATTAATCTCACCTTAACGGGACAGCAGTGAATGGCATTTATAGTTTAAAACGAGGGGCAAAGAAACGATCGCGCGACAGATGGAGACACCGCAAAAGTGCTTTGAGCAAAAAAGATGCAACTGGCGATGCTAGGTAAGCGACGCCTCCAAATAACGTCGAACACGATATCCCAAGCTACTCGATGTATAAATTTCGAGTGTACTAGAAATGAGCAAACCTACGTTGTCGCTCATGACTGCCTAGTTTTAGGAATTCCCAAAAATTACATGCTTTGACAGTCGATTTTTGGGAATGAGAAAATGACCTATCGTTTTAATTACACGGCGTTATATTTTTAGCTATTACCCGAAAATGGCTTTTGTTTAAAGTAACCCAAGCTACTTTACAGAGCTTCCCGTATAACTGGCTTAAAATAGAGCTTAGGAATGGGAACGAAATAACTTGACGGTATTGCGCCGGATTTTTGTTTGTCTTCAAGGCGCGGTAACAGGCGCATAGTCGAACTA
>RCMY010005710.1_pt1 | contig 10524 bp, 7 predicted proteins | sample 2041341 | NCBI WGS metagenome assembly RCMY01 (sample SAMN09708234, study PRJNA481090) | Marine sediment metagenome, whole genome shotgun sequencing project.
GCTTAAACATATTCTAATGAAGAAAATTGTATTGTCCATCGGCATAATTATAGGTATTGCGGCCTGCAACCAAAAACCGGAAGGTTTCACTTTGAACGGAAATCTCATTGGAGATGTCGAAAACGGCACACAGGTGTTTTTACGAACAATTGGAGAGAACAACCAGCCTATAGACATCGATACCGCAAAGGTTGAAAATGGTAAGTTTACTTTTACCGGGGCTGCGGAAACCCCAGAACTAAACCTGATTTTCATTGACAAAATTCCCGGTTACTCTATGTTGGTGCTCGAAAATGGAGAAATTCAATTCGAGGCTCAAAAAGACAGCTTAGGATTTGCCGAAATCGGGGGCACCCCACAAAACGTAACTTTTGCCGATTATATGGATAAGTCCAAAGAACTGACTCAGCAGGCACAGTCCATAAGGCAAGATATGCAACAGGCGAGTATGGAAAAGGATTCGGCGACGGCAAATTCCTTGCGTGATGAAATGATGGAGCTACAGGAAGAATATAAAAGTTTCGAGATCGATTACATCGAAAAACATCCTGATGCCTTGATATCGGCGCTTTTGATCAGTAATGCTATGGGCTCGGGAGCTGTTTCTGCTGATGAGGCTCAGGCCATGTACGATAAATTATCTCCTGACATAAAGAAAACCAAAGTCGCAACAACGATCAAGAAACAGTTGGAAGGTCAAAAGACGGCCGAAGCCAATGCTAAGAATACCTCCATTGGTGCCAAGGCTCCAGAGTTTACAGCACCCACGCCCGACGGTGGAGAACTGGCCTTATACGATGCCCTCGGAAAAAAATTGACTTTAGTGGATTTTTGGGCGGCATGGTGTAAGCCTTGCCGAGCGGAAAATCCTAATATTGTAAAAGTCTATGAAAAATACCATGATAAAGGCTTGAATGTACTGGGAGTTTCTTTGGATAGGACGGAAGACGCCTGGAAAAAAGCAATCGAAGATGATGGCCTGACTTGGCAACATGTATCCCATGTCGCTTATTTTAATGATCCCATCGCTAAGTTATATAATATAAATGCCATCCCCGCGGCATTTCTTTTGGACGCTAACGGCATAATCATTGCAAAAGACCTGAGAGGTCCGGCCTTGGAAGCAAAAGTGGCGGAATTATTGAATTAGACCAATTCTTGAAAACAAACACTACACTGAGATCCCAGCTTTCTTTGATTTTTTTGAATTTCTAGACGTTTTTTTCTTACTCCTAGCGAGGTATGTTGCAAAATTAATCGCCGGAATAGGGAAAAAGGGCGAAAAGCTGATTTCAGTTTTACAATAAACAGGTGCCCTTCGCGTCCGACAATGGCATACCTTAAACGTTTTTAGAAGAACTTTTTAATATTGTAGTCAACGAAGAAATTGCAGGTATTACGTACAGTTGTTACAAACTTTTTAAATTTTTGAAAATACTAAAAGCCCCGACCAATTTTGGTCGGGGCTTTTTCTATAAGGTGGACACGGTGTTCTAAAACTTATTTTTGACATCAATAAAATTACCTTTGACTTCGGCATTCTCTGATTGCTCGACTTCTCCGAAGATGTTGACTATGGAGGTATCACCTAAAAATTCCAAAGTGGCTCCATTTTCGAGTTTTAAATCCCCGTAAATGGTCAGTTCACCTTCAATTTTTAAAGTAGCATCACTCTTTACGGTAATGTCCTTTCTCTTGTTGTTTCGGCCGACGACCAAAAGTCCGTTTATTTCGAACAGACCATTTTTTTCGATATCGGTATCGTTATTTACGGTAAATGATCCACAGAGCAACAATGAGCCCTTCACTTCTATCTTATTAAAACTATTAGCACCTTTGTATGCTGCCGTTTCGTCCTTGTCGATTTTCACATTGGCACTGCCTTTATACGCTGGCAAATCAACACATCGCATCGCCAAACTCTCCACGGGTCGGTTCAGTTTTACAATCTGTAGTCCTGCCTTTCCGGATGCTGCAAATATATAGTCCCCTTTAGAGGCCACAAAATTGACCGAACCGTTCAGGTCCAACACGCCGACCATATCGGTTCCATTTCCTTGTTCCTCAGAAAGGGATAAACCTGCACCACCATTGGCCATCAATATGATATTTTCGTTAATTGCGACGGCATTGGTAACGATATCGCCTTGGGCGACACCTTCCGGATTGATTAAAATAGGAAGATATTCCATCAAACTACCATTGGATTTATTATAGATGCCAGCTCCTTTCGAGCCTTCGGAAACGATGACTTCAGTGTCGGAAACTGCCAAAGTTCTTTTGGCGAAATTTCCGAAATCGGAATCGATGGCAATTTCTCGGGTAGCATTGAAATTCGCATCCAAAAAGCTAACGCCGTTGCTGCCATCCAATATAGTCACATTACCATTATCTAAGGCTATAGACCTCAAATCAGCGAAGGGAGCTTCCGTTTGAATCGACAGGTCCGATTTTTTATAGGATGTCAAATAGCCGTCTTTACCGCTACTTACAATTACCGAATTCTCGGTTACCTTTACATCCGTGGCATTGAATCCTTCCTGAAATCCGAAGCTCATTTCCGCACTTGTATTCATCTTTCCATTGGAAACGGGAATCCTGACCAGAAAAGAATTCGAAGTAGCCCTTACCGATTTTTCGGAATCGACACCTCCAACGGCATAGACATATCCATCGTTATATTCGACAGCATTTACATCGGCATTCGTGTAGTACAATCGTGAAGTTAATTGAGGATTGTTTGGGTCACCCACAAAAACGATATCAATAGCTCCGGCATAGCCATCTTCCACCGTGTTATACGATACGTAGGCATAATCGCCATCTACATGGACATGGGAAGCACCCAAGTTTTGTGCACCACTATAAGTGGGCGCATCGACACGGGCAACCAAGGTCAGCGGATAGTCTCCCGCCTGCTCTTCATCACCACCTTTTGCGGTTTTTCCTGTAATTTGATCCTCGCTGGAAATTATCAAGACCCCGGCATCATCGTAACGTATACTGCTTTCTAGAACGGCCTCACTGCCTTCCATTGAAATATCTTCCGAGGCATCGCTGTAAACTGTAGTTTCATCACTACAGGAGATTATAAAAATGGCTGCAATAGCCATAAGGGATACTTTTCTCATAATAAGTAGGTTTGTTTTTGGGATTTGAGTTCCAATACCTACCTAAACGTACAAACCGCCTTAAGGGTATTATTTTAAACTTCTTTTCGATAAAATGCATGGAAAGGCAGGTGGCATTCCTTCAAACCTATACGCATCGGGAATTGTAAACGCTTTTATTACCTCCCTTAAATCTTGCCCATTTTCTGCATCACAAATAGAATAACGATAGGTATGGCCAATAATCCGACCATAAGAGTTTGGGTGAAAATCAGGTTTGGCATAAACAATAGCGTCAGGGCAAAGCCACCGACGGCTCCCCCGAAATGGGCCGTGTGTCCGATATTTCCCAAACGGCTTCTCATACCATAGATGGAATATAGCAGGTAACCGATACCGACCACATAAGCGGGTACGGGAATGGGAATGAACATGATTCCCAATTGCATATCGGGCTGTAACAATATGGCGGCGTACAATACGCCGGTCACGGCACCACTGGCACCCACCGCACTATATTGGGGTTCATTTTTATGGAAGAAAATGGCCAGAAGACTTCCAGCGATCAAGCTGACAAAGTAAATTCCGATAAATTTTTCGGGACCGAACCCTTTGACAACGACATCCGCAAAAAAATAAAGGGTGAACATGTTGAAAAACAAATGAGAAATGTCCACATGCAAAAACCCTGAAGTGACCGTTCGCTCCTTTTGACCCGCATTTATCGCGGATATATTGAATTTATACCGATCAAAAAAAGAGACGTCGTTAAAACCTTTGATAGAGACCAGTACATTGGCTGCAATGACAACAATGGTGGCTACGTGCATATTGAACATTCGAGAGGGATTTTAAAGCGTCAAATATAAGTATATTTGCACGGCAACCGTTACCCATGCAACTACTTATATTCATTTTGGCCTACCCCCTGCTATGGATTATTTCGGTGCTGCCGTATGGGCTGTTCTATGGCTTTTCCGATGTGGTTTTCTTTTGGACGTATCGCGTGATCGGATACCGCAAAGAGGTTGTTCGGAGTAATTTGGAACTGGTTTTTCCAGAGAAGTCCGAAACGGAACGCGAGAAAATCCTAATCGACTTTTACCGCCATATGTGCGATATGTTTCTAGAAATGGTAAAGACCATGAACCTATCGAAGGCTGAAGTCAAAAAACGTTACGCTGTTGAGAATATCGAAGTTTTACAGGAAATCGAAAAGGAGAAAAGTATACTCGTCGTTTGCTCGCATTATGCCAATTGGGAGTGGAACGTGAGCATCAATAATTATGTGGATGCCAAAGGATACGCCGTTTACCAAAAGGTTGGCAACCCCTATTTTGACCGTTGGATAAGAAAAGTCCGTGCGCGATGGAATACTACTTTGATTACCTCCCAGGACACCGTCAAAACCGTAGTACGTAATAAAAGGAATGGTATTATCGGTATTTTTGGGATGGTAAGCGACCAGAGTCCACAATACCATCGCGCGAAATACTGGACTGAATTTATGGGGGTCAACGTACCGGTCATCAATGGCGCGGAGACCATGGCCCGAAAAATGGATTTAGCGGTAGTGTTTCTAAAAGTATCCAAAATTAAAAGGGGATATTATAGAGCGCAGCTTATCCCCATAACCACTTCAGGAGCAACTACCGAAAAGAATGAGATAACGGATCAATTTTTACGCCTGACCGAACGACAGATCCGAGAAAAACCGGAACACTATCTATGGACGCATAAGCGGTGGAAACATCGGGGCAAGGTGCCGCCTCGGGTTCAATAGTTCGTTAGCCAGTACCATTGCAGGTCAGCATTTATCAGTCGCAGATGGCAAATCGGCGGTCGTCGGTCGCCTGTCGCCAAAGAATATTCTTTCCTCATCCCATGAACCTATAATGCCATTAACCTTTTTTCTCCGCCGATGCCCATTTGCGTCAAGTTTTTATATGTCCTTGAATTCCAGTATTTTTATCGTTAATTTTCCGAAAATAATAGAACGCTTTTCCCATGGAAGTCCTTAAAACCCTTTACGACGAAATCATTGGCTTTCTAGGTATTGGAAATGCGTGGGACATATTGCAAACGGGAGATTATAGTGTGCTTACTACCTACGAGGGTATTACGGCGTTTATCGTACCCATCATTCCGCTGCTGGTTATTCTGGAATTTATGTTGGGCCTGGTCTACAAAAAACCAGATACCAAAGTGTATAAGGTAAACTTTCTCATCTACGTCTTCAATAGATTCGTTGGCCGTTTTATTGCCATCGCCATGGTCGTGTTGATCATTGGTTGGTTGCAGCCCTATGCGCCATTCCAGACCTCCCCTACTTGGTATTGGTTTATATATGGATATATCGTTTGGGAATTCGGACATTTTCTATACCATTACTGGGGTCATAAAGTACGGCTCTTTTGGTGCCTACACTCCACCCACCATGCCCCCGAGAACATGAATCTTTCCGTGACCTACGCCCATTTTTTTCTTGAAGCACCCTATGCCGATATCATAAGAACAACGGTCTGTATACTTGCAGGAATAGAACCTGCTATGCTTTTCGCCATTATGTTTATAGATGGTACCTATGGGGCGTTTATACATGTTGGGGAAAATATGATCAAGGATGCCCGGTTCGGTTCGGTAGGCAAATTTATGCTCACCCCTTCGCATCATCGCGTACACCATGCCAAAAATCCACTTTATATTGATACTAATTTCTGCAATCTCTTAAATATATGGGACCGTGTTTTTGGGACGTATCAAGAGGAAGATACGGAAGAAAAAATCCGATATGGTATCACCAGAAAAATAGATTCCGGAAACTTTATGGACGTTTATTTTGGAGAATTTGTGGCTTTGGGCAAAGATGTCTGGAATGCCCCAGGATTAAAGAATAAAATATTGTACATCTTCATGCCCCCCGGATGGAGCCATACCGGAGACCATCAGACCGCCAAGGTCGTTCGGGAGGAATATTTGAAAGAACAAACGGCCTAACGGCATACTCCCCGATTGCCAGAAGAACATATGAGGAACAATAAATTCTAAATCTGCCTTTATTGGAATTCGAAATCTTAAGCTCGTCTGCAACGGGGTTAACCTCCCTAATCTGCGACGAGGGCTACCATTTCCGTTTTGCAACAGGGCCTTCATTCCCGAACTGCAGCGGGTGACAACATTCTCGATCTGGCAGTAGGTCTACCAATACCTTACGCTCCGATAACCTCATTAATTTCCCCAATGATCCGATCCGCCAAATCATCAGCGGTCGACTGACTTCTGGCTTCTGTATAAATTCGGATGATAGGTTCGGTATTCGATTTTCGAAGGTGTACCCAGTTTTCGGCAAAATCGATTTTTACGCCGTCAATGGTGGAGATTTCCTCGTGTTTATATTTAGCTTCCATCGCCTTTAGAATACCATCCACATCAATTTCCGGTGTCAACTGAATCTTCTGTTTGCTCATAAAATAAGATGGATAGCTCTCCCGTAACTCGGCGACGGTACCTCCTTTTTCCGCCATTAACATCAGAAACAAGGCCGTACCCACTAATGAATCGCGGCCATAATGGCTTTCAGGATAAATAATACCCCCGTTGCCCTCGCCACCGATAATGGCATTGGTAGCCTTCATTTTCGTCACCACGTTCACTTCGCCCACAGCGGCCGCTTGGTACGTGCCACCATGTTTTTCGGTAATATCTCGCAAAGCTCTCGTAGAAGATAAGTTGGAAACCGTATCCCCTTTCGTTTTACCCAAAACGTAATCCGCACAGGCAACCAAGGTATATTCCTCCCCGAACATTTGACCTTTATTGTCGATAAAAGCCAAACGATCCACATCAGGGTCAACTACTATACCGAAATCCGCTTTTTCTTTAACGACCAGTTTACATATATCCCCCAGATGCTCTTTTAAGGGTTCGGGATTATGGGGAAAATGTCCCGTTGGATCACAATACAGTTTTATGGTTTCAACGCCCAAAGCTTCCAAAAGCTTAGGAATGGCTATTCCTCCTGTGGAATTCACTCCGTCGACAACGACCTTGAACTTGGCTTTCCGAATAATCTCTGCATCCACCAAAGGCAATTCCAATACTTCATCAATATGTATGTCGATGTAGGAATCGTTTTTTATGATTTCTCCCAAATCATCTACCTCGGCAAAATCAAAATCCTCGCTCTCGGCGATTTTAAGAATTTTTGCGCCTTGTTCGGCATCCAAAAACTCCCCCTTTTCGTTTAACAATTTAAGCGCATTCCATTGTTTCGGATTGTGGCTGGCGGTCAATATAATACCTCCATCCGCTTTTTCCAAGGGCACCGCTATTTCTACGGTCGGGGTTGTTGACAGATCAAGGTCTATGACGTCGATACCAAGGCCAACCAAGGTCCAAACCACTAGATTTTGAATCATTTCTCCCGAAAGACGGGCATCACGGCCGATGACCACTTTCAATGTATCCTTGTTTGAATAGTCCTTGAGCCATATGCCATAAGCCGCAGCGAATTTAACCGCGTCTATCGGTGTTAGATTATCTCCGGGCTTTCCACCAATAGTGCCCCGTATTCCTGAAATCGATTTGATGAGTGTCATAGGTTGTAGAAAATTTTTGACAAATATACGCGTCTAGGATGAATCGGTATAGATGCAATTTGTAAATTCGAACTTATGAATTTTTTGGCACATATCTATCTATCCTTTGATGACGATGAAATCACTTTGGGGAATTTTATGGCGGACAGCATCCGGGGCAATAAGTACAAGCATCTTCCCGAGCGTGTACAAGAAGGTATTTTTTTACATCGGGAGATCGATACGTTTACCGACGCACATCCCATCCCTAAAAAAAGCAGTAAAAAGCTGCATTATAATTATGGCCATTACAGCAGGGTTATCGTCGATATCTATTATGATCATTTTTTGGCCAAGAACTGGGACACCTATTCCGACGAGCCCCTTGCCCATTTTGTGGATAGATTCTATAATTTATTGGCGGATAACTACGCCATCTTACCGGCGCGTGTAAAAGGCATGATGCCCTACATGATATCGGACAATTGGCTTCTGAATTACGGCAATTTGGAAGGTATCGGAAAAGTACTGAACGGTATGAATAGAAGAACAAAGAACAAATCCAGAATGAATTTTGCCATTATTGACCTTGAAGAACATTATGATGTCTTTGAGGCGGAGTTTAACGCTTTTTTTGTAGAGCTGGTTGGGTTCTCAAAACGGAAGTTCTTGTCGATTTGAACCGCTTCGTTCGGGAAAATATGCATTGATGGTACTATTTAAGGTCAAGAAAAGGTATTGCCCATGGCAAAATCGCCTGATGGGCGACCGCTATCGAATCGTAAAGCAGTATTGCAGCCAAATTGATATGTTGAATTTGTTTTAAAATCCAAAATACCCTTTAAATGAGAATGTACAAAAATTTTCTGGTCCCAGGACTCATCCTACTACTTTTTGTCGGCTGCAAATCCTTACCCGCTACCCCCACCGGATTGGTCAGCGAAAATGCCATGGTCGTATCCGCGCGGGAGGAAGCCTCTAAAATAGGATCGGAAATCCTTAAAAAGGGAGGCAATGCCTTCGATGCCATGGTTGCAACCGAAATGGCCCTAGTGGTCGCCTATCCGTTCGCGGGTAATCTTGGCGGTGGTGGTTTTATGGTCTATCGCAAAGCGGATGGCGGCACGGGCGCCTTGGATTATCGCGAAAAAGCACCACTTTCCGCCACAAAGAATATGTATTTGGATGCCCTAGGTAACGTGATTCCCGATATGAGTACAGTGGGTGCAACGGCAGTTGGGGTTCCGGGTACGGTGGCGGGTATGATTGCCGTACACGAAAAATTCGGAAAGCTATCTTTGGAGGAAATCTTTGTCCCTGTTATCGCATTGGCACAAAACGGTATCGTGGTGACCGAGAAACAGGCTGAACATTTCGAGACCTACCGAGATAAGATTCTAGAGGTCAACGGGGGTTCAACGACTTTTCCGATAGATGCGAAACCGGGCGATATACTTAAATATCCGGCCTTGGCCAAAACGCTGCAACGTATTTCCAAACAGGGCCGTGACGGATTTTATAAAGGGGAAACCGCTAAAATCCTATCAACTTTCATCCAACAAAACGGCGGTTTTGTCACAGAAAAGGACCTTGAGAAATACGAAGCAAAATGGCGTACCCCAGTCACCTTCAATTACAAAGATTTACGGATTATTTCGATGAGTCCGCCCAGCAGCGGCGGAATTACCCTCAACCAGATTTTTAGGATGCTGGAACCCTATAAACTTTCCAAATACGGTCACAATTCTGAAAAAGAAATCCAACTCTTTACCGAAGCAGCTCGTCGGGCCTACGCCGACCGGAATTATTATCTTGGTGATCCCGATTTTGTCGATATCCCCAAAGAGGTGCTATTGAGCGATGAGTATTTGAAAAAACGGATGAAGAATTTCTCCTTTGATAAAGCTACCAAATCCACCGATATTCAGGAAGGAAATGTTCATATGTCCGAAAGTATGGAAACCACCCACTACTCCATCGTCGATAAGGAAGGTAACGCCGTATCCGTGACCACAACCCTTAACGGCGCATATGGCTCCAAACTGTACAGTGATGCTCTCGGATTTTTCCTGAATAACGAAATGGATGATTTCAGTGCAAAGGCCGGAGTACCCAATATGTTCGGACTAATAGGTGGGGAAGCCAACAGCATCGCGCCCGAAAAAAGGATGCTCAGCAGTATGACCCCCACCCTTGTCGAAAGAGATGGCGAGCTGTGGATGGTCGTCGGCACTCCTGGTGGCTCAACGATTATCACTGCGGTCGCCCAAACAATCTTAAACGCGTACGAATTCGATATGAGCATGCAACAGGCCGTGGACGCCCCCCGTTTTCACCATCAATGGCTACCTGATGTCATAATGTTTGAACCCGAGGGCTTTTCCGATGCACTGAAAAACGATTTAAGACTAAAAGGTTATAACATAAACGAGGAGCGCACGCCGATTATCGGGAAGGTCAATGCCATTCGCGTTTTGTCCGATGGCCATCTTGAAGGCGGTGCCGATAGGCGCGGTGATGATACTGCGGTGGGATACTAGTCGCTTTACTATCTCCCTAATCAGTAAATCAATTCCTATTTAAACTGGATGTAAGGCGACTTGGAAGGGTTGGGGGATTATGGAAAATGGTATATTTTTATCAACTTCGCATCAATAAGGCACAGAGGACTTTAAAATGGAAGACGTAAAAGCCTATAATTAAATAATGCAGCCTAGTATGGAAATAGAAATTCTCAAGAAATCAGACATTGACGATACCGTGCGATTTCAAATCACTGAACTGTACAAACAGTTAAACGACAGCATCAAACAATGTCCACTGCATCAAATTCTCCA
>RCMY010005712.1_pt1 | contig 10523 bp, 10 predicted proteins | sample 2041341 | NCBI WGS metagenome assembly RCMY01 (sample SAMN09708234, study PRJNA481090) | Marine sediment metagenome, whole genome shotgun sequencing project.
CTTACAAACTGGCTTCTTGGACTGACGGATTTCATGAAAGTTCTGTCTCCGGCTTATTTTATGACAGTGGCTGCATCAACCGGATCATCAACGGCTGCTGCATTTTATGAAGGGATTTTGCTGATGATCTGGGCGGTTCAGTGGCTTCTTGCAAATCTGTTTCTGCCTGCTGTAAACCTGAGTTTGCTTCTGAAAATGGTTAATTATTTGTCAAAAGAGGAGATGCTTACAAAAATGGCAGAACTTTTGGATGTAGCTGTAAACTGGGGGTTGAAAACTCTTCTGGGAGCTATTGTTGGTCTGCAGATTGTGCGGAATATGGTGAGCCCGGTGATGGATGCCATGAAGCGTTCTGCTGTTGGCAAGGCAGCGAGTGCGATTCCCGGCATTGGAAATGCAGTGACCGCTGTAACAGAATTAGTGCTGACCAGTGCAGTGATGGTGCGAAACAGTTTTGGCGCAGTAATCGTGATCCTTCTGTTGCTGATTGGAGCAGGACCGATTATCCATTATGGAAGTCTTTCTCTGGTTTATCGTTTTCTGGCTGCGATTGCACAGCCAATTTCTGACAAAAGAGTTGTGGGAGCCCTGAGTACAATGGGGGAGGGATGTGCAATGCTTTTAAAGCTTTTGCTGACAGCAGAAGTACTTTGCATGCTGACATTCCTGATAGTTGTAGTTTCTGTATCCTGATGAACTGACAGAAAGATTGCCGGAGGAAACATATGAAAGAAGAGCTGTATTTATGGATTCGGAATCTGGCAGTATTTTATATCTTTTTCACTGCGGTTCTGAATCTGATACCTGACCAGAAGTATGAGAAATATGTACGCTTTTTTATGGGCCTGCTGCTGATTTTTATGATGAGTACCCCGATATTTTCCATTCTTGGAAAAGGTTCGGAACTGACGGAAAGTTTTCTGGATAATTTTTCTGAAGAAAACAGAGAGAAAGAACTCCGGGAATTTCAGAATATTCAGAAAGTCTATCTGGAAAAAGGTTACGAACTGGAACTGGAACAGAAAATCCGGGAAACTCTGGAAAAAAGAGGCATAGAAGTATATAAGGTGAAAGTAAATATAGAAGGGGAGGAGACGCAGGCAAACCTTGTACTGAAGACAGAAATTTCTCAGGAGGAGAGAAAGGAGCTTAAAGATGCGCTGGTGGAAGAGTGGGGACTTAAAGAAAACAGAATTTGTATCCAGATTGTCCGAAATGAATCCGGCAAAATGGGGAATCCTGTTGCTCATCGGAGTACTTCTGGCAGTAGCGGCGATGCCTGTATCCAGTAAGCAGCAAAAGAAAAATACGGCAGGAGAGCAGAGTGAAGATATGCAAAAAAGTGTTCTGGAAGAGAAACTTGAAGCATTTCTTGAAAATACGGAAGGGGTGGGAAAGGTACAGGTTATCCTGATGACAGATGAGAAGAAAGACAGGCAGAGCTTCTATAATTCAGAAACCATACAGGTGACCGGTGTTCTGATTTCTGCGGAAGGCGGAGGAAATCCTGTAGTGGTCCAAAATATTCAGGAGGCGGTCATGGCATTATTTCAGGTGGATGCTCATAGAATTAGAATAATGAAAATGAAATGAGGAGATAAATGTGAAAAAAGTCATCGGAAAAAATCAGGTCATTATTACATCGCTGGCAATTCTGATTGCAGTGGCAGGATATCTGAACTTTGCGGATGTAGATCTTGGATTCAGGGATAAGGAGGCAAGTACGGACAGCAGCAGTATCCTTGAAGATGCAGGATATGATCTTACAGATGAAACTGCTCTTCTGGATGAAAATCAGGCAGATGGAGGTCTGACTGATAACAATCTTACAGACAGTCAGGAAACGGATACTCCCGGGGAGGCTGTGTTTACGGGTTCTACAGGATTTGCCGCACAGGCAAAGATCAGCAGAGAACAGGTGCGCTCACAGAACAAGGCAGATCTGCAGGACATTATCAATAATGAAGAAATTGATGATGAAGAGAAGCAGGAGGCAATACATACGATGGTCTCGATGACAGACCTTTCAGAAAAAGAAGCGGCAGCAGAGCTTTTGCTGGAGGCGAAGGGCTTTAAGAATGTAGTTGTAAATCTTACCGGAGAAACTGCGGATGTTGTGATCCCTGAAGCAGAACTTTCTGATGCACAGAGAGCACAGATTGAAGATATTGTAAAAAGGAAAACAGGAATTGCGCCAGAAAATATTGTGATCACCCCACTGAAGGAGAGTGAAGATGCAGAAGATACAACACAGACAGATGAAACATCAGCAGATACTTCGTATGAGGAAGACAGCGAAACATCAGCACAGCCATATGAGGATACCGCAATCGATACAACTGATATTTATGACTGATATTTTGATATGAATATGCGAACATATATCTTGACAGAAAAGAGGTGCATATACTAGAATAGGAATGCTGTAAAAAAATAGAAAACGTAACTGATACCGGCTGTTGCCGGTGTTTTATGCAAACAATTATAAGAAAGCGCAACAGGAGGCTGAACGTGTCTAAGTATACGAATGAAATAGAAAAAAGAAGAACATTTGCCATTATTTCCCATCCGGATGCAGGTAAAACTACACTGACTGAGAAATTCCTGCTGTATGGCGGAGCAATCAATCTTGCCGGAAGTGTTAAAGGTAAGGCAACAGCCCGCCATGCAGTGTCAGACTGGATGGAGATCGAAAAAGAGAGAGGTATTTCCGTTACTTCCTCTGTTCTGCAGTTTCATTATGATGGTTACTGCATTAATATTCTGGATACACCGGGACATCAGGATTTCTCGGAGGATACTTACCGTACACTGATGGCAGCAGATTCTGCAGTCATGGTAATCGACGGTTCCAAGGGTGTGGAGGCACAGACCAGAAAACTGTTCAAGGTCTGCGTAATGCGCCATATCCCGATTTTTACATTTATCAATAAGATGGACCGCGATGCAAACGACACATTTGACCTTCTTGATGAGATTGAGAAAGAACTTGGCATCGCAACCTGCCCGATCAACTGGCCAATCGGTTCCGGTAAGAAATTCCGCGGTGTTTATGACCGTGATACAGAGAAAATACTTACCTTTTCTGATACACAGAAAGGTACCAAAGAAGGTGTGATCGAGGAAATCCCGTTAAGTGACAGCCGGGCAGATGAGATTATGGATCCGGAGCAGAAAGCACAGCTTCTGGATGAGATTGAGCTTCTGGACGGCGCAAGTGCAGATTTTGACCAGGAGCTGGTAAGCAAAGGTAAGCTGACACCTGTATTCTTCGGATCTGCGCTGACAAACTTCGGTGTGGAAACATTTCTGGAACATTTCCTGAAGATGACAACATCACCGCTTCCGAGAGTGTCTGATATTGGGGAAATTGACCCCATGGATGATGATTTCTCAGCGTTTGTATTTAAAATCCAGGCAAACATGAACAAGGCACACAGAGACAGAATCGCATTTATGAGAATCTGTTCCGGTAAATTTGACGCTTCCCAGGAAGTATATCATGTGCAGGGTGATAAAAAGATGCGTCTGCTTCAGCCACAGCAGATGATGGCAGAATCCCGCCATGTGGTAGATGAGGCATATGCCGGAGATATTATCGGTGTTTTTGACCCGGGTATCTTTTCCATCGGAGATACAATCTGTGCACCCGGTAAAAAGTTTGCATTCGAAGGTATTCCTACATTTGCACCGGAACATTTTGCGAGAGTCCGTCAGATTGATACTATGAAGAGAAAACAGTTTGTTAAAGGTATCAATCAGATCGCGCAGGAAGGTGCTATTCAGATTTTTCAGGAGTTTAATACCGGTATGGAAGAAATTATTGTAGGTGTTGTAGGTGTCCTGCAGTTTGATGTTCTGAAATATCGTCTGGAAAATGAATATAATGTAGATATCCGTCTGGAAACACTTCCATATGAACATATTCGCTGGATTGCAAATAAAGAAGAAGTAAAAGTGGATAAGATCATTGGAACCTCTGATATGAAAAAAGTTACTGATCTTAAGGGAAATCCGCTGCTCCTCTTTGTAAATTCCTGGAGTGTGGGTATGACAGAGGACAGAAATCCTGGCTTAATATTAACGGAATTCAGTAAATAACCCTTTTCATTTATCTGTCGATTTGGTATAATGAACAAAGATTAAAGAATCCCTCAGGAGGTTTTCAGATGGCAGAGAAAAGAATAACATATAAAATACAGGATTTAGGAGGCATTGGTGAGGTCCAGATCGCAGATGAAGTGGTCGCTATCATTGCCGGACTTGCTGCTACGGAAGTAAACGGAGTTGCTTCCATGGCAGGCAATATCACAAACGAACTGGTAAGCAAACTTGGAATGAAGAATCTTTCCAGAGGTGTTAAGGTTACTGTACTCGAAGGAGTTGTAACAGTAGACCTGAACCTGAATATCGAATATGGTAAGAACATTCTTGAGACAAGTAAGAAAGTTCAGGAGAAAGTAAAATCATCCATAGAGAATATGACAGGTCTTGAGGTTGCAGATGTTAATATTCATATTGCCAGTGTAGATATGGAGAACGAAAAAGGAAAGTAACCCTTTCCTTTTTTGTGTACTTAAGAGATATTTAGAAAGGAAAGCTGTTTATACAGCAAAAATTATGCGAAGAAGAGAGCAGAGAGAACATATTTTTAAATTACTGTTCATGACAGAATTTAATTCAGAGGAAGAGATGAGTGAGCAGCTTTCACTTTATTTTGATACTCTGGAGGAACTTTCAGAGAAAGATCAGGAGTATATGAGCCGGAAATACCGCCATGTACTTGAAAAATTAGACGAGATCGATGCACTGTTAAATGAGACAAGCAATGGCTGGAAGACAAAGAGAATGAGCCGCGTTGACCTGACTGCCCTGCGTCTGGCAGTGTATGAACTGAAATATGACAAAGATGTACCTACAGGTGTAGCTATCAATGAGGCGGTAGAGCTTGCCAAACGTTTTGGCGGTGAGACTTCCGGTTCCTTTGTAAACGGTATCCTTGGCAAGATTGCCAACAGTGAAAGCGAAGAAAAATCAGAATGAAAAACACATATTCTGTAGGTCAGGTAAACCGTTATATCAAAAATATGTTTACCCAGGATTATTTACTGCAGAAGATTTATGTAAAAGGCGAGGTGTCCAATTGTAAATATCATACAAGCGGACACATCTATTTTTCCCTGAAAGATGAGACAGGAACATTGAATTGTGTGATGTTTGCCGGACACAGACGGGGACTTGCATTTGCCATGAAAAATGGCGATAAGGTGATCGTTGGCGGGAGTGTGGATGTATATGAACGCGACGGCCGCTATCAGATGTATGCAAAGGAGATTACCCTGGAAGGTGCAGGAACTCTGTATGAGAGATATCTTGCATTGAAGCAGGAACTGGAAGATATGGGAATGTTTGCACAGGAGTACAAACAGCCCATTCCGAGATTTATCAGACGTCTGGGTGTGGTAACTGCACCGACAGGTGCGGCTGTTCAGGATATCCGCAATATTTCCTATCGAAGAAATCCCTATTTACAGATTATTTTATATCCGGCTCTTGTACAGGGGGCGGGTGCGGCAGAAAGTATTGTAAAAGGAATACAGATGCTTGATAAGACAGATGTGGATGTGATCATTGTGGGAAGAGGCGGTGGCTCTATTGAAGATCTCTGGGCGTTTAATGAAGAAATCGTGGCCAGAGCTATTTTTGAGTGCAGTACACCCATTATTTCCGCAGTAGGTCATGAAACGGATTTTACAATTGCTGATTTCGCTGCTGATCTGCGAGCTCCTACTCCTTCTGCTGCGGCAGAGCTTGCGGTGGATGATTACAGAAGTGTGATTGAAGCAGTAAGTATTTACAGGCAGCGGTTATATCGTGCAATGAGTGGTAAAATGGATCTGTACCGCAGCAGACTGGAGCATTTTCAGACAAAATTTGCTTATCTGAGTCCGGAGAACAGGCTGCGGGAGCAGAGACAGCGTCTGGCAGATCTGGAGAATGCTGTACAAAATGGAATGAACAGGAAACTTCAGGATGAGAGACACAGATTGTCTGTTTATCTGGAACGTTTTGCAGGACTTTCCCCTTTAAAGAAACTGAATCAGGGATATTCTTATGTGGCAGATAAATATAAAAAGACATTGACAAGTGTAGAACAGGTACAAAATGGGGATACCATTTATATATCTGTGACAGACGGTACGATAGAAGCAGATGTTACAGGTACGGTGAAGGAGGAGAGAATCTATGGCGAAGAAAGAAAACTGTGAGCAGTTACAGGAGGAGAAACCTCTGGAAGAGATGTTTGCAGAACTGGATCTGCTGGCTGAAAAACTGGAAAACAGAGACACATCGCTGGAGGACTCTTTTATACTGTACAGACAGGGCATGGAACTTTTGAAACTTTGCAGCGGGAAGCTGGATACAGTGGAGAAGAAAATGCTGCAGCTTAATGAGGATGGTACATTTAGTGAATTTTCAAGATGAATTAGCAAAGAGAACGGAAGAAACAGAGAAAGTGATCAGAAGCTTTCTGCCTGCAGAGGCGGGATTCGCCGGAACAATGGCTCAGGCTATGAATTACAGTATGCTGGCAGGAGGCAAGCGCCTTCGGCCAATGTTGATCCGGGAGACATATCGCCTGTTTGATGGTAAGGAAGAAGTTGTAAAACCGTTTATGGCAGGAATGGAGATGATCCATACTCATTCCCTGATCCATGACGATCTTCCTGCACTTGATGATGATGATTACAGGCGCGGCAGACTGACTACACATAAGGTATATGGGGAAGCCATGGGGGTGTTAAGCGGTGTTGCGCTGCTTAATTACGCATACGAAACCATGTTTCAGGCATTTGCCCTGACAAAAGAGCAGGATCGGGTAATCCATGCGTTGAGAGTGGTCTCACAGAAAACAGGCATTCATGGAATGCTTGGAGGACAAAGTGTTGATGTGGAAAATGACGGAAAGCCCCTTGAAAAAGAGATGCTTGACTATATTTACAGAAATAAGACGTCAGCATTGATCGAAGCCTCCATGATGACAGGCGCAATTCTTGCAGGAGCAAATGAGCAGGAAGTATCTGCAGTGGAGAAAGCTGCCGGAAATATAGGACTGGCTTTCCAGATTCAGGATGATATTCTGGATGTGACCAGCACTGCAGAAGAACTGGGAAAACCTGTACACAGTGATGAGAAGAATAATAAAGTTACTTATGTGACTCTTTTTGGAACAGAGAAGGCTGCTGAACAGGTGGAAGAACTCTCAGAAAAGGCAATCGATCTGCTGAAGAGTCTGAATAAAAATAACGAGTTTCTGTATTTGTTAATTGAAAAATTAATAAACCGCAGAAAATAAAGGAAGGATACAAATGATTCTGGAAAAGATTAAGAAACCCAATGATATCCATAAGATACCATTGGAAGATTTCGAGCCTCTGGCAGCGGAGATCAGGGACTTTTTAATCCGGTCAGTAAGTCGGACAGGCGGACATCTTGCTTCAAATCTGGGAGTAGTGGAACTGACTCTGGCTCTTCATAATGTGCTGGATTTTCCGGAAGACAAACTAATCTGGGATGTAGGACATCAGGCATATACACATAAGATTCTTACCGGAAGAAAAGATGAATTTAAGAATCTGCGACAGGAAGGTGGATTAAGCGGTTTTCCTAAGAGAAGTGAGAGCCCCTGTGATGCATATGATGCAGGACACAGTTCCAATTCAATTTCGGCAGGACTGGGATATGTGCATGCCAGAGATATTCTGGGACAGAAGCATCATGTGGTTTCTGTGATCGGAGATGGTGCTCTCACCGGAGGAATGGCGTATGAGGCATTAAATAATGCTGCAGAGTTAAAGACAAATTTTATTATTATCATAAATGACAATAATATGTCCATTTCCAGAAATGTAGGAGGCATGTCCACTTATCTGAGTGCACTGAGAACTGCAGAAGCTTATACAGGAATGAAGATGGGTGTGACAAAGGCACTGAAGAAGGTTCCGAAGGTAGGGACTGCTCTGGTAGATACTATGAGAAAAACCAAAAGCAGTGTCAAGCAGCTTTTTATTCCGGGAATGCTGTTTGAAAATATGGGGCTGACATATCTGGGACCTGTTGACGGTCATAATATGCGTCAGATGATGAAACTCTTTAATGAAGCAAAACGGGTAGAGGGACCGGTAGTTGTTCATGTCCTGACAAAGAAAGGCAGAGGATACGAACCTGCAAGTGCCCATCCGGACAGGTTTCATGGAACAGGTCCTTTTGATATTAAAACAGGCCGGGTACTTCAGAAGAAAACAGTGCCGGGTTATACAGATGTTTTTTCCAAAGCACTGGTCTCTCTTGGTGAGAAAAATAAAAAACTGACAGCTATTACCGCAGCCATGCCGGATGGAACCGGACTTGTGGAATTTTCCAGGAGATTTCCGGACAGATTTTTTGATGTGGGAATCGCAGAGGAACATGCGGTGAGTTTTGCGGCGGGTCTGGCTCTTGGCGGCCTGGTTCCTGTTGTTGCCATCTATTCATCTTTTCTGCAGCGTGCTGTAGATCAGATCCTGCATGATGTATGTATGCAGAAGCTTCATGTGATTTTTGCTGTTGACAGGGCAGGGCTTGTAGGCGCAGACGGGGAGACGCATCAGGGCTGCTTTGATCTGTCTTATTTGTCCATGATGCCGAATATGACTGTTCTGGCACCGAAGAATGACAGAGAACTGGAAGAGATGCTTGCATTTGCGGTAAGCTTTGACGGACCGATTGCAATCCGCTATCCGAGAGGCAGTGCGCATCAGGGGCTTCGGGAATATCAGGCACCTGTGGAATATGGCAGAAGTGAGATTATCCGCAAAGGAAAAAAAATCGCTGTGCTGGGAGTGGGAAGTATGATCCCGTCCTGCATGGAAATCTGTAAAGGACTGAAAGATGACGGCTATGATCCTACTTTTGTAAATGCCAGATTTGTGAAACCACTGGATGTGGATCTTCTTGATGAACTGGCAAAGGATCACAGTCTGTTTGTGACAGTAGAAGAGAATGTGAAAAGCGGCGGATACGGAGAGCATGTGTCTGCTTATATGGAAGCCTGTCATCCGGAAATAAGAGTGTTGTCGGCAGCTGTCTGGGATCGTTTCGTACCCCAGGGAAATGTAGAAAGCCTGCGCAGCCGGATTGGACTTGGAGTGGAAGACATCAGACAGGCAATAGAAGATAGTGAGGAATTAAGAGAGCAATGAAGAAACGTTTGGATATGCTTATGATGGAACGTGCCCTTGCACCATCCCGCGAGAAAGCAAAGGCATTCATCATGGCAGGCGATGTATATGTTGATGGTCAGAAAGAAGATAAGGCGGGAACCATGTTCCCGGAGACTGTAAAGATTGAGGTCAGAGGAAACACTCTTCCGTATGTAAGCCGCGGTGGGCTGAAACTTGAAAAAGCTATGAAAAACTTTGATGTCACATTGGATAGTAAGGTCTGTATGGATGTAGGTGCGTCCACCGGAGGGTTTACAGATTGTATGTTACAGAACGGGGCAGTAAAAGTTTATTCCATTGATGTAGGATATGGACAGCTTGACTGGAAGCTTCGTAACGATCCGCGTGTAGTCTGTATGGAGAAAACCAATATCCGCTATGTGGTACCGGAGGATTTGGGAGAACCGGCAGATTTTTCATCAATTGATGTGTCCTTTATTTCTCTTACAAAAGTACTGCTTCCTGTAAGAAATCTCCTTACAGATGAGGGTGAGATCGTATGTCTGATCAAGCCGCAGTTTGAGGCGGGGAGAGAGAAAGTCGGAAAGAAGGGGGTTGTAAGAGATCCTGCTGTTCATCAGGAAGTGATCGAAAAAGTGCGCGATTATGCCATGAGTATTTTTATGGAGCCATGTCATCTTTCTTTTTCGCCAATTAAAGGACCGGAAGGAAATATCGAATATCTTCTTCATCTGAAAAAACATCCGGAAGGTACCGGGGTTACCGACAGCCTGAAGGTATCTGTAGAAGCTGTTGTGGCAGAGGCTCATGGACAGTTGGATTAAAAAGGCTGAGTCAGGAAGAAACTATGGACAGGTTTTATATTATTACAAACAGTGACAAGGATAAAAAACTTGAAATCACAGAAAAAATCGCAGATTATCTGAAAACACATCACAAAAACTGTGAAGTACAGCAGGCAGAAAGGAAACATGAGGGTTCCTTTCATTATACAGATCCTGATAAGGTTCCGGACGATACACAGTGTATTATTGTTCTGGGAGGAGATGGCACACTTCTTCAGGCAGCAAGGGATGTGGTGCATAAGGAAATTCCTCTTCTTGGAATCAATCTGGGAAATCTGGGTTTTCTTGCAGAAGTGAATCAGACCTCTCTGTACAGTGCTCTGGATCAGCTGATGGCGGATGATTACGAGGTAGAAGAACGCATGATGCTGGAAGGAAGAGTGTACCGCGGCAGAAAACTGATCGGACAGGATATTGCATTGAATGACATTGTGATCGGCAGAGACGGTCATCT
>RCMY010005713.1_pt1 | contig 10523 bp, 5 predicted proteins | sample 2041341 | NCBI WGS metagenome assembly RCMY01 (sample SAMN09708234, study PRJNA481090) | Marine sediment metagenome, whole genome shotgun sequencing project.
TCGCGGACTTCGACTTCCTCATCTCGACCAAGCTCGGATGGGGCCTCGAGGTCCGCTCGCTCGACATTGCCACGGATGGCGACCGCCTCCTCGTGAGCCACACCGGCCGCCACGTCGCGGGCGCGTACCGGCCGATGCTGGCGGAGATCGACATCTCCGCGACGCCCGCGCTGACCGACTGGTCGACCGACCACTACGACTACACGTGCCAGCAGAACCGCATCTACCCGTGGATGCGTGACGCCAAGTACAGCCCCGACGGCACCTGGCTCGTCGCGGTGTCGGCGGTCGGGAACTTCCCGGTCGGATGTGACGTCGCGGTTCGTTTCCCGGCCGTTCCCGACCCGGACGGCGACGTCGACTTCGACTGGGTCGGAGCGCTCTTCGACACTCCCGAGGCGGTCGCGATCACGGACTCCGCGGTCTACGTCGGTGGACACTTCACCTCCGTCATGGGTCCGGGGACCGACTACACCGACTACCCGACCGGCAACGGCGTCAAGAACCCCGCAGGCTCGGTCCCGCGCTACCAGATCGCGGCGCTCGACCCAGCCGACGGCACCGGCCTGCCGTGGAACCCGGGTGCAACCGGATTCCGTGGCGTGCTCGCGCTGGAGGCCAGCGAGGACGCCCTGCTCGGCGGCTCGGACGGCAACGACTGGGGCAGCCAGAACCGTGGTCATCACGGGCTCTTCGACCTGACCCCAGCGACCGACACCGCGCGACCGGAGACCGTCGTCGACCTGCCGGTCCAGAACGACGTGTTCTCCAGCGGCGACGACGTCACCGTCTCGGGAACCGCCACCGACGACGTGAAGATGAAGGAGGTCGACCTCGGCCTGCGCGACGTCAACTCCGGTCTCTGGATCCAGCCGGACGGCACGTGGGGCGCGTGGAACCGACAGCGCGCCGTGACCATCGGGGGTGCCACTCCCAACGCGACCTGGACGAAGACCTACGCCGGGCTTCCCGACGGCGACTACCAGGTCTTCGCCTACGCCCGCGACCACCTGCTCCAGTGGGACCTGTCGCCGGCCAAGCAGAACTTCTCCGTCTCGACCGACACCCAGGCTCCGACAGGAACCATCACCGCACCGGCGGCAAACGGCGTGCTCAACGACACCTCCGTCGTCTTCTCCGGTCTCGCGACGGATGACGTCTCGGTGTCGGCCGTCGACATCATCGTGAAGGACCGCAACGCCAACACGTGGCTGCACGCGGACGGGACCTTCGGGGTGTGGGCGGCGCTGCCCACGACGCTCGGGACGCCCGGCGGCGCCAGCACCACGTGGGACCACGCGGCGACGCTGCCCGATGGCAGCTACCGCATCGAGGTCCGGACCACGGACTCCTCGGGTCTGCGCGAGCAGCCGCGTCCGTTCCACAACTTCACCGTCGACACCGGCGTGATCGACGTCGACCCGCCCGTCGTCACCCTCGAGGACCCCGACGCGGAGGGACCGGTCCCGGCTGGCACGCGGGATCTCCTCGGCCACGCCAGCGACGACGTCGAGGTCGACCGCGCCATCTTCGAGATCCGCAACCTCACGACCGGCCAGTACCTGCACCCGGACGGCACCTGGGGCACCTACGCCCAGCTCCCGGCGACGCTCGACGGGGCCGGCGGGGAAGTGGACCTCATGGTGACGGTCTCCCTCGACGCAGGCACCTACAAGGTCTTCGGTCGTGCGTGGGACACCTCGAACAACAAGTCGATCAAGATCAACCAGCAGTTCGACGTTGTCTGAGCCGACGGTGCCCGCTGACCGTCCCGGTCCCCTCCATGTCGTGGTCGGGGCCGGCGGCGTCGGCGGAGCCATCGCCGTGGGGCTCGCGCTCGCGGGTGAGCGGGTCGAGGTCATCGCCCGCGGCGCGCACCTCGACACGATCCGCCGCTCGGGGCTGACGAGGAACTCGCCCGCCGGGACGGACACCGTGCGCGTGCGCGGGCATGCGCACGTCGCCGACGTCGGCTGGGAGCCGGGCGACGTGGCCATCATCGCGACGAAGCAGCACCAGTCCGACGAGATCCTCGACGAGCTCCTCGGCGCGGCCCCTCCTTCGATCTCGGTGGCGTGCGCGCAGAACGGCATCGACGGCGAGCGGCAGGCGCTGCGCCGCTTCGGGCACACCATCGGGATGCTGGTCAACCTGCCCGGCACCCATCTCGAGCCGGGCGTCGTCGACGTCCACGCTCATGGGCCGTCCGGGCTGCTCGACGTGGGGCCGGTCGACGGAGCGGTCGACGGGACCTGGGAGCGATCGGTCGCGCTTGCTGCAGCGTTGACGCGCGGAGGGTTCCTCTCGGAGGCGACCGGACGGGTCATGGCGCGCAAGCGCGCGAAGCTCCTGAGCAACGTCGGGAACTCCGTGCAGGTGATCTGCGGCAACCACGACGACGTCCGAGGCTGCAGGACGCTGGCGCGGGCCGAAGCCGAGGCGAGAGCGGTCTTCGCAGCCGCCGCGCTCGACGTCGACGAAGCCGACCAACGCGCCCGGTCAGCGCGCGTCGGACGCGGCGAGATCGAGGGTCGCCCGCGCGAGGGAGGGTCCTCGTGGCAGTCGGTGAGCCGCGGCACCGGCAGCGTCGAGTCGAGCTACCTGAACGGCGAGATCGTGCTGCTCGGTCGGCTGCACGATGTCCTGACCCCAGCCAACGGCCTGCTGATGCGGCTGGCCATGGCGCAGGCGAGATCGGGTCGCGGGGTGGGCACGCTGACCGGGGCCGAGCTCGATGCTCTGCTCGACGCCGAACGCTGACGCCGATCGGTCGCCTCGCCTAGCGTGCGCACCCGAGCAGGCGACGGGAGCAGTGCGTGGCGATCGACAAGTACGTCGGCATCGAGACCGAGTACGGGATCCAGGTCGTCGGCAGCGGTGCCGACGTCAACCCGGTGCTGGCCTCGTCGATGGTCGTGGGCGCCTACCAGACCGCGATGACGCACAAGGTCCGTTGGGATCACACCGACGAGCACCCGATGCGCGACGCGCGGTCCTACGAGGAGCCCGAGACCCATGAGGTCGCCGTGGACGACGACCTCGGTCTGGCCAACATGGTCCTGACCAACGGCGCGCGGTTCTACGTCGACCACGCCCATCCGGAGTACGCCTCGCCCGAGTGCTCCAACGCGCTCGACGCGGTCATCTGGGACAAGGCGGGAGAGCGCATCCTCGAGCAGGCCTCGAGACAAGCCGCCGAGTCGCTGCCCGCAGGCGCGCGGGTCCTCATCCACAAGAACAACACCGACGGCAAGGGTGCGGCCTACGGGACCCACGAGAACTACCTCGTCTCACGGCCCGTCCCGTTCGCCGCGCTGGTCCGCGACCTGACCCCCTTCTTCGCCTCCCGGTGCATGTACGTGGGAGCAGGGAGGATCGGGACGGAGTTCGAGCGCTCGGACCTGGATCCGGAGCGCAACTACCAGCTGACACAGCGCGCCGACTTCTTCGAGGTCGAGGTCGGGCTCGAGACGACGCTGAAGCGCCCCATCATCAACACCCGCGACGAGCCTCACGCCGACCCGGACCGGTTCCGCCGCCTGCACGTCATCAACGGCGACGCGAACATGTGCGAGGTGGCCACCTTCCTCAAGGTCGGCACGACCATGCTCGTGCTCGACGCCATCGAGGACGGCGCGATCTCCGCGGTCCCGCGTCTCGCGGACCCGGTTCGGGCCTTTCACGACATGAGCCATGACCTCACGTGTCGACGCCCGGTGGACCTGGCAGACGGCACCACGATGAACCCTGTGGAGATCCAGTGGTCCTACTTCCATCAGGTGTCTCGATGGGCCGAGGGTCATGACCTCACGCCGGTGCAGCGCGACGTCATGGACCGGTGGGAACAGGTGCTCACGATCTGCGAAGGCGATCCGAGAAAGCTGTCCGGCATCGTCGACTGGGCCACGAAGCTCGACGTCCTGGAGTCCTACGCCGACCGGCACGGCCTCGACTGGAACGACGACAAGCTCAAGATGGTCGACCTCCAGTATCACGACGTCCGACAGGACAAGGGCCTCTACAACCGCCTGGTGGCGCGTGGCAAGGTCGAGCGGCTCGTGGAGGAGTCCTCCGTGCTCGAGGCGATGACGATGCCGCCGGAGGACACCCGTGCCTGGTTCCGCGGTCGCTGTCTCGCGCGTTTCCGCTCCTCCATCGTCGCTGCCGGCTGGGACTCGCTGATCTTCGACACCGGACGTGACGCGCTCCAGCGAGTACCCATGATGGACCCGGGCAAGGGGACGCGTGCCTCGATCGGCGCGCTCCTCGAAGAGGTGGAAACCGCTCAGGAACTGCTCAGCCACCTCACCGGCTGACGACGAGGAGGCGTGATGCGTGGCATCGTGATGCCGGAGCCCGCGGAGGACTTCACCGCGGACCCGGTGGAGCTGTTCTTCGACCTCGGCTACGTGCTGGCGTTCTCCCAGCTCGTCAGCATCCTTGTCCGCCAGCCCGACTGGGCACACGTCGGCCGCGTCACCCTCCTGTTCCTGTTGATGTGGCTCCCGTGGTCGGAGTTCACCTGGTCGGCGAACGCGGTGTCCGGCAACGGTCGGACCGTCCGGGTGATCTTCCTGCTCGGGACCGCGGTCAACGTGCCCATGGCCGCATCGGTGTCGACAGCATTCGAAGGCGGCGGGCCGGTGTTCGCGGTCTGCCTCACCGTCATCTACCTGCTCGCGTTGGCGCTGATGGCTCTCGGGTTGAGCAAGGAGCAGGCGCTCAAGCGAGCCGTGTGGGAGTTCCTCGGTCTGAGCACCCTTGGGATGGTGCTGATCGTCGCGGGGGGGTTCGCCAGCGGCGACGCCCGGATCGGTTGTTGGCTCGTGGGGCTGGTGGTCATCGTCTTCACGATGGCCCGCGCGGGATCCGGTGCCTGGGTGATCCGCGCAGGGCACTTCGCGGAACGACACGGGCTCATCGTCATCATCGCGCTGGGCGAGGTCGTGGTCGCGATCGGTGTCCCGGTCGTCGACGCGCTGGAGCAGGGGGACGGGCTGACGGGGCTGACCGTGGTCGCGCTGGTCGCCTCGGGTCTGCTCGGCGGCCTGCTGTGGTGGAGCTACTTCGACCGTCCCGCCCGGGCGCTCGAGCTCCGCGCCGAGATGCTCGAGGAGGCGACGGCGCGCGGCCGCTTCGCCCGCGACGTCTACACCTGGGCGCATGCCCCGATCGTGCTCGGGATCATCCTGGCGGCGGCTGGCCTGGAAGAGATCGCGCTGAAGCCGTCAGATCCGGTCGACACCGCCTTCGGCCTCATGCTCGTCGGGGGACTTGCGCTGACGATGCTCGGGCTCGGCGGGGCGGTCGTCCGAGCCTTCCGGCTCTTCCCGCCGGAGCGGCCTGCAGCCCTCGTCGCCATCGCGGCGGTCGTCTTCCTCGGCCGCGCAGCCCCCGGGGCCTGGGTGTTGGTCCTCGTGGTGCTCCTGCTCGGGATCGCGCTGGCATTCGAGCATCGGCGTGTCGAGGGTGGGCCTCGTTTCGTGATCGACGAGTAGGCTCGCCGTTCGGATCCGGTGATCGACCGTGCAGAGGAACCCAGCGATGAGCGATGGCGGACAGGCCCAGAAGGGCAAGGCTTCGCAGGAAGAGGCCGAGGAGATCGAGGCGGCCCCCGCGGCGGCAGCGGGGGCTCAGGATGTCCTGGAGGACGTGGACGACCTGCTCGACGAAATTGACGACGTCCTCGAGGAGAACGCCGAGGAGTTCATCAAGAACTACGTCCAGAAGGGTGGCCAGTAGGCCCCCGGCTCAGGTGACCTGACGTGGGTGCTCGCGCATCATCCGATGCTCGGGCGAGTTGGCGGACCCCGCTCCTGCAGACAACGAGGCCATCGTGGACGACGATCAGCCCGACGTGGACTACGACGCCGTCGGTCCGCACGAGATCGACGCCTCGAACGGCCGGGCAGACGACCTCCGCCACCGCGATGAGGTGCCGGACCACGCCCACACGGTGCTCGTCCCGATCGCCAACCCGGACACGGCCGTCGACCTGCTCACCCTTGCGGTGTCCTTCGCCCGGGCCCGCCGCGGGCGGGTGATCGCGCTGTCCGTCGTCGTCGGAGAGAGCGACGCGGAGGACGACGTGGACCGTGTCAGCGCCGTGCAGACCGTGGTCGAGGTCTTCAACAGCCGACAGGGCGACGTTCGGGTCGAGAGCATCACCCGGCAGGCGACCTCCGCCGCGCGTGGGATCCTCGACGTCGCACGCGAGGACGACGCGGACCTCATCATCCTCGGAGCCCACGTCACCGGGGACGGGATCGCCGATCCCGGCCGGGTCGCGACCAACGTGACGAAGGCCGCGACCAGCGACGTCCTCATCCTCCGCCCGGGACGACACCACGACGCCGACGAGGCTCCCGAAGGCCCCGACACACGGACGGCCGACGAGATCGACGCCGACAACCGTCGCGGCCGTACGGGCCGCGTGCTCGTCGCCGTCGACGGGTCGGATGCGTCGCGGACAGCGGCGCGGGCGGGCGTGCTGATCGCGGAGGGCTCAGGTCGGCCGGTCGAGATCGTGCACGTGCAGCAGACCGGTGAGCCGCGACATCACGCCGTCGCCGTGCTGGCGCGTTCGCTCGACGGTGTTGAGGGGCGCGCCTCTGCCACGACCGTCATCGTCAAGGCTGACGACCCGGTCACTGGGATCGTCGGCCTGATCAAGCCCGACGACCTGCTCGTCCTCGGGCTGCTGCGACGTGGCGCGGACGGGAGCAGCGTGATGGGCTCCGTGGTTGCCGCCCTGCTCGGGGAGGTCTCGGGACCAGTCCTGACGGTGGCGCGCACCCCCGGTCAACGTGGACTGGTCTCCTCGGTGCAGCGGCTCTTTCGCTGGCTCCGTCCCCGGCTCACCGACACGGAGCAGGAGACCATCAGCTGGCGTGCCACCGGGCTCGCGGCGGCGTCGCTCGACTTCGTCGTCCTCATCTTCGTGTCCTGCATCATCGCGTCGTTCGGGCTCCTGCTGAACTCGGCGGCCGTCATCATCGGTGCCATGCTCGTCGCGCCCCTGATGTCACCGATCAACTCGTTCGCGGTCGGCATGGTCTCCGGGGAGCTGCGTACGGCCCGGCGTGCCTTCGTCGCGACCATCGCGGGCATCGCCCTCGCGTTGCTCGCCTCGTTCCTCATCGGGATCTTCGCCGGGCCCGAGTCCCCGACCTCCGAGATGGTCTCCCGGGGCTCGCCGACGTTGATCGACGCCGGGGTCGCGCTCGCGGCGGGGCTTGCGGGCGCCTACGCAACCGCCCGCAAGGACATCCCCGCAGCCCTCGCCGGGGTCGCCATCGCCGCAGCGCTCGTCCCGCCGATCTGCGTCACCGGCCTCGCGGTCGCGATGGGGCGCCAGGGTCTTGCCGTCGGCGCCGCCCTGCTGTTCATCACCAACATCGTGTGCATCGCGCTCAGCGCGTCCATCACGTTCGTGTGGCTCGGCCTCGGCGTCCGTGGGAGCGACGAGCGTGAGCGTCGTCGCTACGCGGTCCTCACCGCGACGGCCGTGGTTGCTGCGCTGGCGGCCATCGTGGCCTTCGACATCATCACCGCACCGCTCGACCCCGGTCAGCTCCGTGAGACCATCGCTGGGTCACTGCGTGAGCAGGATGCGCCGGATGCCAGGCCCACCCAGGTCACCGAGCTCGAGATGGTGAGGTCGAAGCCCCTCCGGGTCACCGCGACCGTCCGCTCCGTGAGCGCCCCGTCCGTGGCGGCGGTGGCAGAGGCCCAGTCCGCCGTTGAACGACAGGTCGGCGACGAGGTCGAGCTGATCGTCGTCCACCAGCAGATCGTCACGGCACCCTAGGCTCGGGCGTCTGGAAGCATCAACCGGTGGGAGTCGTGATGCGTCTCGAGATCAACGTGGGACGTCGCGCTGTCGCCCTCGTCACCGCGGTCGTGATGGCCATGCCGGTGGTCGCTGCCGCCGCGCCGCCGCACACCGAGGCGCCGGGGGAGTCCGGAACGGTCGTGGACCGCTCCGGCGACGGGCTGATCCCGACCACCCGGTACAGCGGCGTGAGCAGGTACGACACCGCGGGGCTGATCGCGCGCGAGCACTTCGCCGGGGCCTCCGCCGTCGTCCTGGCGCGCGCCGACCTCTTCCCCGACGCGCTGGCCGCGAACCGCCTGGCCGGAGCCCTCGACGCGCCTGTCCTGCTGACCCCGACCAGCACCCTGTCCGAGACGACCCGCCAGGCGATCACGGAGATCGGCCCGAGCTCGGTGTTCATCGCAGGATCCACCAACGCGGTGAGCCAGGCTGTCGAGGACGACCTCGCAGCCACCTACGAGGTCACGCGCGTGGGCGGCGACGATCGGTACGAGACCGCGGCGATGCTCGCGGAGTTCAGCGGCGTCGCCGGTCGCGTCGACGGGATCCGCACCGCCGTCATCGCGAGCGGTCTCGACTTCCCGGATGCCCTGATCGGCGGCCCTGCCGCCTACTCCGGCGACCTGCCGCTGCTGCTCACCCGCCCGGACTCCCTTCCGCAGGTCACCCGCGCAGCGCTGGCTGACCGGGGCATCGGCCGGGTCGTCGTGATCGGTGGACCGGCCACGATCGACGAGTCCGTGATCGTCGAGGTCGAGAGCCTCGGCATCGTCGTCGAGCGGGTGTTCGGCGACGACCGCACCGCGACCTCCGCAGCCATGGCACGTTGGGGCGTCGAGCACCTGGGATGGAGCCTGGAGCTCATCACCGTCGCCCGCGGCGACGACTTCCCCGACGCGCTGACCCTCGGGCCGCGCGCCGGGATCATCGGCGCTCCGATCCTGCTCACGCGTACCGCCACCGATGTCGGCCCCGCGATCTCGCCGTTCCTGGCCGGGTCCGCGTGCGAGGTGTCACACATCGACGTCGCCGGGGGACCGGCCGCTCTCGCGATCGATGTCGAGCAGACGATCCGAGCAGCGGGGACCGCCACGGTGGACACCTGCCGGGTGATGGGCGAGGAGCAGCAGTCGCGACGCTTCACCGGGACGAGCAACACCGTCGTCGCGGACGTGACCGACGGGGCCGGCGCACCCGCGCGCGATCGGAGCGTCCGCTTCGAGGTCTACCGCGACACCGACGACGACCAGCGCTACGCGCTGGTCCGCACCGGAACGGACCTCACCGGCGACGACCGCGACGCCGACGGTGCGAGCACGTCCGAGACCACCGGACAGGCGACGATCCGATACGCCGGGCCCACGACCGCTGCAGCCGAGGTCATCGTCGTCTGCGAGCTCGACGGGCCGACCTGTGGCATCGCTTCGGACACGGCCCAGACCACCAACTTCCGTCGGGCAGCTGCCGGCGAGACCCTCGCCCTGCGCCGCTCTGGGGAGGGCGGATGCGACACGAGCGACTTCGACCTCCTCGACTGCATGGACGTCGCGTGGGAGATCGACCCGTCCGTCGACGTCGACATCGTCGCGCTGAGCCCGCAGGAACAGGGCTTGACCGTTGAGGCCGACGGTGCCGAGTCCACGACGGTCGTGAGCCAGCTCACCCGCAACGGATCGGCCGTGTCCGGCGCCGACCTCCGCTGGGAAGTCTGGCGCGACGCGGACGCGGACGGACTCTTCGACCGCATCGCCGCGGGCGTGTCCACGACCGGAGCGGACGGCTCGTTCCCGATCGACGTCGACCAGCCAGCCACCGACGCCGTCGACGTGGTGGTCGCCTGCCTGCCTGAGGACGGGGCGACGGACTGCGGGCTCGGCGACCCGGTGGACCCGGATCCCACGGGCGGGGACAACAACGAGCTCACGCGGTCCTGCGACACCACAGACGGGGACGCCGCGGACTGCGCCGACATCACGTGGATCGTCGCCGCGCCGGCGATCCCGGTTCTGGAGCTCATGCCCGACGACACCACCTCGGACCTCGAAGGGGCGAGCACCGCGGCCCACACCGTCACCGCAACCCTCCGCGACGGCGACGGGGCTGCGCAGCCGAGCACGGAGCTCCGCGTCGAGATCTGGCGCGACACATCGGACGGCTCCGGCGAGCCCGGCCACGACCTCGTGTCCTCGACGACCGTCACCACGGACGGCGCGGGAAGCGCCGACATCACGGTGGCCCCACCTGCCGGACCTGCACGCGACGTCATCGTCGCGTGCCTCGCCAGCGACGCGGCGACGTCGGGCAGCTGTGAGGTCGCGGAGCCCGACGCCGACCCGGCGACCGGGGGCGACTCCGTCCTCGACCGCGAGGCCTGCGGCGATCCGACCGTCACGGTCGACTGCGTCGACCACACCTGGCGGCTCGCTTCCGGCGTGCTCCTCCTGACCCCGCAGGACACGGCCGTCTCGTACGGAGCCGGGACGACGGGCTCGACCGCGATCACGGCGGACCTGACCGACTCGACCGGCGCGGCTGCTCCCGAGGTGATCGTTCGGTTCGAGGTCTGGCGCGACCGCGACGCGGATGGCTCGTACGACCTGGTGGAGCTCCAGTTCGAGGAGACCGACGTCGCCGGACAGGCCAGCATCACGCTGACCGGACCCGCCGACATCGACGCGTCGGACGT
>RCMY010005714.1_pt1 | contig 10523 bp, 12 predicted proteins | sample 2041341 | NCBI WGS metagenome assembly RCMY01 (sample SAMN09708234, study PRJNA481090) | Marine sediment metagenome, whole genome shotgun sequencing project.
AGCGGCCGGATTGGCTTTGGGGCGCCTCCTGTGGGCGACCTGACGGCACGTTCTTAGGCGGCGGTTACGAGGTAGAACACCGGCAATAACAGGCCTGCTGCCAATACTGCGCCGTCGAGATCGCCGAGGACGCCCGGTGGTCGATCAAGAACGTACGGCTCGCCCGTCCGACATAAACCGCCAAAGCCTTTCCCAGCCAGCAAGGCCAGGGCAACTGCCACCCCAACCAGAACAAACTCGATCATCGGCAAATCCCACAGAAACGCAGCTACGACCCCGGCCACGATCGCTCCGAGCGATCCGACGATGCTCGGATCAAGAATGGCGACCCGGAAAGCGATCACCGTGGCGATACCGGCCACAGTCACTTGCACGAGGAACACGCCGGTGACGGTTGGGCCACCCACCAGTCGAGCCGCCATCATTGAAGCGGCGGCCAGGCTTGCCATGGTGGTGATAACGGTCGTGCTGGCCACGGCAGATAGATGGCGAGCCTCTTCGACTGCCACCGACCAGACCAGCGAAACGATGAGCGAAATGACGAGAACCAGGCCAAATGCCACGAACCCGCGATCATCGCCTGGCGAGGCCGCCACAAATGTCGTTCCCGCCATGATACCGACGAGCACAGGGGGAAGTTGCATGGCCATCCCACCGGTGTTGGTTTCGCGCACGATATCGACGGCCCACAGGCTCAGAACGAGTACGACAGAAGCTGCAAACCAGGCAGCAGAAAGATAGGCGTTTGTGACGGCCAACACAGCGGTCGCACCAAGCACCGCGAACACGGAGAGGTTCGGATTGTCAAGAATGGTTGCCGCTCCGCCCGACACCGGAGGAATCACCGCGACCTCATCGCCGGAGTTCACCTCTACCGCATCGGTGGCGGGTTCGCCGTTCACCCAAACCTTGGCCGAACCGAGCGCCGCCACAAACGAAGGGCCATAGCTAGATCCCGCTTGTGACAGGAGGTCGCCGACCGTGGCTGCATCAATATCGACACTGCCGGTTCCGGCTAGTTCTCTCAGATTGGCGAACAAGCGAAGACGTGCCACCCGCACAGGCTAATGCACGGCGGGTGGCACGCCGAATGTCTCGCTATTCGTCTACTCGTCTGCCGAAGCTGGGACGGGCGGAACCGTTTCGACCACCGGGTTGTCCATGGCCGTTTCAGTCCGGTTCAGTCCTGACAGGATATTGACGCCAGTGGCATTTTCTATCTGCTCGGTGATCTTGATTACCGACGCCGGCAACTGAGCAAGCAACCCCGGGATCCCCTGACCCGACCCGTTGCCGCCGCCATCGATGACGGACACCTTGTCGATGGAGACATTGTTGACAGTGTCAACGATCTTCGCCACCAGATCAGGCAGCATGTTGAGCACGAAGATGCGTTCGGCGTCGACTCCGGCTGCCTTGTACTGCGTCACAAGCCGGTTGAACACCTCAATCTGAGCCGTACCGTCTTCGATGATTGACGCTGCGTTACCTTTGGCTTCGAGCTCGGAGGCTTCCTTCTTGGCCCGGGCCGGCGTAATGACATCCGCTTCGAGGCGGCGCTTCTGGAGTTCGATACGAGCTTGCTCAAGGTCTTGCTCGGCAATCGCACGAGCCTTTTCGCCAGCCACCGAGGCCTGCTGTTCCTTGACAACCGCTTCAGCTTCGAGGTCGGCAGTACGCATCCGCAGCTCGTTACGCTGAACGATGATCGCTTCGTCGGCCTGCAGTCCGGCCATCTCAGCCCGACGGCGAGATTCCGCTTCCTGCTCTTCAGCCTCGGCCCGCTGGGCGGCCTCGGACACGCGGGCTTCCTTGAGAACCTGGGCAGTTTGACGCCGACCGACTGATTCGAGGTAGCCGACTTCATCGGTGACGTTCTGGATCTTAAGAACGTCAAGTTCAAGTCCAAGCGTCCGCATGTCGTCGTCGGCTTCGTCTATCAACGTCGTCGCAAACTTGAGGCGATCCTCGTTGACCTCTTCGGGGGTCAGCGTCGCCAGGACGCCACGAAGGTTCGCCTCGAGCGTCTCTTTGGCGATCTTCGCAACGGCCTCGATCGGCCGACCTAAGAAGCGCTCAATAGCATTGTCGAGGATTCCCTCCTTGGAGGAGATCTTTACGTTGGCGACGCCTTGCACATTCAGCGGGATTGTCCCTTTGCAATACGCGTTACTCACCGACACGTCGATGGCGATCGTCGAGAGATCCATCCAGTCAACTTTCTCAATGATCGGCCGGCGCACTTTCCTGCCACCAACGACCACTTTGTATCCTTGTCGGGATCCACCACCGGAGCCGGAAAAGACCGCCACCCGGTTGGGCGGAACAACGACCACCAAGCTGGAGATGACGGCGGCGATAATGATGACCGCCACAACAACCAGTACTCCACTTACGATCCATGGAAGCATCGTTTAACCTCTTTCTGTATGTGAGTTATTCGTTGGCGAGCGAGTCGAGGCGGGCGATAAGCGCCGTTCCTGATTCGTCGACTTCGACGACCACTACCTGGTCGCCGACGGAAAGTTCCTGACCGCTCTTGTCGCTGAACAATTTGGCGGTCATCTGCGTTGGCTTGCCTGCAACCAGTACGGTGACCTTGCCGCGCTGATCAACCGCTACCGGAACGGTGACCCGGGCAGCCTTGCCCTGGATGTCAACCCTCCGAACTTCGGAGTTGGTTTCGTTTTGTTTGATCCAGGCCATCGCGAAGGATGAGGCGTACGCAAAACCGAGGCCTCCGACGATCGCCATCGTCAGATGCACCGGAAGGGCGAGTCCTGACCAGAGCCCAACGAGACCGCCCGTTCCGAATCCTGCCAGCGCAAAAAACACGGCACGGATCGACAACATCCCGGCGAAGGCGTCGGCGATGGCACTGCCGCCGCCAGCGACGTCGAATCCTGTCTCGAGGTCGGTGTCAACGTCTACGTCGACATCCATATCGACATCCATGTCGAGGTCAAGATCGAGGTCAAGGTCGGCATCAAAGTCAAAGTCCGTGTCGCCGCCGAGGAACGCCATCATCAAGACGAGTGGAATACCTACGATCGCACAAAACACATAGAGACCAAACACAGTCGTTCTCCTACTTTCGGTATCAACTGGCCGGGCTGGACTTCGGTTCCTGTTTTCGGCCGGCGATTGCCGCCCAAGCGGCATCCCCGACCCACACTACAAGGGCAGCGATCAGCGGGGAAAGGGCGAAAACCAGTACCAGCGGACCGCGACCCAAATCGGCTATCCGCCCAACTGGCCATACGGTAGCCACGACCGCTGCCACCAGCATCGGCAGGCCACGTGAGGCGATTCGACTCGTCCCGTCGGCTGGGATGGCGCTACCCCAACCAGCGGCCAAGCCGGCCGCAGCGAACCCGGAAGCCCCCACCCCAAGCAGGGCTGCTCCTAGGCCAACCCCAATAAGAGTCCCGGTCACAGTGCGCGGGAACGACCGCGACTCAGTGGAACCGTATGCGGCACCTGCCACGGCCACTCCCACCGTCACCGGCCCCGCCACCCACAATCCGTACTGGATCACCGCAACGGCAGAGCCACTGATCGACTGATCCCGGTTGAACACCCACACTCCGGCGGCGACAACCAGGGCGAGTAATCCGACGACGGCCACGAGCAGCGCCGCGACAAGAACCGCCACATAGGCCCACACCAGGGCAGGGCGTAACGCCCTCGCAACCAGTCGATGCTCAATCGGTCTGAAGAAGCTGTTCCTGTCGGTCATTCAGAGACGGTCACGGAAGAAGCCGACGGTGCGTTCCCAGGCCAGGTGGGAGGCCGCCTCGTCGTAGACCTCAGCCCGATCGTCGTTGAAGAATGCATGATCGGTATCGGGGTAGAAATTGAAGTTCGCTTCTTTACCAAGCTCGTGGAGGTGTTCCTCGAGATTGCGGGCGCCGTCCTGGGTGGCCCAGCCGTCGTTTTCGGCGTAGTGCCCCAAATAGGCCGCCTGAGCGTTGGCGTAGTCGGGTTGCATCGAGTCCCACGGGATAGCGCCGTAGAAGGGCACACAAGCAACGATCTCAGGTTTCAGCGTTGACAGCCACAACACTAACCCTCCCCCCATACAGAATCCCACCGCCCCGATCCGGTCCGATGTTGTCGACTCATGATCGACCAGGTAATCGACAGCGCCGCCCAACTGATTGGCAGCCCTGGCGAGTTCCAGGTTCATCATTGCCTTACCGGCCTCGTCAGGTTCGGTGGTCGTATGACCGTCGTACAGGTCAGGGGCCAACGCCACAAACCCTGCTGCCGCAAATCGATCGGCGACGTCCTTGATGTGCGGGACCAGTCCCCACCATTCCTGAACGACGATCACGCCGGGACCCGACCCACTCCTCGGGACGGCCAGATAGCCACTGGCGGTCGACCCATTGGAAGGGAATTGCACCATTTCACCCATCGCTACCTCCTCAACTTCGAGCCTAGGTGAGGAGCCACCCCGGTGGCCGGGTAGGGTGCCGTCTGATGTTCGAAACCTACGTCAGACAGACCGCCGCCCGGGCCGATGCTGCCTCGGACAGCTTTCGAAGCGACCACCCGGGCCAAGCCAATCGGACCATGGTGGTCGTGGTTATTACCTCGGCCGTGGCACTCACGATTATCAACTTCTTCGCCAGGGATCCCGCCTGGGTGTCGGGTCTCTGGGCAGGCGTAGGGCTAGATCCGGCCCCCGTCGTCCGATGGCTTTCGTCGGCGTCGAGCGGTCAGTTAGCCCGACTCACCGTTTGGACAGCTGTACAGCTATTTGCCTATGTCGGTCTGCCGTTGATTGTCATCCGGTTCATCATCCGAAAACCGGTGGCGGACTTCGGAGTGGCGTGGAGAGGCATCGGCACCCATTGGAAGCCATACGTCCTGCTCTTTCTCATTTCGCTGCCCGTCGTTATTTGGGCATCTTTCTCCCCGGCGTTTCTCAGCAAGTACCCGTTCTACGACGTTCCGGCTGGCGAGGGACTGTGGCCCAACATGTGGATCTGGTGGGTGATGTACGCAGCTCAGTTCGTGGCCCTTGAGTTCTTCTTTCGCGGTTTCATGGTCCACGGCCTCAAATGGCGGATGGGATACGCCGCCATTTTTGTCATGGTCATTCCGTACAACATGATCCACTTTGCGAAACCTCTGGCGGAAGCGTTTGGAGCCATCCTCGGCGGGGTAACACTGGGTACGCTATCTCTACGAACGAATTCCGTGTGGTGGGGCGCCGGCCTCCATATCGCGGTGGCGGCCACGATGGATGTTGCCGCGCTGATGCACAAAGGACTGTTGTGGCCTTAAACTTTCCAAAACCAGAAGCCAAGACCGTCTGGCCGCAGCGCCTTGGCGAAGCGATCGCCACGGGAGCTGTCGGCGGCGGCCTGGCGTGGGGGGTTGGTTGGCTCATCGGCCTTCCTATTCCGGCGGCAATCGCCGGAATAGCCAACGGGGCGATCTCCGGATGGCGCTGGATGTACGACTGGAAGAAGAATGGCGTAGTCGCCCTTGTCCTCGACAGCACCTGGGGTTTGCTCGGAACCACCGCCGGGCTGGTTCTCAACCTTGTCAATCTGCCACGCGAGTCAGCCGGGTATCGCTTCGACCTCACCTATCGCCAGAATCATCATGTGTACTCGGCCGGCGTCAGGTTGAAACGGGGCTACGCCTTCACCCTCGGCAACGTCATCTCAGGGGCAGCCGGGTCTATCGACTTTGACGACCCCGAAAAATCGGCCGGTCGCCGTCAATTCATCAAACGGCACGAAGCGCTCCATGTCTGGCAGAACCGGTGGTTCGGACCGCTGTATCAAATCGGCTACGCCGGTTGGCTCATCGGAGCGGGTGCGGTCGGCTTCGTGGTCGCCCTCGTTCGTAAGGAAGATCTCGGGTCGACCGTCGAGACTTTCGCCTACTTCAACAACCCATTCGAGTACTGGGCGTACAAAAACGACGAGTTCTGGCCGCCCAAAGACGCCCACCAGGCTTTTGTATGGGGTGCTTCCAAGTCCCGGGTCGAATGAGCCTGGGTTTGTTCTCGGCCCTCACCGATCATCTCGATCGCCAGGCAGTTTTCCTCGACACGGCCGCGCGGAGATGGACGTTCGGCGAAGTCCTTGACCTGAGCAGTCGTATTGCCGGACGGCTGCGACTCTGCGAACGCACCCAGCAGCATCTGGCCAGCTACAAGCAACCCCGCCGCTACGAGTTTGTTGACGAGATATCTCGCAACGCGATGGGCAAGCTGCAAAAAAGCCGCCTCAGATCTCGATAGCTCCGATTAGCGTTTGCCTATGACTGTGCGGGCATACGAAGAATCGGACCTACCCCATATCCAACGAATGTGGAAGGAAATCGGCTGGGCGACGAGTTCAAAAGAGCAAGCGGCCATGGAGTGGTACGTCGGCGAGGCCGACGTTGCCGTTGGCCTGATCGACGGCGAAGCGGAAGCGCTGGCGGCCGTTCACGACGGGATGATCCGCTACGTCGACACCGACCTCGACTTGGCCTGCGTTACTGCGGTCACCACCAGCCTGATCGGACGTAAACGCGGCCTGGCCAGCGAGACTACCGCCCGGGTGGTCGCCAACGCGTTACAACGCGGCGTCCACGTCGCCGCCCTCGGCATGTTCGAGCAGGGGTTCTACGACCGCCTCGGATTCGGGACCTCGGCCTATACGAACCAGATGGTGTTCGACCCGAGTTCACTTGTCGTCGACGCCCCCTACCGAACACCGAGTCGCTTGTCAGCCGACGATTGGCAAGAAATCCATGCCGCCCAGTTGCGGCGCAAACGGTCACACGGGGGCGTGGCCATCAGCCCACCTACCTACATGAAAGCTGAACTCGCCACAGACTCCGAAGGATCCGGCTGGGGCTATTACGAGGACGGCCGACTCACCCATTTCATCTGGGCGGTCAAGAGCGATTATTCGGGTCCCCTATCCATCAACCTCATGTCCTATGAAACACCTGAGCAAATCCTTGAACTTCTCGCCCTCGTGCGGGAGTTTGGCGATCAGATACGGAGCGTCAAAATGGTCGAGCCACCTGAACTCCAGCTCCATGACCTTCTCCGACATCCAATCCGGCAGCGAATCCAGACAGCCAAGTCGCCCCATGAAGCCAGGCACCAGGCGCTCGCTTGGTGGCAGCTACGCATCCTTGATCTAGATCACGTCGTCGCACAACGGTCGTGGCCGGGCGACGAAATCACCTTCAACCTGGCCCTGACCGATCCGCTGAGTTCGTTCGGCGGTGGCATCGGACTCGACGGTCAGTATCGAGTGACTGTCGGCAAGGAATCGTTCGTCGAAACCGGCAGCGATCCCTCCTCACCAACCATGACCGCTTCCGTCAACGCCTTCACTCGGATGTGGTTTGGGGTACATCCATCGTCCGGTTTGGCGCTCACTGACCAACTATCAGCGCCCGCTAGTTTGCTGGCTCGCCTCGACGAAGCCTTCCTGCTTCCGAGCCCCCATCCAGGAATGTTCTTCTAACCGTCGGTTACAAACCGGGGTTTGCGCGATACTTGGATCCGTGGAGCCCTCTCAACAACAACCGGCGCAGCCGCCAACCCAACAACCGACGCGTCGGGCAACCCGCCAGAACAACGACGTCGCCGACCGTTTGCAGAAGCTATCGCCCGCCCGCGCCGACCGCATACTGCGTCGGGCGATCGAGCTACAAACCGACTCGGACTACGACGACGCCCAGCTTGACGTCGAGACGCTCAACCGGGTTGCTGACGAGCTTGGCGTACACCGCGACATTGTCGCGAAGGCTCTCGCTGAGGAGCTGTCCAAGCCGGACCAGCTCCCACCAGGGACGCTGGGTGAACGGATCTTCGGCCCGAAACGGATCACCGACCAGATGCTGGTGACCTCCACGCGAGCCGAGGCCGAGGCCAGCATCGCCGGGTGGATGACCCGCCATGAGGGACTCCAGATCACCAGGACTACCCCCCAAACTACGGTGTGGACCAAAAGGACGAGCCCGGTCAACTCGTTGCGCCATGGCCTCAAGATTGCCCAGGGCACCGGGGCACTGCGATCTGTGAAAGTTTCCCACCGACTCGAAACCGTGACCGATACCCAACATGTCGTCACCCTCAACGCCAGCACTGCTCCGGCATACTGGACCGGAATCGGCATTGCTAGCGCCGGCGTGCTCGTCGGTCTTGGACTCATGATCGGGCTGGGAATCACCGTCGGATTGCTGGCTGGCCTAGCTGCCGGCCTCGGCGCGCTTGTGGTCCAGGTGGGAGCCGGCATCGTCACCGCCCGCTCCTGGATTCAACACATCCGTCGAGGCCTTGGCAGGGCGCTCACCGGAATCGCCCATCCCGAGCTGACCAACCAGGACACGGTTGGCCAGGCAGTCATGGACATCCTTGGCCAGTTCAAGAAGCGCCGCTAGCCGATGGCCGGGGAACCATCCGAAGACCGAGTTGCGTCAAACATCCAACGGCTGACGAGGTCGTTTGTTTTCAACCGTTGCGGAGTATGCCCATGAAACCTACCCTGATCACCCGACTGCTCATCCTGCTACTCGTGCTCGGAGTCGTCGCGGCGGCGTGTGCCGGGGACTCTGCCGGTGAGCAAGGCCTCATCGAGACAGACGATGCACTCGGCGCGCCGACCGGGTACGCCGAGGGAGAACAAACGGGCGGTGACACCGCTGCTCGCGAGGAGGCGCCTACCTCCCCAGAGACTCTCGGCGATGGCACGCTGGCTGCTTCGCAGGTTCCGATCAATCTTGGGCGCGACATCATCTTCACGGCCACGATGACCGTGGCAGTGGATAGTGTCTCGGATGCGTCGTCCCAGGCCACGTCTGTAATCGAGGGCCTGGGTGGGTTCCTATTCGGGCAAGACACGGTTGGACTCCCCCAGCCCCGCACTGTGCTGACCTTCAAGGTTCCACCCGATCAGTTTCAGAAAGCCCTGGCTGACCTGGGAACAGTCGGCGAGATCCGATCGCAATCAGTCAACGCCGACGACGTGACCGAACGGGTGGTTGATCTCGAAAGCCGCATCTCGACGGCGGCCGCTTCGGTGGCACGACTCCAAGCGTTGCTCGAAGCCGCAACGGATATCAAACAAGTCGTCGAACTCGAAAACGAACTACTCGATCGGGAAACCCAGCTGGAAACCTTACGCGGGTCGCTCCGAACTCTTAGCGACGCCGTCGATCTTGCGAGCATCACATTGACGATCACCGAGGCACTGAGCCAACCCGCCTTCAGCGTCACCGTTACCGCCTATCCCGGCCACGAGGACAGCGGCGCTTCCTGCCCGGGCAGCCAGGAACTCGCAGTCGACCAAGGCGACGAAGCAACCACCGTTTGCTACGAGATCCTCAACGTCGGCGACACCCCGTTGACCTCATTCAGTCTCCAGGATCCCGTCATCGATGTCACGGTCTCTGACTTGATCGTGGTCTTCGGCGACCTCGAAGAAACCCTCGAACCGGGCCAGTCGATCATTTTGGCGGCCGAGGTCAGCCCCGAACGACGGACCCGCACCCAGACCCGCATTACCGCCACCGCCGTTGACGCAGACGGTGAGCCGGTGGCGGGACGGACCATTTCCAATACCACATCACTCATCATCGACGTCGTCGATCCAGGCGGACTCCCCGGTTTCGGCGACGGCTTGGACAGTGGTTGGGAACTCCTCCAGATCACCTGGTCGGCAGCCAACGTCGCGATGGGGTTCGTAATCGGTCTCGCCCCGATCCTGGTGATCATCTTTGGTTTCCTCTTCTGGCGTCGCCGCAATCGCGACGGAGGAGCACACGCGCTCGGTACCAACGATGCAACCGTCCCGCCCCCTCCGCCTGCCCCACCGACACCACGACATGAACCCGGTACCGGGGATACCCAAGCGCCAGCCGACCGCGAATAGCGTCCCACCGCGGACTGGATGCCGCGCTAATCTGACGCCATGGCAGACACCTTTACGGTCGAGCGATCGACCACCATCAACGCCCCAGCCGCACGCATCTACAACGAGATCGTCGACTTCCATAGGTGGACCGGATGGTCCCCATGGGAGGACCTCGATCCAAACATGGAACGAACCTATTCAGGTGCCGAGTCTGGGACCGGTGCGATCTACAACTGGTCCGGTAACCGGAAAGCCGGAACGGGACGAATGGAGATCACCGACGTCGCTGATCCCACCAAGGTTCAGGTGGCACTCGATTTCCTGAAGCCTTTCAAGTCGAGCAACGTGACGACGTTTGGGCTCTCCGAAGAGGGGGACGCCACCCGGCTCACGTGGACCATGACCGGACCAAAAACCTTCGCAACCAAGCTGATGGGTTTGTTCACGAGCATGGACAAGATGATCGGGCCCGACTTCGAAAAGGGGCTGGAAGGCCTGAAGTCTCTGGCCGAACAGCCAAAGGCTTAGGACACTTCGCTACGCCCAGGCGGCGGTTGACTCCGAGAGCTTGATGATGAAAGGCTCGAGGCTCTCCATCTCCTCCCGAAGGAGCTTCCAGGCTGTTTCGGAATGACCAGA
>RCMY010005715.1_pt1 | contig 10522 bp, 6 predicted proteins | sample 2041341 | NCBI WGS metagenome assembly RCMY01 (sample SAMN09708234, study PRJNA481090) | Marine sediment metagenome, whole genome shotgun sequencing project.
GTCGCGCTGCCTCGCGCGCCTGAAAGAACGCCAACCCTTCGATGAAGCGGATCAGGGCGGCTTCGACGGCGTCATGGACATCCTGGAGCGCAGTATCGCTGCCGAATGCCTCGGCACCGAAGACCGGTTCGAGGAGACGGGGTATGACGAATTTGGCCCTCACGGCGAAACCCGTGAAACGCCGGTCTATTCTAATCGCGGCAATGAGCTCATTGAGTTGCGGCGCCTGTTCCAGGACTTCCTCAACAGCCGTGACAGTGTGCTTGATCAAGTTGCGGCGCACCGCTGTCTGCTGGACATCATAAGAAGCTGAGAAAGAAGAAAAACACCCCGAGCCGTAATGCTGTTCGGGGTGTTTGGAGTCCTTTCCAGGATAGTGGTCCGCCTAAATGCTGGAATAGATCGGCCCAAAGCTGACATGCATGTCGCTCGCGGCAAATGTCCGGTCTCAGCACGCAGAAATATTCGGCCACCCGGATCGCATCGGTAGGATGAGTGGCAAGTGGCATGGTGTGAATGCTTATGTTTACAACACCCGCAGTGCGGCAGAATACGCGGGCGCAGGTGTTCCTCAAAGAGACATTCAATCACCACATGGGGACTGGCATCTTGTAAGCGCAGTTTTTTTGCCGACCGCCCCGCGATCGACCGAAGCCGCCTTGAGTGCGGGCGGATCGCGCGACGGCTATTGCAGTTTGCTTGCAGGTCCGTCTTGTATTGGCCCGCACGCATTGGCTGTAAGGGATCCCATGTGGGACTGTCAGGAATCTTGTGTGTGAGGCCATATTGATGGAACGAAGAGGGGCATCATATGGCGATCGAGAAGGAACTACTGGACCAGCTTCTGGCTGGCCGGGACCCACAGGATCTGTTCGCGAAGGACGGTCTTGTCGCTGAGTTGAAGACGGCGCTGTCGGAACGGCTTCTGAACGCGGAACTGGACGAGCGTCTGGTTGGTGACGCCGCCGGTCGCGTGGCGGGCAATCATCGCAACGGCGCGTCGAAGAAGACGATGCTGACCGGCACGTCGAAGGTGACGCTGGACATTCCGCGCGACCGCGACGGCACGTTCGATCCGAAGCTGATCGCGAAGTATCAGCGCCGGTTTCCGGACTTCGACGACAAGGTGGTCTCGATGTATGCGCGCGGCATGAGCGTGCGCGAGATTCGGATGCATTTGGAGGAGATCTACGGCATTTACGTGTCGCCCGACCTGATCTCGGCGGTAACGAACGCGGTGCTGGAAGAGGTGGCGGAATGGCAGAACCGGCCGCTGGACGCCTGCTACCCACTGGTGTTTTTCGATGCGATCCGGGTTAAAATCAGAGACGAGGGCTTTGTGCGGAACAAGGCGGTCTACATCGCCCTGGGCCTCTTGCCTGATGGCACCAGGGAGATCCTCGGCCTGTGGATCGAGCAGACCGAAGGCGCGAAGTTCTGGCTGCGGGTGATGAACGAGTTGAAAGCGCGCGGCCTGGGCGACATCCTGATCGCCGTCGTTGATGGCCTGAAGGGATTCCCCGAGGCGATCAACGCCGTCTTTCCGGACACGGTGGTACAGACCTGCGTCGTGCATTTGATCCGCCACTCGATGAGCTTCGCCGGCTGGAAAGATCGCAAAGGCGTCGCGCAGGCACTCCGGGCCGTCTATCGTGCCAAGGATGCCGACGCCGCTGCCACGGCGCTGGACGCCTTCGAGGAAGGCCCTTGGCGCTGGGACTTCCAAGCGAGAAGGTGATGCGTCAATCCTGTGGCAAAGCCGACAAGGTGATTGTCTATCCCTATAGCGGCAGGACTGCCGAGATGTGGTGGGACAAGATCAAAAACAGCACCACCCGTTTTGATAATCTTCAGGTTATAAATTTTTCCGAGACCGACACAGGCGCACTGGCCAAACTGGCAAACCGCGCGATGAAGCTCCAGATCAATATTCAGGACGGCGATGTGATGGTCAGTGTTGATGATAGCGTCGTTTACGTTACCCCCGTAAAATGGAAGGGTGCTGCGTAATTCACGGCTATCCGCCGCAAAGACGGACGTGAGTTGCTCAGTGTCGGCCATCTCAGTCAGATGTGACTCGCCAGTGTCCGCATCGGATAAGCTGCACTGCAGCGCCGGTTCCTGCAACCAACGGCAGGACTGGGCCGTGTGTGACGCTCGGCACCAAGGGCGGGAAGGAGACTTTCGCTGCGGTCGATATGAATTTCCACTATACGAGAAGACGGCTCCCATGCTCCACTGCCCTCAACTCCAAGGGTCGGTGTCCGCTAATAACGTATGGAAAACACTGCGCCAGTCATGAACGGCAGCAATGTGAAAGCTGCAGCGCGGCATCAGAATGACCCATGCCCGATCGAAAGACGCCTTTGTCACGCCTACAGCCGCAAGGATCAAACCTTCGAAAAATTCCGGGACTGGGCTGAAGACGCTGGATCTGTGGCGCTTTCGGGCCGTCCCACACGCTCGATTATCCGTTACTGGGACGGCAATCTAAAACCGCCTCCACGATTCTGGACGCAATGGCGCGAAATTGCGTGCCAATCGGACTCATGGTTCCGACGATTGTCCTGATCGGCCGCTCAGTCAGTGAACACGTTCGCAATTTCTTGCAGAATGTCCGGGCTCTTGTCCTGAAGGTAGAAATGCCCGCCAGGAAACATGCGCATGCGGAACGCGCCTCGAGTCCATCCCTCCCACTGTTTCAGAAGCAGGCGCGGGACGAGCGTGTCGCTGTCTCCGCCAAAGACAGTGATGGGCATGTCGAGTTGCCTGCGCGGATGGCCTTCGACCGCCTCCAACGCCCGGACATCTGCTCTGAGCGCTGGCAGCAGCATCGCAAGAACGTCCGGTTCACGCAGAATTTCGGCGGGAATTGCGCAATAGCGACGGTTAATCTCGGCCACGAAGGCGGCATCTTCGAGATGGGCCAGCGGCGGGACCGGAGAGGGCACATCAGGCGGCTGGCGGGATGAAAGGAACAGGTGCGCGGGGCCAGGCAATCCGTTGGCAACAAGCGCATCGGCCGTAAAGGCGGCGACAATTGCACCCATCGAATGGCCGAACAGCGCGTAGGGCCGGTCGGTCAAAGGTGCGATCGCGGGGACGAGGCGCTTGGCAAGCTCGGAAATCGACTCAAGCGGTGCTTCGGACAATCGGTTCGCCCGTCCGGGGGGCTGCACCGGAAAGACGTCCAGCCGTCCTGCGGCGGCGCGAATCCAGCTTTGGTACATGGCGGCGCCATAGCCTGCAGAGGGGAAGCAGAAAAGGCGGGGGGCTGCGGTTTTGGGCGGCTGCGGGCGCAAAAACCAGACACTTTCAGGGACGCCTGATGCGGTGTTGATGTCGTTGGAAACCCTGTTCACGTCAAAAACCATCCACTCTGAAAAAGTTAATCTGCCCTGATGTTGCCGGTTCAGACCGGTTCTGTCCAAGGAAAACCGCCCGTATCGGGCATCGGACCGGCGAGAGGCTCAGTGCCGCGCCAAGCGGCGGCGCAAGACCTGTCCTGCGCGGCCGACTTCGGACTGCATCGGGTGGTTGAGGATCCGGATGCCGACGAACCAGGCCGCGACCGCCGCCAGAAGCAGGAGCAGTAGAATGCCCGGTCCGATGCCGGACGTTCCGCCGGCCGGTACAATCCACAGAAGCACGGGAAAGACCGTCAGCGCGGCCACGCCGACACTGACGCGCATTGATCGCGCAAGGTCGGACAGGGTGAACGGCACGACCCCGCGCACCGCGATCGTGGAGGTCACAACACCGACGGCGACAATCGGGAACGAGGTCCACGCGACGGCCTTGAGGCCGAACTGCGCGGCTATGACGATCAACGGAAGACCAATGCACACTTGTAGCACAGCCAGAAGAAAGACGCGCCGCGCGGCCCCCGTGGCAATTATGATCGGGTAGTTGATACCGGGGGGAAAGTTCAAAAGCATCGCGGCGGCCATGATCTGAACAAGCGGGATCGTCGCCGTCCAATCCGCGCCCAGCAGGACGCGGACCAGTGGATCGGCCAAGATCATCAGCAACAGGAGGGTTGGCCAGATCACAGCGGTCAGCCGCTCGATAGCAGCCAGATAACTGCGCGTCAGGTCCGATTTACGCCTTGCCAGATCCGAGAAGGCGGGCAGGGCGACCTCACCTACCGCGGCCAGGATCGTGCGCTCGGGGAACTGGCAGAGTAGTGACGCGCGCTGCAGGATTCCCACGGCGCCAGGTGCAAGAGAGAGGCCAAGAATCGCAAGGGACAGGTATTGCGCAGTTTGCTGAAGCACTGACGCGCCGCCGGTGTACAGGCTGAACGACAGCACGTCGCGCCATGCAGTGAGCCGCAGACGGAAAATGCCCAAGACCGGCTTTGCCCAGAGCAACGCCAGCCCCCCCACGATCCCCGAGACGACGTTGGCCAGAGCGAAGCTGAGAAAGCTGAACCCCCGGGCGGCCAACACGATCAGCACCAGCGCGTTGATCAGCGCAGTCGCGACGCTGATCGCGGTGATCCTGTTGAAGGCGAGATCGCGTGCCAAGAGCCCATGCAGTGGAAACACGACCGAACCGGTCACGAAGCCGATCAATGAAATGCGCAGGAAATTTGCCAGCCCCGGTTCGCCGAACAGCGCGCCTATCCAGGGCGCCGCAGCGAAAATAATCGCCGTAAGCGCCAGCGTGACCATCAGGTTGATGGTAAAGACACCCTGCAACTTCGACTCGGTCAGGTCCTGCACCTGGACCACATAGGCCGCCGAGCCCAGTTCCCGTACCGAGCTTGCCAAGGCCAGCGTCGACATGCCGAGAACCGCGATACCGTATTCATAGGGCGTGATCAGGCGCGAGATGATGGCGACCGTCACAAGTCCCACAAGCGCGGTAATATATTTTCCGCCCGTCACGACCAGCAGCGCCCCGCGAATACTGCTCATGAAGGTGTCGTGCGGTAGGTCATTTTGAAATTCACCGTCGGACGTTGCAAAAAAACGGCATCTTAAATCTACTCCAAAAGCCTAGCAGGCCCGGCATTAAGCGGGAAGCCGGAAAAACCGCAGTTTCGAGATCGTCGGCAGTACGGCAATGGCGCCGCGGAACCCCGGCGGAACCGACACGTCAAAGACCCTCACCGATGTCGCGGGATTTAGCGTTACGATATCACGTGCCGCACCGGATGGCGTGTCGGGATCTACCGGTACCGTAAAGGATGCCGGGTCGAGCCCAAGCCCGCGCCCGTCGAATTTCGCGACCGCCTCCTTGCGCGTCCAGCAGGCGAAAAAAGCCTCGGTGCGTCGACCCTTGGGAAGCTGGGCCAGCGCGGCGCTTTCAGCACTTGAAAAAGTCGACTGGGCAATCCCGGTCAGATCGGGCGAATAGCGGATCTGCTCGATATCTGCGCCGATGGGTGCGGAGCGCGCGATTGCCAGCAATCCAAGACCTCCGGAATGCGACAGGTTGAAGGCGGGCGTGCCGTCAGGTGCGAGGAACGGTTTGCCTTCGGGCGTCCGGCAGAGGTGCAGCGCGTGGGCGGGCCGCCGGGCATAGGCGGCAAGAATGCGGTGCATCTGGCCGTGAGCGGCCACGTGTCGCGCCTGCAGATGCGGAAAGGCGAAGGCCGCCGCCCGACGGCGGTCCGCGTCCGTGAGCAGGCCTGCCAGTTCGCAAAGCAAGGCCTCGTGCAGATCGAGATCAAGCAGCCAGACATGCGCTTCGTTTTCGGCGATACACGAAGCAGCCTTGCCCGGCTCGGCGGTCTCGAAAGCAGTCTGGGTCATGCGGGGCCTGTCCTTGTGCCGGTCATGGCGGCTTGCCAGAGATTTCCTGCTTGGCCCGCAGCGTGCGTGCGCGGCACCCGGATCGACCTGATAATTGCGCTCACGCGCATATCGCTGGCAATTGACGTGCAATCGGTTCGGTCATTCCAAAAAAGTCCCGTTGTTTGGAAATTTTTTTCGCAAACGATCCTCACGGAGGCGTTCAGCCTCTCCTGTGCCAAACATATCTTGCCTGTGCCAAACTTATCTTGTGAATACATGACTTGTGTAGGAAAGTATGAGCATCTGACAAAGTATTTTTTTGATTTGATGTTCATGGGGGATTTAATGCGCGGGCGCGACCAGACCGAGATCGGTGCAGACCTTCTGAACGAACTCAATGCCGCGCGGATCACGTTAACTGTGGATGGCGACCAGCTTCGGGTGCGTGCCCCGGCCGGCAGCCTGACCGACTCCCTGAAGGCGCGCATGCGCGACAATCGCGACGCGCTGATCGCAGTTCTGCAAAGTGGTTCGGAAAATCATGGCGAAGCGGTTCCGGCACAGTTGCGGCGTCGCGACAATCCCTGTCCGTTGTCCTTCGCGCAGCGGCGACTGTGGTTTCTAGAACGGGTTAACGCAGGCTCAAGCGCTTATGTCATCGGTGGCGCGGTGCGGGTAGCGGGGGCGTTCGATCCCGATCTTCTGTTCCGGGCCTGCCGCGAGCTGGTGCTGCGGCACGAGGCTTTGCGCACGCGTTTTGGCGCGACCGACGGAGAACCCTTTGCCCAGATCCTCGATGACCTGCCGCCCACGCTTGAGATTGTCGATATCCCCGATATCCCCGAGCAGGACAAAATGCAGCACGTCAAGGACCGGATTTCGCTAAAGATGAGGCTGCCGTTCGATCTGGATAGCGGGCCTCTCTTTGCCTTGACTGTCTATCGATTTGCGCCCGATGACCATGTTCTTTTGACCCGGGTCCACCATATCGTTTCGGACGGATTGTCGCTGGCGGTAATCTCGCGCGAGTTGCCAGAGTTGTATTCCGCCCTGCGTGAGGGCAGGCCCCATACGCTTCCGCCGGTCGAGGCACATGCCGCGGACCATGCCCTGTGGGAGCAAGAGCGGGCAGCATCCGGACGGTGGCGACCGGACTTCGCCTATTGGACCGACGAACTTGCCGGCGCTCCGGCGTTGACCGAATTGCCTGTCGACCGTCCGCATCCTATCCGCCCGTCCTACACCGGCGCACGCTACAGCGCGTGGCTTGACCCGCAGTCGTGCCACGCGGTGCGCGCCTTTGCCAAGCAGACTGGCGTGACGCCGTTCGTGGTGATGCTAGCGGCCCTACAGGTTCTGCTGCACCGCCATTCGGGACAAGAAGACGTGCTGATCGGCTCACCTTTTGCCAACAGGATGGATAGCCGCTTCGGCAACACGATAGGGTGCCTGATCAACAACGTCGTGCTACGCGGCGAACTGGGCGGCGATCCGATTTTCTCAGACTTTCTGAAACAGACCAAATCCAAGGTTCTCTCGGCGCATGATCACTGCGAGCCACCCTTCGATGTGGTCGTCGAAGAACTCAAGCCAGAGCGCACGACCAGCCACGCACCGGTGTTTCAGGTGCTGTTCACGCTGATGAGCTTTCCGGAAATCAACGGAAACCTGCCCGGCACGACGAGCACCGACATTCCCGTGGAAACAGGTGCTACCCGGTTCGATCTGTCGGTGGAGGTCGTCGAACGCAAGGGCCTTCTGAAGGTGTCCTATGAATACGCAAGGGACCTGTTCGACCGGTCGACCGTCATGGGGCTGCACCAAAGGTACAAGACCCTGCTGAGCGAAATTGTCGCGGATCCGGGGCGCAGGATCTCGGAGTTCAACATCGGGTCTGAGGAGGATGGCGCGAAACTGGCAGAACTCGGACGTGCCCGGCCTGCCGAGTACGACCGCGAGGCGTCCACCGACCGGCTGATCGACGACATGGCATTGCGGTTCCCCAACCGGCCGGCGGTTGTCGCGGGTGACAACGGGCTTGACTACCTGACGCTGGTGCGCCGGGCCAATGGCCTTGCCGCGCGGCTTGTCTCTGCGGGTGTGCAGCCCGGCGATCTCGTGGCGGTGGCTCTGGAGCCGGACTGCGATCTGATCGTCGCGTTGCTGTCAGTGTGGAAGGCGGGCGCGGCCTATGTCCCTCTGGACCCGGCGCATCCCGCCGACCGTCTGGCGATGATCCTTGGAGATGCGGCGCCAGCAGCGCTGATCACGGCGTCGGATATCGCGGGCAGCCTCCCGGATACCGATATCAGGCCGCTGTTGATCGACAAGATTGCGATCGAGCCGCTGGAGACGGCACCGCGGCCCGTCGCCTCGTCCGAGGATCTGGCCTACGTCATTTACACCTCTGGATCGACCGGCCGGCCCAAGGGGGTCGAGGTCCGGCATCGCAATCTTGTCTCCTTCCTCGCGGCCATGCGGATCGAGCCGGGACTGAGCGCCGAGGACCGGGTTCTGTCGGTGACAACACCGTCTTTTGACATCGCCGGATTGGAATACTGGCTGCCGCTGACCACCGGCGCATCAACTGTGATCGCCGATCGCGCGCAGCGGATCGACGGCGCGGCGCTGGCGCAGATTCTGGACGAGCAAAGGATCACCATGATGCAGGCCACCCCTGCGACATGGCGGCTTTTGCTGGATTCGGGATGGGCCGGGCTGCTGCGGCTCAAGGCGCTGTGCGGCGGCGAGGCAATGCCGCAAGCCTTGGCCCAAGCGCTGATCCCCAAGGTAGAGGCGCTGTGGAACATGTACGGTCCCACAGAAACCACGATCTGGTCGACGCTTCAGCGGATCGAAACCGCGCAGGATGCCGCAAGCATCGGTCGTCCGATTCACAACACCCGAATTGCGGTGGTGGACAAGCTGGGCCGCGCCCTGCCACCCGGTATCGTGGGTGAACTGTGCATCATTGGCGACGGCGTGGCGCGCGGCTATCGCAACCGCCCGGACCTGACCGCAGACCGGTTTGCGCAGGTGGACTTCGCGCAGACCGGACCGGTGCAAGCCTACCGGACCGGAGATCTGGTCCGCCAGCGTGGCGACGGCGCAGTCGTCTTTGTCGGGCGCAACGATTTCCAGGTCAAGATTCGCGGCTTCCGCGTCGAACTGGGCGAGGTCGAGGCGCGGCTGGCTGCCGTGCCGGGCGTGGCGAACTGCGTGGTGGCCGCGCTTGCGCCCGAAGACGGGCAGGCGGCGCTGTGTGCCTATTTGGTCCCGACGGCGCCCGGCGCATTCGATCCTGGCGTGGCGCGCACGCTGCTGCGCGCCGACCTGCCGGAATACATGGTGCCCAGCGTATTTATCCCGCTCGACGCGCTGCCGCTCACTCCGAACCTGAAAATCGATCGCAAGGCCCTGCCGCGACCAAAAACAGGCAGCAGCGCCGCCGAAATCCGGGTCGATGAGGACGTAGTGATGAACGAAACAGAGCGCCGGATTGCCGCGCTCTGGTGCGAGGTTCTGGGCCTGCGCAGCGTCGGCCTGAATCAAAGCTTCTTCGATGCCGGGGGCCATTCGATGCTGTTGGTCAAGCTGCACGAGAAACTGAAGGCGGCGTTTGGCGACAGCATCGCTTTGATCGACCTGTTCCGACGCACCACCGTCGCATTGCAGGCCGAGGGATATGACGGGGACGGGGCCGCCGAAGACAAGGCCGCCGTGATGCGCGCCCGGCAAAGAGCGGAGCGGTACGGTCATGTTTGAAGACTCCAGCAGCAGCGCAGATGCGTTTCCGTCGCACGCGATCGCCATTGTCGGAATGGCTGGCCGGTTCCCCGACGCCCCGGACCTGGATCGGTTCTGGGCCAACATACGGGACGGCGTGGAGTCGCTGCGCGAGTACTCCGATCAGGAGATGGCCGCAGCGGGCGTGCCGCCGGAATTGAGAGGCAATCCTAATTTCGTGCCGAGGGGCACGACGCTGGAGGGCGCGGACCTGTTTGACGCGGACTTCTTCCAGATGTCGCCGGGCGAAGCGAAGATCACGGACCCACAGCAACGGCTGTTCCTGGAATGCGCGTGGGAGGCGATGGAACACGCAGGCTATGCACCCGGCCACATTGACGTGCCGGTCGGGCTCTATGCCGGGGTCAGCATGAACACATACCTGCTGGCTCATGTATTGGGCAACCGCGCGCTGACTGAGGCCGCAGGCGGCTACCAGTTGATGCTGGGCAACGACAAGGATTTCCTGTGCACCCGCGTCTCTTACAAGCTTGACCTCAAAGGGCCCAGCGTGACGGTACAGACTGCCTGCTCGACCTCTTTGGTCGCGGTCGAGATGGCCTGCCGGGCCTTGGCGCGCGGCGAATGTGACGTGGCAATGGCGGGCGGTGCATCGGTCAACTTCCCTCAGGGGACCGGCCATCTTTACCAGGAAGGGATGATTTTATCACCGGACGGTCATTGCCGGCCCTTCGACGTGGCGGCCAAGGGCACCCGGGCCGGCGCCGGGGTCGGGCTCGTCGTGCTGAAGCGGCTGAGCGATGCGCAGCGCGAAGGCGACACCATCCATGCGGTGATCCGCGGCGCGGCTGTCAACAACGATGGCGGCGCCAAGGCAGGCTATACCGCGCCCAGCATCGACGGCCAGTCCGAGGTTGTCGCCATGGCACAGACCCTCGCCGGGGTAGAGCCGCGCAGCATCGGCTATATGGAGGCGCACGGGACCGGCACGCCCTTGGGGGACCCGATCGAGATTGCCGCGCTGACACGCG
>RCMY010005716.1_pt1 | contig 10521 bp, 6 predicted proteins | sample 2041341 | NCBI WGS metagenome assembly RCMY01 (sample SAMN09708234, study PRJNA481090) | Marine sediment metagenome, whole genome shotgun sequencing project.
TGTGGGCCCTCGAGGCGTACGGCTCCGCGTACTGCTTGCAGGAGCTGCTCACCATCAAGTCCGACGACGTGCTCGGCCGAGTCAAGGTCTACGAGGCGATCGTCAAGGGCGAGAACATTCCCGAGCCGGGGATTCCTGAGAGCTTCAAGGTGCTCATCAAGGAAATGCAGGCTCTGTGCCTGAACGTCGAGGTTCTCTCGGCCGACGGCTCCGAGATCGAAATGCGAGAGCTCGACGACGAGCTCTTCCGCACCGCCGAGGAACTCGGCATCGATCTCTCACGTCCCGAGCGGGGCACCGACGAAGACGACGCTGCCCGCGCTGCGGGTGGCCGACGCTGATCAGCACAAGGGGATTTACACACTGATGCTCGATGTCAACGATTTCGATCAGCTGAAAATTGGTCTCGCCACCGCCGACTCGATCCGTATGTGGTCGAACGGCGAGGTGAAGAAGCCAGAAACGATCAACTACCGCACACTCAAGCCTGAGAAGGACGGTCTTTTCTGCGAAAAGATCTTCGGTCCGACCAAGGACTGGGAGTGCGCCTGTGGCAAGTACAAGCGTGTCCGATTCAAGGGCATCATCTGCGAGCGTTGTGGCGTCGAAGTCACCCGCTCGAAGGTGCGCCGCGAACGCATGGGTCACATCGAGCTTGCTGCTCCTTGTGTGCACATCTGGTATCTCCGCGGTACCCGTTCCTGGCTGGCCTACCTCCTCATGGGCACCGAGCCCCGCGAGGAACTGAAGGCCAAGCAGCTCGAAAAGGTCATCTACTTCGCGGCCAGCCTGGTCACGTGGGTCGATGAAGAGCGGCGCGACGAAGATCTGCCGAACCTCGAAGCCGAAGTGGTCGCCGAGCGCGAAACCATCATCAAAGAGATGGAACTGCGTCTGGCCGAGGAGCACGAGGAACTCGAGAAGGAGCTTGCTCAGCTCGAGTCCGACGGTGCCAAAGACACCGAGATCCGTGCCCGTCAGCGTTCCGCCGACAAGGACTTCGCCTCCACTCGCGAGCAGTACGAGATGGAACTCGACGTGCTCGACCGGGCATGGGATGAGTTCAAGGGCCTCTTCGGCCGCCAGATTCTCGAAGACGAACTCCTGTGGCGGGAAATGACCGACCGCTGGGGCGACTACTTCGAAGGTGGCATGGGTGCCGACGCCCTCGCCCAGCTCATCGAGCGCATCGATTTCGACAACGAAGAGATCCTTCTTCGTGCCGCCATCGATCCGCCAGAGGGCCAGAAGCCACTGTCTGCCCAGCGCAAGCAGAAGGCCATCAAGCGCCTCAAGATCGTCGCCGCCTTCAACCGCCGCGACGAGAACGAGCGTCGGATCAACGATCCTCGTGCCATGATCCTCGACGTCGTCCCGGTCATTCCGCCGGAACTGCGCCCGATGGTCCAGCTCGACGGTGGCCGTTTCGCCACCTCCGATCTCAACGACCTCTACCGCCGTGTGATCAACCGGAACAACCGCCTCAAGCGGCTTCTCGATCTCGGCGCACCGGAGATCATCGTCAACAACGAGAAGCGGATGCTGCAGGAGGCCGTCGACGCACTGTTCGACAACGGTCGCCGTGGCCGCCCGGTCACCGGACCAGGCAACCGCCCGCTCAAGAGCTTGTCCGACATGCTCAAGGGCAAGCAGGGACGTTTCCGTCAGAACTTGCTGGGCAAGCGTGTCGACTACTCCGGCCGTTCGGTCATCGTGGTCGGCCCGACGCTCAAGTTCCACCAGTGCGGTCTTCCGAAGATCATGGCGCTCGAGCTGTTCAAGCCGTTCGTCATGAAGCGGTTGGTCGACCAGGAGCTGGCCCAGAACATCAAGTCGGCCAAGCGCATGGTCGAACGCCGTCGTCCTCAGGTCTGGGAAGTCCTCGAAGACGTCATCCAGGAGCACCCGGTCATGCTCAACCGAGCACCGACCCTGCACCGCCTCGGAATCCAGGCGTTCGAGCCCGTCCTCGTCGAGGGCAAGGCCATCCAGATCCACCCGTTGGTCTGCACCGCCTTCAACGCCGACTTCGACGGCGACCAGATGGCCGTCCACCTGCCGTTGTCCGCTGAGGCCCAAGCCGAAGCCCGTGTGCTCATGCTGAGCGCCAACAACGTCTTGTCGCCGGCCCATGGCCGTCCGCTGGTCACCCCGACCCAGGACATGGTCATCGGTTGCTTCTACCTCACCGAGTCGATCCCGAACGAGACCGAGGGCAACAAGCCCAAGACGTTCCGCGAGGCCTATCAGGTCGAGCGGGCCTACGAGTCCGGCTCGATCACGCTGCACGAAGACATCTACTTCCGACGAGACGACCTGCGCCTCGAGCCGGCGTCCGAAGGCAAGGCAGCGTCCTACACCATGACCACGGCCGGACGTGTCCTGTTCAACGAGACGCTTCCCGAGAACTTCCCGTTCGTCAATCACCTGATCGCCAAGCGTGACATCTCGGTGATCGTCGACGAGCTGGCCAGCAACTATCCCAAGGCCGAGGTCGGCGCATCGCTCGACCGCATCAAGACCCTCGCCTTCCACTGGGCCATGCAGTCCGGACTCACCGTCTCCATCGACGACGTCCAGACGCCGGTCGAGAAGAAGGGCATCCTCGACGGTCACGAGATCGAGAACGACAAGGTCGAGGCCCAGTTCCACCGCGGTGTCATCACCGACGGCGAGCGTCGCCAGAAGCAGGTCGAGATCTGGACCCAGGCCACCGACGAAGTTCGTACGGCCATGGAGATCAACCTCAAGTCGAAGAAGTTCAACCCCATCGACATGATGGTCGGCTCGGGCGCTCGAGGAAACATGATGCAGGTCCGCCAGATCGCGGGCATGCGAGGCCTCGTGGCCAACCCACGAGGCGACATGATTCCCCGTCCGATCAAGTCGAACTTCCGTGAAGGCCTCACCATGTTGGAGTACTTCATCTCCACTCCTGGTGCCCGTAAGGGTCTGGTCGACACCGCACTTCGTACCGCTGACTCCGGCTACCTGACCCGTCGACTCGTCGACGTCGCCCAGGAAGTCATCATCAACGACCGTGATCCCTTCTCCGAGGGGCGCCCGGTCCGCGGACTCGTGCTCGAGAACGTCAAGCCCGACGGCTACTACAACAAGATCACCGGCGAGCCATCCGACGCCACCGATCCTGATGCCACTCGTCAGGCCTTCTACCTCGAGACCCGCCTGTTCAGCCGCACCTTGGCCGACGATCTCGAACTCGCCAACGGCGTGACCCTTTCCCGGGGAACGCTCGTCGCCGAGGAAGAGATGGACATGCTGAGAGACGACCCGAACATCAACGAGGTGCGAGTCCTCTCGCCGCTCACCGATGATTCACCGGTCGGTATCTCGGCTGCCAGCTACGGCATCTCGCTCGCCACCGGCAAACTCATCGAAGTCGGCGAAGCCGTCGGCGTCATCGCAGCCCAGTCGATCGGCGAGCCTGGAACCCAGCTCACCATGCGTACCTTCCACACCGGTGGTATCGCCGGCGGTACCGACATCGCCGGTGGTCTGCCTCGTGTCGTCGAGCTCTTTGAAGCTCGTACGCCAAAGGGCAAGTCCACCCTCGCTCGAGTCTCGGGCGTCGTTCGCATCGCCGAAGACGAGGGCAAGGGCAAGGTCATCACCGTCGTCACCGACGATGGTGAAGAAGACTCCTACACCGTGCCGACCATCTCGCGGCTCGAGGTTCGTGAAGGCGACGAGATCACCGCTGGTGATCCCATCGTCGACGGCCCTCGTGACCCGAAGGAACTGATCGAGATCCGCGGTATCCGCGAGACCCAGCAGTACCTGGTCGGCGAAGTGCAGAAGGTCTACCGAGACCAGGGCGTGTCGATCCACGACAAGCACATCGAACTCATCGTTCGTCAGATGACTCGTCGTGTCAGCATCCAGGAGCCGGGCGAGTCCGACTTCCTGCCGGGTGAGCGTGTCGACCAGTGGCATTTCGCCGGGGTCAATCGCAACCTCGTCCAGGAGGGCCTCAAGCCTGCCGAAGGTCGCCCGGAGATCATGGGCATCACCAAGGCATCGCTGGCCACCGACTCGTGGCTCTCGGCTGCATCGTTCCAGGAGACCACCCGGGTGCTCACCGAAGCCGCCATCGAGGGCAAGTCCGACTCGATGATCGGTCTCAAGGAGAACATCATCATCGGCAAGCTGATCCCTGCCGGTACCGGTCTCCCTCGTCACCGTGAAGCGGTGACCTTTGCTCCCGATTACCAGCCGCTGTCGTTCTACAGCTCCGAAGGCGACGAGCAGGATCCGGCCGAATGGCTGGCATCGCTCGGCCAGAACGGCGACGCCGACGCCAACAGCGAGGCCCCGACCACGATCGGGTAGTCGTTGGCGACAACACACTGAACATCACGATGGCCGCTTCCACTCGGGGGGCGGCCATCGTCGCGTCCGGGGTCCCCAGCGGCTCGGGTCAGGTGAGGGACGGCAACTTCTTGTTCAGCGCCCAGGTGAGCGAGTCGATCAGATCGTGAGCGTCCGGAACGCTGATGGCGATCAGTCGGGGACGGCCGTTGTTCTCGAACACCAAGGTGACCGCAGCGCGCCCGGCTTCGGAAAGACCTTTCACCGCTCCGACAACCTGCATGGATGTCGCCTGCATCGCCACCCCTCCGTCGGCTCGACGCCGAAGTGGTCGGCGTTCGAACTCCTCGCGCAGTTCTTGTTCGAACTGGTTGCGCTCGGCGATGATGCGACGACGAGTGGTGCCGCGGAGAAACCGTGGACTCCGCAGCGCGGGTGAAGGGTCGGGGTGGTGCGACCATCTCGGGCTGGCGTCGCGGTCTGCCGGTTCGGCGATCGCCCGGCAGAGCTTCTGGCCGATGTTGGTAGCGTTCGAGGTGCCGAACAGCGACCAGATGGTGGAGGCGCGCCATCTGAGCCGCCGGCCGACGTCGTCGTTGGTGGCGAGCGCCAGCCAGACGAGGCCGGCCGCAAGGCGATCGTCCTTCGTCGACCCGAGGAGGGGCCGTTGTGGAGCCGTTGCCGCGGCAGCAAGCAGACGATCGACGATGACGGCGTACTCGGCGTCGAGAAACGCGCCGATCTTCTCGGCGATCGTCGCTCGGAGCCGGCCGACGACCGGCTCATGGGCCTGGTCGATCATCGACCAGGCGAACGGTTCTGGCGCGATCGGCTCGTCGTCGAGGGTTTCGAGTTCCTGGACGCTCCCCACGCGATCGACGAGTTCGGCGATGGTGAACCGCAGGTGGTCGTCTCGCTCGAGTGCCTCGCTCAGCGTCATCGGCTGCGTTCGAGGTTCGACGAGCGAAAGGATCGAGGGTGGCTTCTTGGTGGGTCGTTTCTCGTGCATCGTCATGTTCTGAGTATGTGATGACGGTGTGACACCGGCGAGTGCGGTCGAGCGCTCGTGCGGCGACTTCGTGGAGTGGGGCAAGACAGGGCCCGTGCGGTGTGGCAGCATCTGTGACGTGAGGCACGATGCCTCGACGGCACCGGCGTTGGGCGACGACCCGACTGCAGCGGGGGCCGGCACTCACCAAATCCAAGGGGGACCTGTGCAGGTCGAGATGACCATCAACGGGAGCACGTGTTCGGCCGATGTCGAACCGCGAACACTGCTCGTCCACTACATCCGAGACGTGATCGGTCTGACCGGCACCAATGTCGGTTGCGATACATCGTCCTGCGGGGCGTGCACCATTCACATCGACGGTGAAGCGGCGAAGTCGTGCACCATGCTCGCCGTCCAGGCTCGCGGTGCCGAGATCACGACGATCGAAGGCATGGCCGCAGCCGACGGCACCCTGCACCCGATGCAGGAGGCCTTCCGGCAGTGCCACGGACTCCAATGTGGCTACTGCACCCCGGGCATGGTGATGGCCGCCACGTCGCTGCTCGCCGAGAACCCTTCCCCGAGCGAACGCGAGGTGCGTGAGGGGCTCGAGGGCAACCTCTGCCGGTGTACCGGCTACCACAACATCGTCAAGTCCGTGCTCAGCGCGGCCAGCCAGGGAGGTGCAGCATGACCGCGACCGAGATACCGCAGAACGAGAAGGTGGTCGGCACATCCCGTCTCCGCCGCGAAGACCCCGAACTCCTGACCGGCGAAGGCAAGTACGTCGACGACATCCAGGCCGCAGGCCAACTCTGGATGGGCATGGTCCGTTCGACCATGGCGCACGCAATGATCAGGTCGGTCGACACCAGTGAGGCGGCAGCGATGCCCGGGGTGCACGCGGTGTACACGGGCTCCCAGCTCGCCGATATGGGACTCTGGGCAGCCCCGTTGCCCTGTGCCTGGCCCGTCACCGACGACATGGTCAATCCACCCCACTTCCCGGCGGCCACCACCGAGGTCCACCACGTCGGCGAGATCATCGCCGTTGTGCTCGCCGACTCCCGCTATCAGGCGGCCGACGCCGCCGAGACCGTGGTCGTCGACTATGACCCGCTTCCGGCCGTGGCGTCGATCGACGCGGCGGTCGCCGACGAACACCAAGCACACTCCGACCTCCCATCGAACAAGGCCTACTCCTGGGCGCTCGAGCCGGACCCCGATGCGGTGACCGCCGCCTTCGACGGAGCGGCACATCACATCACCGCCAACTTCGTGCAGCAGCGAATGATCCCTGCGGCCATGGAGCCTCGTGGGGTACTGGCCATTCCGTCACCTCACGGTGGTGACGTCACGCTCTACACCTCGACCCAGGTCCCACACATCCTGAAGGTCATGATCGCGGCCACCACCGGTCTACCCGAGCAGAAGCTCCGGATCATCGCCCCAGCGGTCGGTGGAGGGTTCGGCGCCAAACTCAACGTCAACCCCGACGAGGTCCTCGCGGTGACGCTGGCCAACGCGCTGAAGCGACCAGTTCGCTGGACCGAGACTCGTTCCGAGGCGGCCTTCTCGACGCATCAGGGACGCGCCCAGCAGCAGAAGATCGAGCTCGCAGCCGACGCCGACGGCAAGCTCCTCGGTGTCCGGGTCCATCTCGACGCCGACATGGGCGCCTACATGATGCTGATCACGCCGGGCGTCCCGCTGCTCGGCAGCTTCCTCTACACCGGCGTCTACGACGTCCCGGCGTTCGGTTTCACCTGCGACGGCCACTTCACGAATCTGACCCCCACCGATGCCTACCGAGGTGCCGGTCGGCCCGAGGCGAGTTACGCCATCGAGCGGGCGATGGACATGTTGGCCAACGAAGTCGGAGTCGGACCCGACGAGATCCGTCGACGCAACTACCTGGCGGGCGGCGGTGAGTTCACCGACCTCGAGACCGCGTCGACGTTGGTCTTCGACTCGGGCAACTATGGCCCGAACCTCGACCTTGCGCTCGAGATGGCAGGTTACGACGACCTCCGGGCCGAGCAGGCTCGGCGGCGCGAGGCAGGCGAGCGAAAGCAACTCGGTATCGGGTTGTGTACCTATGTCGAGATCTGCGGGCTCGCCCCCAGCCGTGCTCTGGCGGGCCTCAACTACGGTGCGGGTGGTTGGGAACACGCCGTCGTTCGGTTCCTCCCCACCGGCAAGGTCGAGGTCGTCACCGGCTCGACCCCACACGGCCAGGGGCACGAGACCTCGTGGTCGATGATCGTCGCCGACAAGCTCGGCATCGATCCCGACGATGTCGAGGTCTTGCACTCCGACACCGCCGTCAGTCCACTCGGCCTCGACACCTACGGGTCTCGCTCGTTGTCGGTCGGTGGCGTCGCCATCTCGATGGCCTGTGACAAGGTGATCGACAAGGCCCGCGAAATCGCGGCCCATCAGCTCGAGGCCAACCCCGACGACCTCGAGTTCGCCGGCGGAAGCTTCGCCGTCAAGGGCTCGCCCGACAAGGTCTTGCCGATCCAGGCGGTCGCCTTCGGTGCGTTCACCGCTCACAACCTGCCCGATGGCATGGAACCCAATCTGCAGGAGCAGGTCACCTTCGATCCGCCGAACTTCGCCTTCCCGTTCGGAACCCACGTGGCGGTCGTCGAGATCGACGAGACGACCGGCGGCGTCGAGCTGCTGGCCTACACCGCCGTCGACGATTGCGGCAACCACGTCAACCCGCTGATCGTCGAAGGCCAGATCCATGGCGGCATCGTCCAGGGTGTCGCCCAGGCATTGTGGGAAGGAGCGAGCTACGACGACGACGGCAACTGCCGGAACCCTTCGTTCCTCGACTACCTGGTTCCGTCGGCCGCCGAGGTTCCCAACATCTCGACCGGCTACACGTACACACCGAGCACCAGCAACCCCATGGGGGTGAAGGGAGTCGGTGAAGCCGGAACCATCGGTTCGGCCGCTGCAGTGATCAACGCCATCTGCGATGGCCTGAGTCCATACGGCATCAGAGACATGTTGATGCCTGCCACACCACAACGCGTGTGGAAGTCGATCCAAGAGGCCAAGAAGAACGGTGGTGCAGCATGATCCCCGCAATGTTCGACTACGTCGAAGCCGATTCCGCCGACGCGGCGATCGCTGCGCTGACCGAGCACGGTGACGAAGCCAAGCTGTTGGCCGGGGGGCACAGTCTCATCCCGCTCATGAAATTCCGCTTGGCGACGCCGTCGGTGCTCGTCGACATCGGCAGGCTCAGCGACCTGTCGTACATCAACGATGGAGGCGATCACGTTGCCATCGGTGCGATGACCCGCCATCGGGCTCTCGAGACCAGTGAGCTGCTCGGCAGCCAGGCACCGATCTTGGCCCACGTCGCCGGGCAGGTCGGCGACCCAGCGGTCCGACATCGAGGAACACTCGGGGGATCGTTGGCTCACGGCGATCCGGCATCAGATCTGCCTGCTGCACTGCTGGCATTGGGCGGCACCATGGTGATCCGAGGCCCAGGCGGGAGCCGTGAAGTTGCGGCCGCCGACTTCTTCACCGGGTTCCTCGAGACCGCCATCGGTCCCGATGAGCTTCTCACCGAGATTCGGGTGCCCAAGGTCCCCGACGCGGGCTGGAGCTATCAGAAGTTCAATCGACGAGCCCAAGACTGGGCGATCGTCGGGGTCGCAGCGGTGATGTCGGACTCGCCCGGCGTCGCACTCGTCAACATGTCGCCCCAGCCGATGCGCTCGGCTTCGGTCGAGAGCGCACTGGCCTCGGGAGCTTCGGCCGCCGATGCCGCAGCCCAATCGGTCGAGGGCACGCAGGCGCCCGAAGACCTCAACGGCGACACCGAGTATCGCAACCATCTCGTCCAGGTCCTGGTCGAACGGGCACTGACCGAAGCCGGCCGTGCCTGACCCACTTCGGGCCGAGACCGCAGCAACCCTCGACCGCAGCAAACTCTGAGCACGAGCCCATCCGGCGCTCGAGAAGTACGTGCGACTCGACCGTCGTCCATGGTTCTCGACCCGGACGGGCTCGTTGCGTCGTCTCGGCGACGGCCGAGCACAGATCGCCGGGGAAGAAACCGGTGGTGTCGGGGGTTCACGTCACATGCGCACCTTTTCGGTCCCGTCGTGGTTTCGCCGCCGGATCGCGCATCTCGTACTCGTCGCCACCGCCGTGGCCGTGGTTGCGGCCGGGTGCGTGAGCTCATCGTCCGAACGAGCCGAGAGCGACGACGAGGGAACATCGGCAGAGGTTCCGGCGCCGGTGAGCCCGACCGGCGCCCTCGACCCGGAGCTCGACCACGCGGTCAACCTGCTGATCGACCGAGTCCAGTACGAGGGCCCCGACGAGGTCGTCGAGCAACTGGTCGCGAGCGGTGATCCTCGTGTCGCCTGGTACCTCACCGATGTCCTCCGTTTCGTTCGCGATCCCGATTTCGCCGACCTACTCATCGATGGTTTTGCCGAGCTGACCGGGGTCGCTCCAGACCCTCAGGCGCCGTGGAGTTCGGCAGTCGACCAACTGCTCGTCTGGGACATACCCGCTCCACCCGGCTACTTCGAGAAGAAGGAGCGGATCTTCACGATGATCGACGAGCGTTGGCTTCCGTTCTTCGACCCCGAGGCCGACATCGACTGGCGAATGGTCGGTTGGGGCGGGGTGTTCCCCGACGACCGTCCGCTCGGCGACGTGAACACGTGCATCCTCGGGTGCATCCCGGCCCTGGACGATCCGCCCGTGACCGATGCGGCAGGAGGTTCGTGGTATCCCGACGACGCGTACGTGTTCGGGGTCGAGATCGACGGTGAAGCGCGTGCGTATCCCAAGAACATCATGGAGGTGCACGAGATGGTGAACGACACCCTGGGTGGCCGACGAATCGGGATGCCCTACTGCACGCTCTGTGCCTCGGCTCAGGTCTACTTCACCGACGATGTCGAGGGTGCCGATGGTGAGCCGCTCGTGCTCCGGACTTCCGGACTGCTGTTCCGTTCGAACAAGATGATGTTCGACCTGTCCACCCGCTCCCTGATCGACACGTTCGTCGGGACAGCGACATCGGGGCCGCTGCGCGAGCGTGGGGTGCAGCTCGAGCAGGTGTCGGTCGTGACCTCGACGTGGGGCGAATGGAAGCGGGAACATCCCGAGACCACGATCGTCGCCGAGGACGGAGGTCGGTACAAGACCTACTCGCT
>RCMY010005718.1_pt1 | contig 10521 bp, 8 predicted proteins | sample 2041341 | NCBI WGS metagenome assembly RCMY01 (sample SAMN09708234, study PRJNA481090) | Marine sediment metagenome, whole genome shotgun sequencing project.
GTGGCGCTCCCGTGACGAACTTGTCCCATAATGCTTCCTTCCATTTCAAAGAAAAGATTGCACCATCAAACCGTGGGATCAAACACCTACGCTCGGTGGCATGCCGCATGCGATACAGTGTCGGTCGCAGACATCTCGACGTCCTCCGGCTGCTGCTCGTATCACGCCGGCACGGACTGCCGACACCGCCATAGTCAGGTAGTTTATTATCTGGCTATACTGATCGTCTGAAGTTGTATCGATAGTAACCTGATTTTTGAAAACGGGGAGAACATCATGAGCACAGGAATTTCCATTGTCGGTAGCGGTCACACAAAATTTGGCCGTTTGAAAGAAACCCTTGAACAGCTGATCATTGCGGCAACGCGCGAGGCAGTAGAAGAATCCGGCGTTGATCCCGCTGATATTGACGCGGTATTTTTGGGGCATTTCAATTCCGGTCTGGTGTCAGACGGCTTTGCATCCTCATTGATTCACCAAGCATATCCGCAGTTGAGATTCAAACCGGGTATGCGCGCGGAAAACGCTTGTGCTTCGGGATCAGCGGCGATCCATGCGGGATTGAATGCCATTAAGGCTGGCATGGCGCGCTCAGTGCTTGTTGTTGGCGCCGAGAAAATGACAAGCCGATCAACGCAAGAAGTAACCAAAGCGCTGGCGGGTGCAGGATATCAGAATAATGCGAACGAAGCTAAACTTAGCTTTCCGCAAGTGTTTGGAATAGCTGCTCGTGACTACGCAGCTTGCAACACCAGCCCGCTGGATGCAATGGCTCGGATCGCAGTCAAGAACCATGCCAATGCAATGGCCAACCCGCTGGCTCATATGCACAAGGAATTCAGTTTTGAACATTGCAACACGGTTTCCGACTCAAACCCTGAGATTGCACCACCGTTGAGATTGACTGATTGTTCACTGGTCACCGATGGTGCCGCCGCACTGGTTCTTACTACAGATGAAAGTGCTTTGAACTTGCCCAAGGCTGTCAGTATCCGTGCCGCTGTGCATGTCAGTGATTTTCTGCCGATGTCGCGCCGCGATTTTCTTGCGTTTGAGGGGCCGGAGCGTGCATTTGCCCAAGCATTCGAGACGGCTGGTGTAATGCTGCGGGATATCGACTTCGCTGAGGTCCATGATTGCTTCACCATAGCAGAATTGCTGACGTATGAGGCTATGGGGTTGACGCAGAAAGGGCATGGGGCGCGTGCGATCGAGGATGGCACAGTCTACCGTGATGGCGCGCTTCCGGTGAACCTGTCTGGTGGGCTAAAGGCGAAGGGGCATCCAGTTGGTGCGACGGGTGTTTCCATGTATGTTCTGGCCTACCGGCAGTTAACGGACCAAGCCGGTGGCATGCAGAAATCCGGTGCCGCTCTCGGGTTGGTGTTCAACATGGGTGGATCAGCGGTGGCGAATTATGCATCGGTTCTGGAAGCACGAAAGGTCTGAGTAGCTATGAACATCGCGAACTGGCTGTACCAGACCGCCCGGGCCTGCCCGGATTCGCCGGCGATCCGATTCGGTACCGATCTGTACGCGCGCTATGACGACTTCGCGCGGCACAGTGCGGGGGCGGGACGGTATCTGGCGGATATAATGAAGGTGGGCAAAGGCGACCGGGTAGCTTTATTTGTGCGCAACTGTCCGGAATATCTGGAATTGCTGCACGCCGTCTTGTGGATCGGTGCGGTTATTGTGCCGATCAATCACAAACTGCATCCGCGCGAGGCCGCGTGGATCATAGGCAATGCGGGTGTCAAAGTCGTGATCACCGAAACCGGACAGGTCTATGCCGGTGATGAAGGGCCTGAGGGAACTTGCATTGAACTTGGCATCCACGATGCCGCGCTTGCGAATGCCGCGCTGGACCACCCATCGACAATCTTACCTCCTGCGCAGACTGCGGCTGACGATGCCGCGTGGCTGTTTTATACGTCCGGTACAACCGGCCGCCCGAAGGGGGTTGTGGTAACCCACCGCAATCTCGTTGCGATGTCACTGGCCTATGCAATGGACGTGGATTCTGTATCAGCACAAGATAATGTTTTTTATGCAGCACCTATGTCGCATGGGGCTGGGCTGTATCATTTTCCGGTCCTGCGTGTTGGCGGTTGTCATGTCATCCCCCGTTCCAGTGGCTTTGATCCCGCTGAAATTACGTTACTTGCGCAGGACCTCGGAAATCTCGTGTTCTTTGCCGCGCCGACCATGATCAAACGTCTACTCGTTCAGGCTGAAGCAGATGGCTATGACGGGAGCGGGATTAAGACAATCATCTATGGCGGCGGCCCCATGTATCTGGCGGATATCGATGCGGCGCTGCGCCGCTTCGGGCCGCGGTTCGTGCAGATTTATGGCCAGGGAGAATGCCCAATGACGATCACCGTGTTGCCCCGAAATCTACTGGCCGACGACACCCATCCCAAGGCTGCGTCCCGTCGCGCCTCAGTCGGCTTTGCACAGGTCGGCATGACAGTGCGGGTCGTGGACGAGCAGATGCAAGAGGTCCCCCCCGGCGAGGTGGGTCAGATTGTGGTTGCGGGCGATGCGGTGATGAAGGGGTATTGGCGCAATCCTAAAGCCACCGCCGATGCAATTGTGGAAGGATGGCTGTGCACCGGTGATCTGGGATCTGTGGATTCGGATGGATTCGTGACGCTGACCGACCGTAGCAAGGATGTCATTATCTCCGGCGGCACCAACATCTATCCGCGCGAGGTTGAAGAAGCGCTTCTTACGCATAATCACGTTTTCGAGGCTTCTGTGATTGGAATGTACAGTGCTGAATGGGGCGAAGAGGTTATTGCCTTTATCGTGCCGATCAAAGGTACGATTATCGAATCTGGCGCACTTGATGACTGGTGTAAAAGCCAGATCGCCTCTTTCAAGAAACCCAAAAGATATTACTTTGTGCAGGATTTGCCAAAGAACAGTTATGGGAAAATTCTTAAAACCAGTCTGAGAGAACAGGCCGCATTACATATCGCAAAAGGGCTTTCGGAATAAATTACTGAAACCATACCGCCCGTCTGCTTACCACTGATTGAAAAAGGGGCGAAGGCAATACTAATATGAAAATAACCCATCCGATACACAGATGAATCTGTATTCTATAAGGTATCTATACTCAACGTAAAAAATGAGCGCTCTATCCCTGGCAGAATCGCACTGTTTCAAAGAACCGCAATCTCCGCACAAAGTGCTTCGATTGTTATTCGGCGCTCCATTGCCTGCTTTCGAAGAATTGAAAATGCGTCATCTTCTGTACATCTTTGCTTACGCATCACCTTCAAAACGGCGAAGATTACTACTTTCCGATACCTGATTTTGTTATTGAGCCGCTCATGCTGTGCTTGCATCGCGCGCCGTTCATCGAAACGGTTCACCGCAAAAACGATAGAGCCGTATATTCCAGCCGACCGGATTGGTTTGAAGATCATCGAGGTGGCATTGTTTGCCAGGATAGATTGCAATCGAGAGGGGGCTTCCGACCCGACAATCGCGATCAGCGGAAAATCGCCGTTTAAGTGTTCGACCGGTAGATTGTGATCACTGTCAAAAAAAAGAAGATCAAAGCAAATGTTCTGCTTCAAGGATTCGGTAGAGGCATGCGCCGTGACCTGAATACCCAAACGGCCCAGATAATGTTCCAGCAACTCCCGATTGGAATCTTTGTCGTGCCATATCGCAGCGTGCAAACCTCGGAAAAGCAGACGTGGCCCTTTCTTGGGCATTGCTCAGTTCTTCTCGATGGGGCGAATGGCGGGGAAGTTCGGTGGAAGGCTGGGGGAGACTGCCCTGCTGAACACATCTTCGTGTTGCCACGCGAGGTACGGATCTGCTCGAACCGTTCTTGGCGCTTCCCAGAAAATGTCGAATTTGAAGCCGCGTGCAGAGACGGCCAGACGCGGAGTCAGATAACAATGGTTTGTTTTGGGGTCTATGCTTACTGGTCCTTCGGGGGCCTGAAATGTGATGCTATGTGCTGCAGTGCGCACAGCGTCGACCGTGTCACTTCCGCTGGCGGCAATGGACCTGCCAAGAATCCGCGCGCCCACGTATGCGGATTGGGCATCGACCGAAGGACTGCTACCGGGTCCGAACCGTTCGCGATAGCGTTTGAGGAAAATCATGTTCTCTTTGCGCTGGATGCTCTGGAAATATGTCGCCGATGTTATATGCCCAACAGAAGCGGGTTCTCCGATCAAAGGCAGCTCATCTTCGCACAGGCTACAGCTCACGATCAGTATGTCTTCCTGTCTAAGATCCGGGTGTTCGGAAATTCTTCTCCATATGCTGCGGTACAAGCGGTAACTGGCTTCGCCCACAAGAGTATTGAAAACCACAGGCGGTTTCAGTGCGATGATTTCATCAACGATATGCTCTATTTGTAGATCACCCATTGTCACCAATCGCTCGGCGATGATTTTTCCACCGCCCTCGACAATAAGATCCCTCAAGACCCGGTTTGACTCCCATGTCCAGATATAGTTCGATCCGACACAATAGATCTCCGACACCTTCTCTTGCAACAGATACCCGATGAGAGGGATGAGATGCTGATTGGGAGCTGCCCCGATATAGATTATATTCTCGCTCGCTTCAAAACCTTCATAGCGCGCAGAATGCCATAAAAGCGTATTCGTTTTTTCAAGGAGCGGTCGGATTTGTTTGCGTGCAGCTGAGGTATAGCAGCCAATGATATGCTGACACCCGATTTCATGTATCAGCTTTTCACAATTCAGGCTGTAAGATGATAATCTGCCACCTGAATCCAGAAAGTTCGCCTGAAGTTCAAACTGGCCATCTGTTTCAAGATTACTTTCTTCTATTCCCATGAGCGCCGCATTCAGCATGCTGGTATTTACTTCTCCGTAAGGACCGGTAATTGAGTATAGAATTCCAACAGGTATAACCTTCTTCACTTAACATACCCTCTTTCATTTGGTGACTAATTTTTTCCATTTGCAGTAGGTAATTGCTTTTAGGGAAATGAAAGGCCAAAGCTCTCTCGACAGTTCGACAGGATCGGATTCGATGTAGAAATTCACAGTGATATCAGGTTTTGTAATGTTTATACTAACGTCCCGGTTGTACAGGCAGCTTTCTACCAAGCTCCGATCATTATCATTGAGCTTTTTCGAATTGGCAACACCACCAATGCTTGCCACTTGGACAGCAGAAAAATTCTGAAACACTCATCACCGGGCCGTCATCTGGAACGCCTGAAGACGATACTTTGGTTGGAAGATTCCTTAAAGGTGTTTCTTGTTGGCATGGATGCCATCGGCACGTCGCCTTAGATATGAGCAGTTTTTCTGAGCGCCTGATGTCTTGCATAAGACAGTGGATGAACTCTTCGAAAAAGAGTTGACATGTGAAAATTTATAGAAAATGATGAGAGATGCAGCAATGAAGCTGTACAACGTGTAACTTCCCGATCTGCACTTTGTATCCGTTACAGTATGGTGATGGGCGATACAGGCGTATTTATTTGCGCTAAAGGTTTCGCAACCAACCTACGAGACCATAGTATTTTTTGGAGCGTACTCCAACGGCATCTGGGCCTCTTGTTCCGAAAGGAAGAAGGGGTTTTTTATGTTTATGGGTCGCCCAAAAGTTGATAAAGGAATTCGCTGATGTCTGTTTCGCTGCCGTCTGTTTCAAGTCTTCTGGAGATAGCCGCCGACAACGGGCTTGCGTTGACACATGAAGATGCAGCCTCCTTTCAGGGGCTCATGGCCGGTGCCATTGCGTCCTATCAACGTCTTGACGAGCTTCCGGATGTGAAGCTCACTGTGGTGGCGCCGCGGGATGCAGGATACCGGCCGGGTGCGGCAGAAAACCCCTACAACGGTTGGTACTGGAAGACTGATATCCGCCACGCGACAAAGGGTCTTCTTGCCGATAAATCAATTGCCATCAAAGACAATATCTGTGTTGCGGGTGTGCCGTTGATGAATGGCTCTGCTTTGTTGGAAGGTTACATTCCGGATGTGGATGCAACGTTGGTAACGAGGATCCTTGAAGCCGGCGGCACGATTGCGGGCAAGGCCGCGTGCGAAGATCTTTGTTTTTCGGGCGCAAGCCACACAAACGCGTCGGGGCCGATTAGAAACCCGCACAAGCCTACGCACAGCGCCGGCGGATCTTCTGGTGGCAGTGCTGTCGTCGTCGCTGCGGGAGATGTGCCAATGGCCGTTGGGGGCGACCAAGGCGGCTCCATACGTACTCCGGCATCCTGGTCCGGTGTCTACGGGCTCAAGCCTACATGGGGTCTGGTGCCCACCTCTGGTGCGATGCCTATCTCCTATTCCATGGATCACCTCGGCCCGATGTGCGCCACAGTCGAAGACACTGCGCGTCTGCTGAGTGTGATTGCAGGTCACGACGGCTGGGACTCCCGGACGATCGGAGCGCGCACCCAAGATTACATGAAAGCGCTCGGAGCGAGCATCAAAGGCATGAAGATCGCGGTGCTGAAGGAGGCTTTCGAGCATGATGAAAGCGATAGTGGCGTCAACTCTACAGTGCGGGCAGCTATTGATACACTGCGGGGCCAAGGTGCGGAAGTTTCTGAAGTTTCCATTCCTCAGCATCTCGACGGCCCTCATATCTGGAACGGTATTATCCTCGAAGGGGCGGCGGAAATGATGATCCGTGGAAACGGATTCGGTAGTAACATTCCGGGATATTACCCGACTGATTTCATTTCCTATATGGCAAAAGGTTTCGAGAGCCGCATAAATGAAGTATCCGAAACAGTGAAGATGGTGATGCTTTTGGGTGAGTATATGCACCGCTCTACCCACGGGATATATCATGCAAAGGCTCAGAATCTGCGGCGGGGATTGCGCGCGGCCTATGATGCGGTGCTGCAGGACTACGATATCATCGCAATGCCGACAATTCCCTTTGTAGCGACCGAAATTCCGCCTGCTGATTGCAGCCGTGAAGTCTATGTTACCAAGGCGCTGGATATGCAGGCGAATACCTGCCCTTTCGATGTGTCTGGCCATCCTGCATTTACCATTCCGGTGGGTATGCAGGACGGCTTGCCGGTCGGCATGATGCTGGTGGGGCGGCATTTTGACGAATCAACGCTGCTGCGCGCGGCGCATGTTTTCGAGAGTTCCGAAGACTGGACCAAACGATAAGAGATCGCAGGCCCCGCGATACGGGGCTCAACCAAAGCGGAATAGAAAAACCGCATTCAACAGGGAAATAGGGAGTTAAAATGAAACTTTCACGTCGTCAATTCAGCAGACTTGCCAGCGGTGGTCTTGCGTTTGCCAGCCTTCAGGGTACTCTTTCAACTGCCGGTTTGGCGCAGGAAAAGCCGATTAAGATCGGCAACATTCTCGATCAGACGGGCGGTCTAAATATCTATTCGCTCAAGCAAATGAAAGCCGTCGCCATGGCGGTGGACGAGATTAACGCCGCAGGTGGCCTGCTGGGCCGACCGCTTGAGCTTATTTTCTATGACGCACAGTCCAGCAACCAGCTGTATTCCCAATATGCGACTCAGGCGATGTTGCGTGACGAGGTGGATGTCATACATGGTGGCGTAACCAGTTCGTCGCGCGAAGTAATTCGGCCGATCGTCCAGCGTTTCAACGGACTTTACGTATATAATTCTCTCTACGAGGGCGGTGTTTGCGATAGGCGCCACATCTCGACGGGGATGGTGCCGGGTCAGCAACTCGACGCTTTGTGTCCTTACGTAATCAATGAGCGCGGTGGAAAGAAAGGTTATATTCTGGCAGCGGATTATAACTATGGGCACATCACATCCAAATGGCTTCAAAAGTACATCCGTGATCTGGGGGGCGAGGATCTGGCTGTAGAGTTCATCCCGCTTGATGTCTCGAACTTCTCTTCAGTCATTGCGCGCATTCAGGATGCGAAGCCCGATGTTGTCTGGTCTGCGCTGGTTGGTGCGGCACATATGAGTTTTTATCGGCAGTTCCACGCAACCATCGGCACAGACAAGATGATGGTTGCCGGCACAACCTACAGCATTGGTCGTGAGCAGGTCGAGCTGACACCCGAAGAGGGCCGGGGGATAATTCTTGCGACGTCTTTTTATGACGGGCTGGACACACCGGCGGCGCAGGATTTCGTCACCCGGTTCAAAGCGTATACAGGCGAAGATGATTACATAGGCGAGTATGGCGAGGGTGGCTACCGGGGTATGTCGCTATGGGCTGAGGCCGTGCGCCGTGCAGGCTCGGCTGAGCCGGACGCCGTGATCGAGAAGCTGGGGGGTACATCCGTCGAGGGCGCAGGTGGGCTCTACACAATCGACGGCCAGACCAATCACACCACGATGAACATTCACGTGGCTGTTCAGGATGATAAGCAAGAATTCGAGGCCATCCGCACCTTCAAGCAGATGCCGCCGATCGACACGCAGCTGGTTTGCAATCTTGTCGAAAATCCTAATGACACGACGCAGTACGAAGTCGAACTTTAAGCAGTAGTGCGAGAGCTGTCGGCGCTTTGTCGGCAGCTCCCGCGTTTCGCAATTTGCGCTAAAATCCGATTCGAAGGACCCCCCTGTGGATATATTCATGGTATACGCCTACCAAGTGGCCTTTTCGTTTTGCATTCTCATTCTTATTAGCCTTGGGCTGGCCCTGATTTTTGGAATGATGAAAGTTATTAACCTCGCGCAGGGAGAGTTCCTAATGCTGGGGGCTTACTTCTTTGTGCTCAATTCCAACCTGGGGCTGCCGTTGTGGCTGGCCATGTTGGCGGCGGGACTCATGGTTGGGATCGTGGGTGTCATTGTCGAGCGTACGGTGATACGCTTTCTCTACGGTCGAGTGCTGGACACCCTCCTCGCGACGTGGGGGATTAGTCTGTTGCTGGTGGGCCTTGTGACAACAATTGCCGGACCGCAGTCACAGTCAGTTCCTGCAAATATGGGCACTGTGGCTCTCGGCGGTTTGGACGTGCCAGGCTACAGCCTTGTGATGATCCTTGCAGCATTTCTAATGTTGGCAGGCACCTATGCCCTGTGGCGATTCACAAATTTGGGTCTTTTGGTGCGCGGGACCATGCAAAATCCCGAGATGTCTCGCGCATTGGGCACCAACACATCCATGATCTACATGTTTACCTTCGGCTTCGGCTCGGCACTGACAGGGTTTTCGGGTGCGCTTCTGGTGCCATTGTTTGGAGCATCGCCGACCATGGGCTCATTCTACATCTCCAAGGCGTTTATCTCGGTCATCTCGGGCGGGCCTTGGCCCATCATCGGAACAATTTCCGCCTCAGGGCTCTATGGATTCATTGACGGTGTTGTTTCTTATAAAATTTCGCCGGTGTTTGCTGAGATCTGCGTCCTTTTTGTAGCAATCATCATGCTGCGCCTTTTGCCGCAAGGCATAACCGGACGGATGCGGAAGGGTATATGAAAAAGTTTCTTCACAGTTTTAACAGACCCGCAGCGCAAATTCCTGGATACGGCTGGTGGGTGTTTATAATCCTTGCAGGTCTTGTACTTGGCGTGCTTCCTTCGGTCCTCGGACTTGCTCCGCTGTTCGATCTCTCGGTTGTTCTTGTTCTGGCGCTTCTTGCATTGAGCATGAGTTTTCTCTGGGGCTATCTTGGAATGCTCAGTTTCGGGCAGACCGCTTTTTTCGGCACGGGGGGGTATGTCTACGCGGTTGCGGCGATGAATATGGGAAGCACGACCTTGCCCTTCGTGCTGGGGATTACGCTGCCGATGGTGCTCGCTGCGGTCATCGGCTACTTCATGATCTACGGCAAATTGAGCGACATCTACTTCTCGGTCATGACGCTGGTTATCACGCTCATCATGAATAAGGCGATGCGCGCGACATCGGGGTCGCAATATGTGGTTGGAGACGTCCGGCTGAACGGCCAGAACGGCATTCCCGGTGTGCCATCACTTCAGGTGCCCTGGAATCCGGACGTGACGCTGTTCATTGATCATGTTTACTATTTGTCCGCAGCACTTGTCATGCTCGTCTACGTCGGTTTGAGGTTGCTGCTGACAACCCCTTACGGCCGGGTTCTGATCGGTATCCGCGAAAACGAGCAGCGGATCGAATTGCTGGGATACGATTCCAGATTGTACAAGCTGCTGGCGTTTATTCTTGCCGGTGGTCTTGCGGGGCTGTCGGGCACCATGTTCGCGGTCTGGGGCAACTTTGTCGGGCCTGAAATGTTCGGGCTGGGGCAGGCCGCAGAAATCATCATCTGGGTTATTGTTGGTGGCAAGGCTACCCTGATCGGACCGATCGTGGGTGTCGGGCTTATCCAATATCTTACCACATGGCTTGGCATGCAGGGCGTGGGGCAGGTCACGCTGGTCCTGGGGGTCATCCTGATCGTCTTCGTCCTGGTCTTCAAGGACGGGCTGGTGCCCACTTTGGGAAACCTGATCCTGCGGCTGGCCGGAAAAGAGCCAAGCTCGCCTGATACAAAGGACACGCAGTCGTGAACGCATCATACAAACCCCTTATTGAGACCCGTGGTCTGGTAAAGAAC
>RCMY010005720.1_pt1 | contig 10517 bp, 11 predicted proteins | sample 2041341 | NCBI WGS metagenome assembly RCMY01 (sample SAMN09708234, study PRJNA481090) | Marine sediment metagenome, whole genome shotgun sequencing project.
GCGGCGTAACCGGGCAACAGCCGCGCCACTTCGGCCCAGAACGCCGGCGAATGATCCATCCGCGCCAGATGCGCGACCTCATGGGCCGCGACATAGTCAAGCACCTCGGGTGGAGCCAGAATCAGCCGCCAAGAATACATCAGATCGCCGACCGATGAACACGACCCCCAGCGCGACCGGGTATCGCGCAGGGTCAGCCGACCATAGCTGCGCCCCAGAACCGCGGCGTGACGATCCGATGCCGCGGCCAACCGGGTTCGGGCCAATTGTTTCAAAAACGCCTCGGTCTTGGCCCCCGGCGCGTCGGTTGCGGGCAGAAACAGGACACCATCGGCAACCTGCGGTGCCCGCCCCCTGCCCTGTTCGATCCGGTGTAATCGCCCCTCGATCGGCAGCAGCGCGCCGAATTCAACCGTCGCGATCTCGGGGTGGCGGGCAAGCTGGCTTCGGATCCAGCCTTCCTTTTCCCGGGCGAACCCCATCGCCTCGGCTTCGGTTCCCCGACGTGGCAGGGTCAGCGTGACCCGCCCGTCAAGCCCCGACACCCGGAGCGAAATACGCCGCGCAATCGGGGACCGGCGCAAAACAATATCGATTGGGGGGTTGCCCGGCAGAATCGCTTGACCCATACAGAACCTTTCTGACGCGCCGCACGGCTTCGGCCGCTGTTTATGCCTCAGGATACACTAGCGCCGCAGGGCCACAACCGACCATAGCAAAACCGCGATTCAATTGCTGTCAATGCAGTCTTTGACACCACGCGGCGGCTGTGTCATGGGAACGCGGATTTGACAATAGACGCCAGCCAGAAAGGGTGACCATGCCCAACGAAGAATGGGGCACCAAACGGGTGTGCCCGACCACAGGAAAACGGTTCTACGACCTGAACAAGTCGCCCGTCGTCAGCCCATATACGGGCGAAGTCGTCGCGATTGACACGGGCAAGGGTTCGCGCACCATGCTGGCCGACAAGGCCGACAAAAACAGCGCCAAGGACAAAGAAAACGACGACGAAGAAGTCGTCCTGGATGATGACGACGATACCGATGTCGATCTGGGCGATGATGTTCTTGAAGACGACGACGATGACGACACTGTTTCGCTCGACGAAATCGCTGACGTAGCGAAGGACGAAGAGTAACCAGAACCGGGGTGGACGCGGGGTGCGATTTTTCGCTTGAACTGCCCCGCGCCATCCCCTAGAGACGCGCAAGTAGCCGCCTACAAGCGGATGCGCACGGGGCCTTAGCTCAGCTGGGAGAGCGCCTGCATGGCATGCAGGAGGTCAGCGGTTCGATCCCGCTAGGCTCCACCATACCTACTTATTACACTCCCTCTACCGCCTTCGGGTCCGGTGGCCGCGTAGCGGCATCGGGGCGGCATGCGGCGGCAGCCCGCCGTTCGATGTGGAGATTTTCGGTCCAGATCGCGCGGGCATCCTTAATTGCGCCGCCGCGTCGTGCTGCGGATTCCTGCGTTATCCACGGACGTGCCTGAGTTCAGTGTGTTTCAGGCCCCTTCGGTGCGATTCTGCCAGCCGTGTTTGGCGAGAATGAATCGAGTTCAAACTGCATTGTCGCTCAATTGGACCCTGCGCTTCAAAGCGTGTCTTCCAGCCGACAATTGACCAGCAGTTCCGCGATTGCCGCAGTGTTGGGCAAAGCAATCACGGTACAGATCAGTTCGGCCAGATCACCGGGCGCGATCATTTCATCGCGGGACATTTTGGTGACCTCCGAGGTCAGGTCGGTTTCGACGAAACCGGGGCAGACGACGGTGGCGCGCACGCCATGATCCCAACCCGCCCGACGCGTCGCCTGATTCAATGCCATCATCGCGAATTTCGTTGCGCCATAGGCGATGTTGTCATTCCTGATCCGCTTGCCCGACAAAGACGACAGATTGATGATCCGTCCTGAACCCGAGGCTTTCAGATGCGGCAGGCAGACACGGGTCATGAACAGCGGGCCCTTGAAGTTGATCGCCCAAAGCGCATCCAGATCGGCCTCGTCCCCGTGTTCGATGGAAAAGCTGTTCGAGGCACCGGCATTGTTGACCAAGCCGTCAATCCGCCCAAAGCGTTCGGCGGTCGCCTCGACCCAGGCAGCGTGGCTGGCCCGGTCTGCCGCATCATAGCGGGCGCACAACAGCCGGTCATCGGCCAGATCACCCAGATCGCTTGCCAGCGCCTCAGCGTCCCGCGCAGCGGCGCTGATTGAATATCCCTTCTTGTGCAAAAGCCGCGTCACTGCGCGGCCAATGCCACGGTTGGCGCCAGAAACCATGATCACCCGGCCTGTCGGATCAAGCATTTTGAACGTCCTTCCATTTTGCGCGACAGCGTAAGCGCCAGAGCGCTGCCCACAAGGCCACCGCCGACGATAACGACACCCGGCACGGACTCGGGCGCGCTCATGTCGCAAAACGCGACAGCGCGAAGGGCGCGGTATCGACGATGGGATTGCGCCCTGTGGCCAGTTCGGCCACCACCCGCCCGACGCCCGGGCCGATCCCGAACCCGTGCCCCGACAGCCCTGTCGCCACCCACAGCCCGGCGCATCCGGGCATCTCGTCGATGATCGGCAATTCATCCGGTGTCACGTCGATCATTCCCGCCCATGTCCCCGCGATCTGGATATTGCCCAGTTGCGGATGCAGCGCCTTGGCCGAGGTCAGCATATTTCGGGCGAGCGCGAGGTTCGGGGCGGGATCAAGGACGCGGGTCCGCTCGAAAGGCGATTCCTGATCCAGCGACCAGCGCCCACGCCCCAGATCGCCGAAAAACTCGGTTCCTGCGCGCAGTTGCATCGTATTCCAGCGCAGTTTCATCTGCGGGATATAGGCGCGAAAATGGCGAAACGCCGCGGGAATCAGATCAAAGCGCGCCGCATGGGTGCGCCCGATGGTATAGCCCCCATCGCCCCGTCGGCGCAGCGAGGCAGAGGTCGCGCCCAGACCGCCGGGGTGGATTTCCGGCCCCGGTGTGGTGCGCAGAACGGTCGAACGGACGCCTAGTTGCGGAATGAAAATGCCCATGTTTTCAAGAAAGGTGCGCGACCAGGCGCCCCCGCCCAGGATCACCGAGTCACAGGCGATTGCACCGCGTTCAGTCACCACATGAGAGACCCGTCCGCCGCTGCGCTCGACACCGCGCGCCGCACAGCCTTCGATCAGAGTGGCTCCGGCTTCGCGCGCCAGACGCCCGAGGGCCGGCACCGCAAGGCCCGGTTCGGCGGTCATGTCCGAAGCGGTGTGGATCGCGCCCTTGAACCGCCTGTCGTCTCGTCCAAGCAGAGCGTCCGTTTCGGCCGACCCAAGCACTTTGCAGTCCAGTTGAAAGCCGCGCGCGCTTTCGACCCAGTCGCGGCGCGCGGCGAATTCGGCATCGTCCATGGCAAGGTAAGTGGTGCCGACCACGGCCATCCGGATTTCTTTGGCGATCGGGGCGGCGATCGATTTCCACTCCCGCTCGCTCTCGATCATCAGGGGGAGTTCGATGGGGTCACGCCCCTGTTTGCGGATCCAGCCCCAATTGCGCGAGGATTGTTCCGCAGCCACACGGCCCTTTTCGACCAGAACCACCGACACTCCGGCGCGTGCCAGAAACAGCGCCGCCGTAACGCCGACAACGCCGCCGCCGATCACGACGACATCGGCTCTGGCGGGAAATGTGGCGTCAGGGTCTTGGGTTAGCAACATTCCGGCGGCTCCTTGGGTGGTGTCGGCGCAGCGTGTTTCAGCGCCGACACCAAGTCAAGCGGCGGGCGTCAGTACCCCCGCGCAGCGTCGGCCATGTCCGGACAGGTGCCGGTTTCCGCAAAGATCTTGAGGTTGGCCGCAATCAACCGACCACCCGTGGCCGCGTCGATCTGCGACGCAACGTGGGGGGTGACGGTGATGGCGGAATTGGCCCAGAACGGATTGTCGGCCGGCAGCGGCTCTTGATGGAAAACGTCCAGCGTCGCCTGTTTGATCTGGCCCGACTCCAGCGCAGCAATCAAATCGCCGTCGACGAGATGGCCGCCGCGCGCGCAGTTGATGACGCAGGCACCCTTGGGCAGCTTGCCAAAAAGGTCGGCGTTCAGGATGCCCTTGGTCGAATCCGTCAAGGGCAGCAGGTTCACGAGGATTTCACAGCCCGACAGGAACCCATCCATTCCGTCGGCCCCGGCAAAGGTTTCGACGCCTTCAATGTCCTTGCCCGATTTCGACCAACCGCGCGCAGCAAACCCCAGCCCTGCCAGCGTCTTTGCCGCCGCAGCACCCAGATTGCCCAAGCCCATGACGCCGACCACACGGTTTGGCGCCACCGGAACAACGATAGCGTGCCAGTCCTTTTCGGCCTGCGCCTGCAACTGGCGCGGCATGTCGCGGTGATGGCGCAGCACATGCAACGCCACATATTCGCGCATCCGCTGTGTCAGGTCGTCGCCCACGGTGCGGATGATCGGCACGCCTTTGGGCAGTTCCGGATCGGCCAGCACGTGATCGATTCCCGCGCCAATCGAAACAATCACCTCGAGATTCGGGAAACGGGCCATGTCGCCCGCGCGCGGACGCCAGACGACGGCGTGCTTGACAGCCGCCGGATCTTCAATTTCATCAATCGGGGCGATATCCCAGCCGGGCAGAAGGCCTTGCAGCATTTCCACCCACCATTGGGTCTTATCTTGGGCGGGCAGGTAGACAGCGACGGTCATAAGTGATCCTTTAACTCGTGGTATTGGTGGAATTACGATGAATTTCAAACAGCTTGAAGCGTTCTATTGGCTCAGTCAGATCCAGAACTACCGCAGGACTGCTGAACGGCTGGGATTGACCCAACCGGCTGTTTCGGCACGCATTCAAGGACTTGAAACCGATCTTGGCAAAACCCTGATCGACCGGGATGCGCCCGAATTTCGCCTGACCGACCAGGGGGTCGAGGTGGCGGAGTTTGCGCTCAGTTTTCTCCACCTGCGCGAGGCGATGACCGCCCGGCTTCAGGACAAGAAAAAGCGGCGCATTTCCATCGGTGTGGCGGGAATGGCGACGATCACATGGGGACCGGCGCTGCGCGACAGGGTAATGGCCGAACATCCTGACATCCTGCTGGATTTTTATTCCGCGTCCGATTTGCAACTTGGAAAGTTCATCGAGGCCGGCACATTGGATCTGGCCTTTACCGCCGGTGGCGAGCGCGCAAGAAACGCCCACTTTTCCGTGATTTACGATGTCGGATGGGTGGCGCGGCCCGATCTGATCGAGGGACAGATCCTGCCGATGACACCCGAAACCCTGCGCGATCTGCCGCTGGTGCTCTATCCGAAATCCTCGCCTTTGTTCAATCCGGTGGCCGAATACGTCGATGAAATGTCGACACGCCCCGCGCCCCGTCATTATGGCAACTCGTTGACAACCATCTGCGAGATGCTGCGCTTGGGCTATGGCGCTTCGGCGCTGTCCAAGGTCGCGCTGGAAGAAGACCTGTTGGCGGGCCGGTTGGTGGAGATTCCGGTGACCCGCCCGATCGCGCCGCTGAAAGTTACATGCAGCTATGTTAACCGGGCGCGGCGCAAGCAGGTGGGCACGATCCTTGAGATCGCCCAAGAGGTGGCGCAGGAGTGGTGCAAGGCCCACAGTCGCTACAGCACGTTCACCCACCTGCCCTGATCCTCAGCCGTTCAGCTTGGCGTTGACCATCTTTGTCGCGCCGGAGAGTTCGCCCAGATGGGTGCCCGCGCTGACTTTGGCCTCGGAGATGCGACCGCGTTCGGTCCTCGGCTCACCTTCGGCCAGAACCGCGTCCAGATCTTCGGGTGCGATAAACAGAACGCCGGAATCGTCGGCCAGAACCGCATAGCCGGGCAGAACCGCCGCGCCACCGATACTGACTGGCACGTTGAACCCACCGCCCGAATTGTAAAGCCGCGTCGTCACCGGCGAAGGCCCACGCGACCACATCGCAAAGCCCTGTTCTTCGACCTCAAGCGTGTCGGTGTGCGGGCCGTCGATGCAGGCACCTTCCAGTCCCATCATCGCCGCCATCCGCGTGACACCCCCGCCCCAGCAGGCGTATTTGGTATCACCCAGCCGGTCGACCGCCATGAAATAGCCCGGGCCGACCTCACTCAGACAGTGATGCAGCAGCGTGGAATCAAGCCCCGGAATTGCCAGTGTCACCACAGTGCCGGTAACCACCTTGCCCTTCAGCACCGGCTGAATCGCGGGTGCCGTAAAGCCGAAGTGATAAAAGTGACCGATGGTCGCGGTTTCCAGCTTTGCCAGACGATCCAGTTTGCTCTGGTCGATCTTCGGCGGCATCGGGTTCATTTTGTAAAAAAGATTGGTCATTATCAGTCCTATTGTTTTCCAAGAACGAGATCGGGAAGGAAGGTGGACACCGCTGGCACATAGGTCAGCAGGATCAGCACCACGATCAGCGGCACCAGCATCGGGAGAACCGCCATTGTCACTTTTTCAAACGGCACCCGGCCAACTTCGGACACGATGTAAAGTCCGATGCCCATGGGCGGTGTCGCAATACCGATCAGCAGGCCCAGCTGGATGATGATGCCGAAATGCACCCGGTCGATACCATAGGCATCGATCAGCGGCAAAAGCGTCGGCACCAGGATCAGCTTGGCCGGCACACCTTCGACGACACAGCCGACGAGGATGATGAAAACCAGCAGCAGCCCAAGGAACACGTTGCGGTTGTCGGTCATCGAGAATGTCCACTCGGCCAGCTTTTGCGGCGTCTGGTCAATCGCCAGCAACCACCCCATCGCAATCGAGAAGGCGATGATGATCATGATAACCGCCGTCACCATGGCGGTATCGCTGAGCGCGTCGAAGAACCCCTTCCACGTCAGCTCCTTGTACCAGATGCCAAGGATGATGCAGTAAAGACAGGCCAGAACGCCCGCTTCGGTCGCCGTGACGAAACCAAACATGATCGACCCGAGGATGATCGCGGGTGCCATCAGGGCGGCAAAGCCGTGGCGTGCGGTATGGGTCACTTCTTGCACCGTAGCGCGTTTCTGGGTCGGGAAATCGCGGAATTCGGCCAGGATGCGCACATAAATCATCAGCGCCAGACCGACGATGAGACCGGGGATCAGCCCCGCCAGAAACATCCGTTCGATCGATTGCTGCGCAAGAAACGCATAGATCACCAGACCGATGGAGGGCGGAATAAGCGGCCCGATGACCGACGATGCGACCGTGATCGCGGCGGCAAAGGCGGGCTTGTATCCTGCCTCGCGCATGGCCTTGATCTCGATCGCGCCAAGACCGGCGCAATCGGCGACGGCGGCCCCGGAAATGCCCGCAAAGATCATCGACGACAGCACGTTCACCTGTGCCAGCCCGGCCTTGAGATGTCCGACAAGCGCGTTGGCAAAGGCAAAGATGCGCCCGGTCACCCCGGTCACGTTCATCAGGTTGCCGGCCATGATAAAGAACGGCACGGCGGTCAGCGACGCCTTGTTCACCCCTTCCAGCATCTGCTGCGGGATAATCTGCAATGCGTTCGAGAAATCAGACGTCAGAAAGGTAAGAACAACAGCGGTACCGATCGCAATCGAGATCGGTACGCGCATCAGAATCAAGACAAGAAAGCTGCCGAACAGAATCCACGCCATCAATCAGGCCTCCGGGAGGTGGTCGGTGATGTTCTCGGGCATTCCGGCGGCCATCTTGGCCAAGTCCAGAATGGCGGTCCAGGCAACCAGAACCGTCGAGATCATCAAGGGAATAGAAAGCGCCAGACGCGGCAGTTCAAGGCCTTGGGGCAGGATCGCACCGTCGAACACACCGCGCGACGTGGCGATGACCGTGGGAACCTGTGAAATAAGAACACCGGTGACAAGAAGCGTGGCAGCATCGGTCAGAATACGGGTCAGGGCAAAACCCTTTGGTCCCAGCTTGTTGGCCAGAAAATCGACGCGCACGTCTTTCAGCCGGGCGTAGAGCGCGAAGAACCCAAAGAACGACAGCCAGACGAAGAATACCATCGTCCAGGGCCACATCCAGTAGAACGAAATGTCAAACGGACGAAGGACAATCGTCGCGGTGGTCAGCCCCAGCATCGCCAGCAGGCAGATATTCGAAAGCCACATGAACGCGCCACCCAACGACCAGTTGAACCGGTCAATCGCGTTGAGGGCCCGCGTGAGCGGACCCTCCGGCTGATATTCGTGCGGAGTCAATTCGGCGCTCGCGAGGATTCAATTGCCTCGACAAAGCCTTCGGGAAGTTCGCCCTTGGCGGCCATGTCGTCGTAATAGACGCGCATCTTTTCAACCAGCGGGGCGGTGTCGATCACGGTATAGGTCGTGCCCGCAGCCTTCATCCGCTCAATCCCCTCGTCGGCGACCTTGAACATCAGGTCCTCGGAAAAGTCGCCGGTCTCGTCATAGGCTTTCATCAGGCCCGCGAGGGTGGCCTCGTCCAACTCGCCCAGCGCCTGTTCGTTGACCATAAAGCCGATCGACTGCCAGTATTCGTCATGGCGCGCGATATAGGGTGCGACCTCGTTGAAACGCATGGATTCGACGAGAGCGATGGGTGAATTCACCGCCTCGACGATGCCCTTGGAAATACCCTGATACACTTCGGTCCAAGGCAGCGTGATCACTTCGGCACCCAAGGTATCCCAGGTTTCGATGGCGACCTTGTTCTCATGCATCCGCAGTTTGATGTTCTTCATGTCGTCCGCCGAATTGACCGGCTTGTTCGACACCATCACCCGGAACGGCCCGCGCAACACGCGTGTAGGATCGCCCAGCGGGCGCACGCCTGCCTGTTCGGCTGCATGATCGAACCAGCCAGTGACGGTGTCCGAGGCCATGAACCGCTTCCAATGATCGATATCGTCGAAGGCAAAAGCGGCAGAGGTCCAGGCCAGCGCCGGCTCCCACTTCTTCATATATCCGAAACCTTCGGCATATATCTGGATGATATTGGCCTGCAGCTGCTCCAGAACCGCGTCTTCCTTGCCCAGCTGTTCGTTGGGAAAGACGTCGATCTTCAGTTCGCCGTTGGTGTATTCGTTGGTCAACTCGGAAAATTTATCGAACACTTTGCCTTCGGGGCTGTCCACCGGCATCTTGGTGGCCATGCGCCAGGTCGTTTCGGCCTGACCGGCGGCGGCAAAGGCAAACACCATGGCAGTGGCCAGGCTGAGTCTTGCAATCGTCTTCATGTCGTCTCTCCCCAGTAGGTTGTTGTAACTGCTTCAATACCTGCGCGACACCGCCGCGCCCTGTAAGTCATGCAAGCCCTGCGCGACGCCCATCTTCAATCAGGCAGGAATCAGGCAGGGCGCGCATTGTCAGTCGTGCAAGCCGCGCGCAACATGGTCGCGCACAAGCCCCGCACCGATCTCGGCCAGCCGGGCAACCAGCTTTTCGCCGGTTTCGGCGCTGCTCAGGTTCGGATCACAATTATACGCGCCGGTTTCGGTGGCTTCCAGAGCCTCGATCGGCGCCTGAATGTTCACCCCATCATAGCGCAGAGTTGAAAAGCCGGACACCTCGAGCCCTTTGACCTTTGCTCCGGTCGGCGCCGGGCGGATCAAATCTGCACGCAGCAGATCAGGGTAAAAATGCAGCCCGACAGAGGTCAGCGGATCGCCCCCGTGGCCCGACGATTTCTTTGCCTTCTCAGCACCGATCAGATCGGGCAGCAGCCCATAGGCGACCTGCCACAGATACATCGACGGGACGAACAACCCCGCCTTGTGACGCCAGCGCAGCGCGACCTCGGTGATCACCGGCACGTTGCCGCCATGACCGTTGACGATCATGATCTTGCGGATGCCGTGGCGGGTCAGACAGGCGAACATGTCGTCGATGATACCGGCCAGCGTGGCGTGGCTGATCGAGATACCGCCATGGCTCGAGTCGAAATAGTCGCGACCCCCGAACGGGATGACCGGTGCGACGAAAGTGGCGACACCATCGGCGCGGGCGGTTTTGGCGATTTCCATCGCCACCAGATCGGCCGCAAGGTAATCCCCCATCGGCGCGTGGATGCCCTGATCCTCGAGCGATCCCATGGGAAGAAGCACGACGGCATCTTCCGTCAGGTTCTGGCGGGCTTCTTCAGATGTCAGTTCGGCCATGCGGATCTTGTCGATCATGGGTACGCTCCTGTTTGTTGTGCGTGAACGTTGGGGCATTGAAACGGTCGCGGGGGGTTCCCGTCCAATTCAAAAGCCTTGTCGAACGATAGATAAATTTATGCCGGCTCGGCTATCTTGACCGGCCCGGCCTTGATACAGGCCGCGCGCCAGCCATCCTCCTGGGGCGTCAGCGGCGGGACCGCCTGCGCACAGGCGGGTTCGGCTATGGGGCAGCGGGTGCGGAATGGACAGCCGGATGGCGGGTTCATCGGGCTGGGCAGTTCGCCGGGCAACACCCGATCACCCAGTGCCGCATGACGCGGTTCCAGCGAGGGCGTCGATTCCAGCAGGGCGCGGGTATAGGGATGCGCGGGCGTGCCAAACACCTTGGCGGCCGGGCCTTCCTCGA
>RCMY010005721.1_pt1 | contig 10517 bp, 6 predicted proteins | sample 2041341 | NCBI WGS metagenome assembly RCMY01 (sample SAMN09708234, study PRJNA481090) | Marine sediment metagenome, whole genome shotgun sequencing project.
TATTACGGTTACCGATACGGTCAATAATGGATTGATACGCGCCCATTACGCCGAAGTCTTCAAGGCCAAGGATTCCGTTTTTGCGACTAGAAGGGCCGTTTCGATCACTTTGGTAGAAAAGGATTCGATGTACGTTCACGGCGATACCCTTATGGTTACCGGCAAGACTGAAAATAGGATTTCGCGGGCCTTTCGTAACGCAAAATTCTATAAGACCGACCTCAGCGGGAAGTGTGATTCCATACATACCCAAGAAAAAACAGGCATTACCCAACTGATAAAGAATCCTGTGATATGGAACGGTGAAAACCAGATGACGGGCGACAGCATCCACCTTCTGTCCAATAAAAAAACCGAACAACTTGATTCTCTTAAAGTAATTGAAAACGCTTTTATAATCTCGTTAGACAGTATTAGTATGACGGGCTATAATCAGGCCAAGGGAATCAACTTGTATGGGCAATTCGTCGATAACGAACTGAAAATCATAGATCTCGTACAGAATACGGAGGTCATATATTATATGTATAATGATGACGACGATCTGCTTGGTATCAATAAAACGACCTGTAGTAAAATTAGAATCACCATGGCGAACAATGACGTGGAAGATCTTACCTTTTTCACCAATCCCGAAGGGGATATTTTTCCCGAGGCAGAACTTCCACCGGCAAGCCGAAAATTAAAAGGATTCATTTGGCGAGGCGATGAACGCATCTTGACTAAAGACGATATTTTCGACGAAGACGATAACAATCTAGTGCTTCCGGTAATCCGTGGTATCGACAATCCCATCGATATCGATGCCGAAGAAGAGGAACGGGCGCTGAATGCGGGAGATCCGGTCAACAAAATCCCGATTCTAAAACTGACGCCTTCTACTAAAAATCCCAAATCCCCTTCTGGGCAGGAAGATGAAAAGCTTCTCAACCCAAAACCAAAACCGGGCGAACGGCCCAAGTTGAAAAAATTGACCAGTAATTCGAGTAAATAGGAAGCTTAAGCAACTGTTCATGAAAAACGACTTCCTAAAATATCAGGCACAAACCACACCGCATCCACTGGCTCTGGAAATTTCGCATGCCAAGGGGAGTTACATATACGATACCGATGGCAATGCCCATCTTGATTTTGTAGCCGGTGTTTCTGCCTGTAGCTTGGGACATTGCCATCCGAGGGTCGTAAAGGCCGTTCAGGAACAGGCTGCTGCCTACATGCACGTTATGGTGTATGGAGAATATGTGCAAAAACCGGCTGTAGATTATACGAAACTGCTGGCCTCCCTCTTACCCGCTCCGTTAGAAACCACCTATTTAGTAAACTCCGGTACCGAGGCCATCGAAGGGGCGATTAAATTAGCCAGAAGAGTTACCGGCAGAAGCCAGTTGATTTCAGCCCATCATGCATACCATGGCAATACCATGGGTAGTTTGAGCCTTATGGGGTTTGAAGAGCGAAAGGCCGCTTTTCGCCCATTAATTCCCGATGTAGCTTTTATCCGTTTCAATAGCGAGGAAGACCTAAAAAAAATTACTGAAAAAACCGCCGGTGTTGTTTTGGAAACTATTCAAGGAGGAGCGGGCTTTATAGCCCCTAAAAACGGTTATCTTAAAAAAGTCCGACAGCGTTGTAACGAGACCGGAGCGCTATTGATTCTGGATGAGATTCAGCCCGGATTCGGCAGAACGGGCAAACTCTTCGCTTTTGAACATTATGAATGTACTCCTGATATTCTGGTATTGGGAAAGGGAATGGCATCGGGTCTTCCAGTGGGAGCCTTTACTGCGTCCCAAGCAATGATGGCCAGCTTACAGGATAGTCCCAAATTGGGCCATATCACAACTTTTGGCGGTAATCCGGTCATTGCCGCGGCCTGTCTGGCGACCCTAAGGGAAATCACGGAGACCGGACTCATTGCGCAGTCGCTCGAAATGGAAAAGGTATTCCGGAAATTATTGAAACATGCGTTGATCACAGAAATTCGGGGAAAGGGTCTAATGCTAGCCGTAATTTTGAAAAATTCCGACATAGCGAACGATTTAGTCCTCACTTGCGCTAAAAAAGGACTGATTCTTTTCTGGCTTTTGTTTGAACCAAAAGCGGTACGAATATCGCCGCCATTGACTATATCCATTGACGAAATCGAGAAAGGCTGCGGCATGATTCTTGAAGTTTTAACGCAGTACGAGCAATAAGCTGTTAATTAATTTGTTAATAATATAGCTTGTACCCGGACAAAAAGATAGTCCCAAAAGGCTACTTTTAAATCCATAGTAAGAATTCACCCTAATTATTTCCGTGGTGCGATTCAGTAACCAAAACCGTTCTATGGCGCTAGAATCCAACGAAAAGCCCAACCAACCGATCGATAAGTTCGAATCGATGCTCAAGACCGACGACATCTATTTCTTCGATGCGGAGGATTTTGAGGATATCATCCATCATTATCTCAATAATGGCAAGATAGCCTTGGCCAAAAAGGCCATTAAAATCGGTTTACGGCAGCATCCCGCCTCGATAGAACTAAAATTACTTGAGGTAGAAGTGCTCGTATTTGAAAACCATCTGGACCTTGCCGAAAATTATCTGGATGCCCTTCAGGTGCTGGACGGTACCAATGAAGAAATTTTCATCCAACGGGCCAATATCTATTCCAAAAAGGACAATCACGAGGCCGCCGTAGTCCTATTGAACAAAGCCCTGAACCTTTCCGAAAACAGCTTCGATATCCATTCGCTTTTGGGTATGGAGTATCTTTTTATGGACGATTTTAAGCTCGCCAAGGAAAGTTTTATGCGCTGTGTCTCGTTCGATGAACAAGATTACTCCTCACTTTACAATGTTGTTTATTGTTTTGAGTTTTTGGAGGATTACGATGGCGCCATATACTACTTGAACGATTATTTAGATAGAAATCCCTATTGCGATGTGGCCTGGCACCAATTGGGAAAACAGTATTTCTCAAAAAAAATGTATCCCGAGGCCCTCACCGCATTCGATTTTGCCATTATTTCGGACGATACCTTTATTGGGGCCTATTTCGAGAAAGGAAAAGTTTTGGAAAGAATGGGGAAATACAACGAGGCCATAGAAAATTACGAGATCACCATACAAATGGAAGATCCCACCTCGCATGCCTATCTGCGCATCGGAAAATGCCATGAGCGGCTAGAGAACGATGAAATGGCCAAGTATTACTACTATCACACCGTACACGAAGACCCTTTGTTGGATAAGGGCTGGCTCGCCATCACCGATTTTTATTTTCGAAGGGAAAATAATCAAAAGGCCCTGTACTACATCAATAAGGCTTTGAACATCGACGGTGAGAATCCGCAGTATTGGATGAAATGTGCCCAAATCAACAATGCATTGGGCAAATTCGATCAAGCGGACTTTGCCTATAAACAGTCCGTAGACCTTGGCAACTACGAACTGCGTACTTGGCTGGGCTGGGCCGATGTCGCCTTTCGCAATCAAGATATAGCCGGAGCCGTACACATTCTGTCTCAAGGGCAGGAATTTTATCCCGAAAGTGCCGAAATCAAATATAAAACAGCGGGTTTCCAGCTAGAAATAAACGACCTCATCAATGCCCGCATCAGCTTCATCGATGCCCTAAAGCTCGATATTGCGAAACTGCAACTCTTTTCAGATCAATTCCCCCAATATGCCGATACGGACTGGGTGAAGAATATTATTTCAAAAGTGGCCAATAGGTCACGATAGGTCGTCATAAGTATACCTTCTGCACCGTATTAGTCCAATTTAAAATCCTATTTTTGTTGCCTTTGAAATTATTTTCATGGAAAACAGAAACTTACTTCAATACGTCTTTGTCACGCTTAAGGGAATGGCCATGGGCGCGGCCGATGTAGTGCCTGGCGTATCGGGCGGAACGATTGCTTTTATTTCGGGGATTTATGAAGAATTGATTACCTCGATCAATAATGTAAATGTTTCCCTTTTTAAAACCTGGAAGAAAGATGGTTTCAGAGCGGCTTGGATGCAATTGAACGGTAATTTTTTACTGGCATTGTTCATAGGTATTGGAATAAGCGTACTTTCATTGGCCAAGTTAGTAAGTTGGCTTTTAGAAAATGAACCTATATCTATTTGGTCTTTCTTTTTTGGCCTCGTGGTCGCCAGTATCATTTTTGTTGGCAAGGAAGTCAATAAATGGAATGCAGCTGCCCTTATTTCGCTACTAATCGGTGCGGCAGTTGCCTTTTACATCACCACGCTTCCCCCATCCGGCAACAGTGAGAGCCTTCCCTTCCTTTTTCTATCGGGCGCCTTGGCCGTTTGCGCCATGATTTTACCGGGAATTTCAGGAGCGTTCATTCTGGTGCTTCTCGGGTCGTACAAAACTATTATCGATTCACTACATAATTTAGACCTCAAAATAATTTTCGTTGTTGGCATTGGTGCCATTTTTGGACTGCTAAGCTTTGCTAAGCTTTTAAAATGGATGTTCAGCCACTACAAAAATGTAACTTTAGCGCTACTCACAGGCTTTATCGTAGGCTCGCTAAACAAGATATGGCCGTGGAAAAAGATATTGGAGACCAGAACCATCGGTGAAAAAGAAATAATCATCGATGAAAATGTATCCCCCTTTGCCTTTGCCGGCGACAACCAACTTATCTACGCCCTGATTGCCGCTATCATCGGTTTTTCGCTTATTTTTATCCTTGAACGTACCGCCTCCAAAAGATGAATCACGGGTGCTGGAGATTCCGGCTTCACCCAGCATGGGGTCTGTAAACTATCAATTGACCTTTTTTAGTTAATGCGTTTATAGGTTTAGCAGTTTATAAAAAATTAGGTTTCCTTACATGTACAACCCCAGAACAATTAGCGATAAATTCTTTTTGGTCATCAAAGGCCTCTGCATGGGCGCGGCCAACAAGGTGCCGGGCGTATCGGGGGGTATTGTAGCCTTCGTCGGCGGATTTTACGAGGAGTTTATCTACTCCCTACAGAAAATCAATACCAAGGCCTTCAAATTACTCTTCAACGGCAGGTTCAGAAGTTTTTATCGCTATATCAACGGCACCTTTCTTACCCTCTTGATATTCGGTATGTTGGTCAGCTATTTTAGCGTATCGCAGCTGCTGGATTATTTTTTGGTCAAGAAAGAACTTTTCGTGTGGGCTTCTTTTTTTGGGATGATCTTGGGGTCTATATACTATATCGGCAAAGATTTCGAACATTGGAACAAAAAGACCGTGATTGCGGGGGTCATTGGTCTGACGGTAGGTATTTCCATCAGTTTTTTGAATCCGGCCAAGGAAAACGACAACCTTCTCTTCATATTTATTTGCGGCATTATCAGCGTTTCGGGCATGACACTTCCGGGATTATCCGGTTCCTTTATCCTGATCCTACTCGGTAATTACGTGCTGCTTTTAGTCGATTCGGTCAATGCGCTTTATGAGACTTTTGGGGAGATGCTGCGGGGGGATTTCAGTTTTATCCAAAATCAGGCGCGATTACATATCCTGAAAATCCTAGCCGTTTTTACCTTAGGGTCCGCCACGGGTCTTGTAAGTTTGTCCCATTTGCTAAGCTATGTACTGAAACATTACAAGCATATCACGACCGCCGTTATCATTGGTTTCATCACCGGATCGTTAGGTGTGGTATGGCCGTGGAAAAAAACCATCTTTAAAATGGACGGCGCCGGCAATGCGCTTATCGATTCCAACGGCAAGGAAATTATCGCGAACTACGAACGCTATTTTCCCGATTTCTCCAACAGTGAAAATTGGTGGGCCCTGTTCTTTGTCGTTGTTGGTATTGTTGTTTTATTGGGATTGGATTGGTACGGGAAACGCAGAAAAGAGTTTCAACTATGAAAAAACACAGGTTCGGATTGGTGGGAAAAAATATCTCCTATTCTTTTTCAAAAGGATATTTTACGGATAAATTTTCCGATTTGGGGTTGAAGGGATATTCCTATGAAAATTTTGATCTGCAGCATATTGATGAATTACCCGAACTCCTTAAATCCATTTCGGATGTAAAAGGACTGAATGTTACTATTCCCTATAAACAGGAAGTAATTCTTTATTTGGATGAATTGGATGCACAAGCCAAGGAAATAGGCGCCGTCAATACTATTAAATTCGACGGAAAACGACTTACCGGATACAATACGGATGCTTACGGTTTTCAAAAGTCCATCGAACCTTTTCTGATGTCCCATCATACCAAAGCCCTGATTTTGGGAACGGGCGGGGCGTCGAAGGCCATTGCTTTTGTTTTCGGGCAACTGGGAATCGATGTTAGCTACGTATCCAGAGAACCCGATACAGCTCAAATCGGGTACAACGATATAAGTCAACCGGTATTGGACAACCATTCAATTTTAGTCAACTGTACGCCTTTGGGCACACATCCGAATATCGACCAAAAACCGGATATTCCCTATTCCTATATTACCCAAAAACATCTACTTTTCGATTTAATCTATAATCCAGAAAAGACAGCATTTTTAAAAGAAGGGGAACAGCGAGGTGCCCATATTGTCAATGGAGGTCGTATGCTGCAGCTTCAGGCGGATAGGGCTTGGGAAATATGGAACTCGATATGAAAATGAGCCAATTTGAAAATTTGAAGATTACATGAACTACCTCGGCATACAAACTTTGAATAGCTAATTTCACAAGGGTAACATTGGAATTTGATACTTGTTATTTGGAAGTTCACATTCAAAGAAGTCCGTCATCCGCTTTGCCATTAAAGCCGTTGTTAGTAACTTAACCGATTAAGTGTTTTTTCAACCAATAAGCCGTCAACATGGGGCAAGATAAAGATAAGGAACTACAGGAAAGTACAGCTGCATCTGAAGATAAAAAAGAACTTTCTGCAGGAACTGGTGTAGAAGAAAACCATCATCCGAAAGAAGAACAGTCTTCTAAAACCAGTGAAGAATCATCTGCATCCGCGGAAAAAAAGGAGTCTCCTAAAATCGAAGAAAACGAGGGGGTTGCCAATAAAACAAAGTCAACGGCAATATCCGATGAAAAAACGGACAACCATACTATCGAAGAAATCGAGGGGGTTGCCAATAAAACAAAGTCAACGGAAATATCCGATGAAAAAACGGACAACCATAATACGGCAGATAGTGGTACCGACTTGAAAAAAACATCCCAAAAAAAGACATCCGAAGAACAAGACGAGGTTTTAGACGACGAGAACGCTGAAGATGCGGAAGATACCGATAACGAGCGTCGGCATGCTATTCCACTGCTGGACTACGAGGCGATGACGATGGAAAATTTGGTTGGGGAATTTCAAAAATTAGTCCGAAATGAAAAGGTACAATCCATCAAAAAGCATGTCGATGGCATTAAAAGCGAGTTCGACCAAAAATTTGATAACTTTTTAGAGGGCAAAAAGGAAAAATTCATTGAAAGCGGTGGCAATGAAATCGACTTTCGGTACAATTCGACAACTAAAACGCAATTCAACGAGGTCTATAAGGATTATCGAGAAAAACGAAGTCAGTATTACAAAAATCTTGAAAAAAACCTCAAGGAAAACTTATCGATTCGGTTGGCAATCATAGAGGAATTAAAGGGATTGACAAGTATCGAGGAAGACATGGGGTCTACCTACAAAGCTTTTAAAGACCTACAGGAAAAATGGCGCAACGCGGGACCGATACCCCGTGACAGTTACAATAATGTGTGGCGCACCTATCGCCACCATACCGAAATATTCTACGATTTTCTGCACCTGAACCGGGAAATGCGCGATCTTGATTTTAAGCGCAATCTCGAGGAAAAAGAAAAATTGGTGCAACGTGCCGAAGCTTTGGCGCAGGAACCCGACCTCAACCGTGTTTTCCGCGAACTACAAGCCTTGCATAAAATCTGGAAGGAAGATATTGGCCCCGTAGGTCAAGCTAACCGCGAAGAAATCTGGGAACGCTTCAGCAATGCTACCAAAATACTGCACCAAAGACGGCAGGATTATTATAAGGAGCTTGAGGCAACTTACGAGAAAAACTTGGAAAACAAAATCGAAATCATTGCGGCGATTACCGCTTTGGGCGAAAATGTATCTAGCAATCATCGGGAATTACAAAAACAAATAAAACAGTTGGAAGTCCACCGAAAGGCTTTCTTCGAAGCGGGAAAAGTGCCCCGCAATAAAAACCAAAAAACCTGGTCGGCATTTAAGGACGCTGTGCGCAGCTTTAACCGGACTAAAAATGCTTACTACAAAAACTTAAAACAAGAAGAACAAAAGAACCTCGACAAAAAACGGGAACTCGTGGACTTGGCGCTATCGTTAAAGGATAGTGAGGACTTTGATACCGTTACCCCGAAAATGAAACGCATACAGGCGGACTGGAAAAAAATCGGCCATGTTCCCCGAAAGTATTCCGACAAAATATGGAAAGAATTCAAAAATGCCTGCAACCACTATTTTGATAGACTGAATGCCCTTAAAAACAAGGGACGCGAGGAAGAGGAAGCCAATTTTGAAAAGAAAGCGGCCAGTTTGAAAGAAGTAACGGCCTTTGAACCCTCGGGTGAACGTGACGCGGACCTAAAGACCATTAAAGGCTTCGTAGAAACGTGGAAAACCCTAGGCAGGGTACCGTTCAAGAAAAAGAACATCGACCAAAAGTTCAATGTGGCACTAGATGAACTTTTCAAAAAATTGGGCATTGCTCCCCAAGAGGCCGAACTCTTAAAGTACGGAAATAAAATTCAGCAGTTGGCCGATGGTGATAATGAACGTGCAATACAGAACGAGCGTAGTTTTATCCGTCAAAAGATAGAGGAGACCAAAGGCGAAATACGCCAATTGGAGACTAATCTCCAATTCTTCTCCAATGCCTCGGAAGACAATCCCTTGCTACAAGATGTGATTAAAAGAGTGGAGGCCCACAAAGTGGCTTTAAATACTTGGAAAGCCAAGCTGAAAAAGCTCAATATCATGAAAAACACTATCCAGAGGGAGCTGGAAGCATCCGAGGAATTGGAAGAATCAGGGGAATCGGAAGAATCAGAGACTTAATTCAAGGCCAGAATTCCCTCATCTAGCTTCAAGGCTCCCAAATATTCGATCAGGTCGACCAAATCATCTTCCCAAAGATATCAACGGCAGGTGCCACTTTTCAGTATAGGAATTACAAAGGATAGCCGATAGCAAAAGTGCCAAGGGAGTGAAGCTGGAAATGCTATGCATCTTGGAATAGAATAAGCATTAATTACATTTCCGTTGAACTAATCAAAACTGGACAAGCTGCGAACTCCTCCTGAAATGCATATGTTTCTTCTCAAAAAAGAATGTACGTAAAATCTATTTCGCAACGTTTACCGCCCGAGTTTCGCGTATAACGGTAATCTTCACTTGCCCGGGATAGGTCATATCGGTCTGAATTTTCTGCGAGATTTCGAAGGAAAGTGCCGCAGCTTTTTCGTCGCTTACCTTTTCACTTTCTACGATGACCCTAAGCTCCCTACCTGCCTGAATGGCGTAGGCCTTTTGCACCCCGCCAAAACCAAAGGCAATATCTTCCAAATCTTTTAAACGCTGAATATAAGAATCCAGCACTTGCCTACGCGCTCCGGGCCTTGCACCGCTAATGGCGTCACAAACCTGAACAATCGGTGATATCAAGGTTTTCATTTCTATTTCATCGTGGTGGGCGCCGATAGCATTACAGACGTCCGGTTTTTCCCCGTACTTTTCAGCCCATTGCATCCCTAATATGGCGTGAGGCGTTTCGACCTCGGCCTCGGTATTTGGCACCTTTCCAATATCGTGCAAGAGTCCTGCCCGTTTCGCCAGTTTGGGATTGAGTCCCAGTTCAGCCGCCATTACGCCACAAAGTTTGGCGACTTCTCGGGAGTGCTGCAGTAAATTTTGTCCATAGGAAGATCGGTATTTCATTCGTCCTACCGCCCGAACCAGTTCGGGATGCAAGCCATGGATGCCCAAATCGATAACGGTACGTTTTCCTACCTCGACAATTTCTTGCTCGATCTGCTTCTCCGTCTTTTTAACGATCTCCTCGATACGTGCCGGGTGGATTCTACCGTCGGTTACCAGCTTATGCAAAGAAAGTCGGGCTATTTCCCTACGAACGGAATCAAAACACGAAAGAATAATGGCATCCGGGGTATCGTCGACGATGATTTCGACCCCGGTAGCGGATTCCAAAGCACGAATATTCCGGCCTTCCCTACCGATAATCCTACCTTTTACGTCATCGGATTCCAAATTAAAGACTGAGACACAATTCTCTACGGCCTCTTCGGTGCCGATACGTTGTATGGTATTGATGATGATTTTCTTCGCCTCCTGTTCCGCGGTCAATTTGGCGTCTTCGACCGTACTCTGTATGTATGCCATGGCATCGCTCTTTGCGGTTTCTTTAAGCGATTCCAACAATTGACCTTTGGCATCGTCGGCGGATAGGCCCGAAATCACCTCTAACTGCTGTACTTGGTTCGTATGCAGTTTATCGAGTTCGGACTGCTTTTTTT
>RCMY010005722.1_pt1 | contig 10516 bp, 8 predicted proteins | sample 2041341 | NCBI WGS metagenome assembly RCMY01 (sample SAMN09708234, study PRJNA481090) | Marine sediment metagenome, whole genome shotgun sequencing project.
GTCAAACCTTTATATTTTGGTATGACGCTGTATGTGATTGCCTCGATAGTTTGCGCCACTACTAATAATGAATACGTCTTATTTGTCGGTCGTACTGTACAAGCGCTAGGTGCTTGCGTGGGGGCGGTCGTGACTCGAGCTGCGATACGGGATCGGCTTACTGCTAGACAAACCGCAAAAGCTTTTTCTATTATGATATTGGTAATGGGTTTAGCCCCAATATTAGCGCCTTCACTTGGGGCGCTATTTCTACGATTCTTTAATTGGCACTCTATCTTTTGGTTTTTAGCCGCTTTTGGTACTTTAAACTTACTGTTAACTAAGTTCTTCTTCTTTGAGACCTTGACGGAAGAGAATCGCAATGTCCGCCCTGCCAAAGAAGTGCTCAGTCAATATTGGGACTTACTAAAAGACCCGACTTTCAATTATCCCGCTATTGGTGGTGGCCTACTGATGGGAGCAATGTTCGTCTACATCAGCGCCGCTTCTGAATTAATCATGGACACTTATGGTATTTCAGCCACGCATTTTGGTTGGATATTTGGCTTGAATGCTGCCGGATTTGTAGCGTTGACTCAGCTCAATCAATGGCTCACCAACCGCTTTCGCATTCTAAGTATTTTACGTTTTGGCGCGATGATGCAGGTTATATCCGCTGCGGCATTGTTCTTTATTGGCCTTGTTTTGGGTACAGATGCTTGGTTGCCCTTAGTGCTCATTTGCATCTTCTTCTGTATTTCTGGCCTCGGTTTGACACAGCCCAATGCCTCGGCTATAGCGCTGGCTTTTCAAAAGCGTCGTGCTGGTATGGCCAGTGCGCTACAAGGCTCATTGATGTTTTCAGTAGGTATTTTCGGTGGTCTATTATTGAACGTATTCCCCGTCAATCCGGTACTAAAAATTGGTACGGCTATGTTTGTGCTAATGAGCCTTGGCTGTTATTTGATTTGGCAAATAGATCGTAATTTGAATTTAGATGATGCGGAGTAGCTAGTTAATAAGTACAGACGCTCTATATTCAGAAAAGCATGTAGATGCTTAAGGCCTCTACATGCTTTTCTGAATAACGGATAGATTTTATTATATTGGCATTATTGCTTAGAGTGTTTTATTTTTTGTCTAGAAAATCAGCCTTTAGCTGATCCCAATATTGCTCATAAATTTTAATTGCATCTTCACCTACATCAGCCAAAAACTCACCGTCTTTGATGACTTCTTTAGAAGGATAAATAGTCGGATTATTTCTTACTGCTGATGACATGGTCTTACGTGCCGTCGCATTAGGGGCAGCGTAGCCGACTTCCTCGCTAATGATCTTGGCATTTTCAGGTCGCAATAAGTAATCAATAAATTGATGAGCGGCGTCCACGTTTTTGGCGTCTTTTGGGATAACCATATTGTCCATCCATAAGATAGCGCCCTCAGTAGGATACTTGTAGACTAGACTGCTCATACCTTGGTCATTAGCCAGTATCGCCTCGCCATTCCACGTCATGCCAAGATTGGCATCACCTGCGAGATATTCTATCAAGTATTCATCAGAGTTAAAGCCTGCTATATTGGGCTTTAAGCTGACAAGCTTATTGTAAGCCGCTTCGATCTCGTCAGGGTTACTGCTGTTCACTGAATAGCCAAGCGTTAATAACGACATACCGAATACATCTCGCATATCATCCATCAGCATGACTTGCCCTTCGTATTCAGGACGCCACAGATCCTCCCAGCTAGCTACTTTCTGATAGTCGATGACAGCACCGTCAATAACAAGACCTGTACTACCCCAAACATAAGGAATAGAGTATTTATTGTCAGGGTCGACGGGTGTATTTGTGAACGAGGTATCAAGGTTTTTAAAGTTGCTTATTTTAGATTTGTTCAATTCTTGTAGTAACCCCTCTCCCGCCATTTTATCAACAAAGTAGCTTGAGGGTATAGCAATATCATATAGACCTGCACTATCTGATGACTTTAGATTATCATACATCTCTGTATTGGTTTCAAACGTGACATAATTGATAGTGATACCTGTTTCTCGCTCAAAGCCATCAAGCACTTCTTGTGGCATGTACTCTTCCCAATTATATAAATTAAGGGTTTTGTTATCTGTCATACCGCTACAACTGGCAAGCGTGAATCCGATAGCCGTAGCTAATAAGACTTTTGGTACAAGATGGGATAGTGATTGAGACAAAGTATCTCTCCTAAAAGTAAAATAAAAATTGAAAACCAGTCTATAAAGCACTAAAAATGTTTCTAGAATAGTCAGTTAAACCTAAAAAAGTGACAGCAAGACTGTCTAAATGGCTATAGAAAGTGTCATTTTCGTGTCAGTTGCCAAAACAACAAGCACGACCAGCAAGTATTGTGCCAAAAATAATTATTAGGGTGCAAGTGATAAAAATATGAGTGTAACTATTAATGAATCAAATGTCACTGAAATTGAGAGCATATGAGTTGTAGTGAGTTCAGCGCTACTATTAATCTTCAGTAGCCAGCAGTCTCGGCTATTTTTTAATTCGGCAAATAGACCGTAATCTAAATCTTGATACTGCTGAGTAAATGCTCGACCAATGCCTTTTTTTTAACCCAAAAAAGCACTCAGACATTTATACGTGCTGGGTGCTTTTTTAATGAATGATGTGTTTTAGTATTGCCTTAGCATCATCGCTTGGCTTGTTTTATTTTTCATCTAAAAAATCAGCCTTAAGTTTGTCCCAATATTGTTGATAAACACTCAATGCTTCTTCACCTACATCCGTTAAGAACTCACCCTGCGCTACTATTTCTTTAGAAGGGTAGATAGTTGGATGATTTTTTACTTCATAAGACATTATCTTGCGTGCTTCCGTATTCGGTGTGGGATAACCGACCTCTTCACTGATAATCTTGGAATTCTCAGGCAGTAATAAATAATCGATAAACTGATGTGCTGCATCTACGTTTTTAGCATCTTTGGGAATGACAAAGCTCTCCATCCACAAGATAGCACCTTCAGTAGGGTATTTATAAATTATACTGCTCATACCTTCATTATTGGCTATTAACGCCTCACCGTTCCAAGTCATGCCAAGATTGGCATCCCCTGTAAAAAAGGAGACGATCTCTGCATCAGTACTAAAGCCTACGACACTAGGCATCAAGGTCGTCAGCTTATTATAGGCGGCTTTAATCTCATTAGGATCACTACTATTTACTGAGTAGCCAAGCGTTAGTAATGCCATACCAAATACATCACGCATATCGTCCATCAACACTACCTGACCTTTAAACTCGGGACGCCAGAGATCATTCCAGCTGTTGACGGTTGCTTTATCAACAACTGCACCATCTACAACAAGACCAGTATTACCCCAGACGTATGGCACCGAGTACTTATTATCAGGATCAAATGTAGTATTGGTAAATGAGGCATCTAGGTTATTAAAATTGCTTATTTTTGATCTGTCCAGTACCTGTAATAGACCTTCTCTAGACATTTTATCGACGAAGTAGTTGGTTGGAATAGCAAGGTCATACTTACTAGCATTTTCGGGTGCTTTTAGATTGGTATACATCTCATCATTAGAATCATATGTAATATAGTTGACCTCAATACCCGTCTTTTTTTCGAAGCCATCAATGACTTCTTGTGGCATATAGTTATCCCAGTTATATAGATTGAGCGTCTTATTATCAGTCGTACCACTACAGCTGACTAGCATAAGTCCCATAGCCGTGCACAATAGTGATTTCGAAATAATTCGCACAGTAGCGTTATTTGCATAAGTTTTTGATACAAGAGGTGACGATGATAGATAAGACAAAATATATCTCCTAAGATTAGAAATCTGTTTATGAAATACTAATAAAATCTTTAAAATAGCCAATTTGACTCAGAACAGTGAAAACATATCTGTCCAGATTAATACAAAAAGTATCGTTTTTGTACTAATTGTATAAATAACATGCAAATATCATGCCGAAAAATAGTTATTAGTAGATAAGTCGGTAGAGATCATAAGTATGTCCACTGATCAGAGGTTATCAAAATTGGGAAGTTATCAGCTACAGTGGTGTAACTATTTTTAGCTATAGACGTGTTTTATAAATACATAGACTGGTGATTTATAGATCAGCTACTGACTGAAAAAATATTTGCTAATTTAGCCTTTATTAGTGTTATTACATTATGGTAATAATACCAATCATCAAGCATGGCACAAATATTGCTTCCTCTTAATTATTAATTATTTTTTTTATTTATCTCTAAAAAACTACCTTTCAGCCACTTTAACGATGAAAAAACTGATATTTCTTTTCAATATATGATTATTGCTTTTGAAATATTAATATATTACTATCTAATGTAATTATTGTATCTACAATATTACTAAATTGTAGTTAGATGAAACTTAATATTTTAGTGACAAAGGATAAATTATGAAGCAGTTGTATAAAGTATTTCCGATCATACTGAGTGTAGGTTTATTTGGATGCAATAACTCCACCACACCAGAGAGTACCGATTTAAATATTTCGAGAGGCACTGGTAATCAAAACGAGTTTGTCAGTAAGTTGCCTGCATCAGCGCCAGTTGTTAAAGTTTCTTCTGGTTCAGACTTTGCACCTTATGAATTTAAGGACGAATACGGTAACGTTAAGGGCTTTGATATCGATCTCATGAACTATATTGGTGAAGATCAAGGCTTTAAAGTTGAGAATTATACTGATCGCTGGGAAGTGATGTTTGACAGACTGGATAATAAGAGTCGAGATATGCTTGCAGCAGGTATACCCTATAGTGCTGAGCGTGATAGTAAATATCTACTTTCAGATCCTTATGCGCCACTACCGTCTACGCTACTGTATATAAATCAAATGCTAGAGTTGAACTCTTTAGACGACTTAGCTGACGTCAGAATTGGTGTCCTTGGCGACACAGTACAGCATGAATATTTTGCTAGCGGTAAGTTCAAAGTTAAGTCTGTAGAGCCTTACATAACAACCTTTGCCGCTGTACAAGCAATGGCACAAGGTAAAGTTGATGCTGTTGCAGAAGATTCAGGTGCTCTTCGTTATATCATGAATGATCTACCAGATCTGCAGGCAAAGTACTTTGATTATGAAGATATTCATGCCGAGAGCGCACGTAAAGTACTTATCATCGATAAAGATCAACCTGAGCTACTTGCGAAGGTAAATCTAGGGCTAAAAAACCTCAAGGAGAATGGTACTTACTCTATGTTGACCACAAAATGGTTCGGTCAGGATTTGACTAAGGATGTCTTAGATCAACAAAAGGTGTTGGAATCAGCCTCAGCGCAATAACCTGCCTTATGTCTTACTTTGGAATAATGAAAGAGTAAGTCTAAATTTATTTATATATTCAAAGGAATTAGCTATGGCTGTTACAACAACTGAAAATGAGGGCTCGCGTTATCGTGGTCTAATCATATCGATTGCAGCTTTTTTAGCATTGATCGGAGCGTTACTTGCCTTTACGTTCTACACTTCAAGTATTCTTGAACGTAATACGACACTAGTAAATATCTCTAACAAAACAGCGAACAATGCGCAAACCATCATCAAAGACTTGTTTGATTTGCAAGGTAGTACTGGTGAGCACATCAACTCACTGCATCAAGTACGAGTAAGAGAAAGACTTGAAACTAATTCGCAGGAAATTGATCAGCTGTTGAGCGGTATGCGTGACGGATCTGAATACATTGATTCTGAAGGTGATACTGTGGATATTCCAGTGGCTACATCAACCTATGGACAGGAGTCACTTAGCGCCGCACAACAAGAGTGGAATGAGCTAAAACCACTTATCGAAAATTATCTTGCCAGTGCTGACAATATTTTGATTGATTCATCAAATCAACTTTCGCAGGCTTACGAGCAAGCAAAGACCTCTAGTTTGAGAATGAACGACTCTCTTAACGAAGTTACAAATGAGGTTTATGCAGAATCAACGGCTCAAGCGAATACCATTCGTTTGGTTCAGCTACTGGGTGTTGCGGCTATCTTTGCTTACTTCCTAGTTTTCGTATTCATCTTTGTTCGCCGCTTACGTGAGACCGATGCCGAGGCACTAGCGGCTCGTCGTGAAACCCAAGAGATTATGCAAACGGTAAATACGGGTCTGTTTTTGCTTGATAAAGACCTCAAGATTGGTCAGCAGCATTCAAAAGCACTCGGTAATATTATTGGTACTGAAAGCTTAGCTGGAGAGAACTTTACTAAAGTTTTACGAGGCCGTATCTCTGATAAAGACTTAACGACCACTCAGCAATTCATTGAACAGTTGTACAACCCACGGGTTAAAGAAAAGCTAGTTGACTCCTTGAATCCGCTACACAAAGTTATGCTGCATAATAATTTTGCTGAACAAGGATCAGGTAGTCGATTCTTGGACTTTAAGTTTTCACGAGTTTATGAAGGCAAAAATATTGAACGTATTTTGGTCAACGTCAATGATGTCTCAGATGCCGTATATTTAGAGCAACGTTTAGAGAAAGAGCAAGCACAGAATGATATGCAGGTTGAGATGTTGACCACTATCTTGAACGTTAATCCTAAAATTATTAACGAGTTTATCTTAAACACCCAAACCTATATTGAAAAAATGAATAACATTCTAAAAAATCCTGGCAGCTCGCAGTATGAGCTTGAAGGTAAACTTAATGCTATTTATCGTGATATGCATAGCCTAAAAGGGGAGTCCTCTGCTCTAAGGCTACATAGCTTTACCAAAATTGCGTCTGAGGCAGAAGACAAGCTACAAGCGCTACAAAACCAAGGTAAATTATCAGGCGATGACTTTTTACCCTTGGCAGTACACTTAGATGATCTACTCAGTCTGTCTAATACCATTAAAACCTTGGGCGAACGTATTAACCAAAAGTCATCGACTAAAAGCATAGAGCCTGAAACTACTTATGCACCTTCGATGTCAGCAGAACATTCAATAAACAATGCTGATGACGAGGACAATGGTTATATTGATTTAGACGATGACACAGATGAGCAGCTATTAGACTACTACCAAGATTTTGCCCTTGATATCGCAAAGAGACAAGGCAAGCAAGTACAGCTAAAGAGTGATTCGCTAGCACACGTTGACATACCTAATCGTCTCAAAAAAGCGGTAAAAGAGATCAGCATGCAGTTATTACGTAATGCGGTCGTTCATGGTGTTGAGACACCGTCCATGCGCCAACAAGCGGACAAGTCGACAGTAGGTTTAATCGATTTGGAGATGCAAAACAACGCTAAAGATTTTGTTATCGTTTTACAAGATGATGGTCAAGGTATCGATTATGATAGCGTGCGCAATAAATTAGTCACTATGGGACGTTTCACTACCGAGGAAGCGGATCAGCTCAGTCGCAACCAGTTATTAAAACAGATGTTCTCCTCTGGGTTCTCAACTCGTGATGATGCAGATGAAGATGGTGGTCGCGGTGTTGGTTTAGACATCATCAAAGCCCAGGTCAAAGAATATGATGGCAAACTCAAAGTAGATAGTGAACTTGGGAAGATGACTCGTTTTATTATTACTCTACCCAAAGCTTCATGAAGGATGATAAATACCTTATGTATAAATTAATGATTGTTGATGATTCTAATATTATTCGAAATCGTATTCAACGTGCGTATGATTCAGGGCAATTTATGTTGGTAGCTACGGCTACTAGTGGGGTGCAAGCTATTGAAAAATTCAATATTCATCGGCCTGATGTGATTACGATGGATCTAACGATGCCGCAAATGGATGGTCTTGAATGTATCGAAAAGATTGTTGCCATTGATCCTAATGTTCGTATTTTAGTGGTATCAGCGTTGTCTGATAAATCCACAGGTATCGAGGCGCTATCGCTTGGCGCTAGTGGGTTTTTATGTAAGCCTTTTTCAGAAGAAGATCTGGTTGAGTCTTTGCATGAGTTGATGGAAGAGTAGTACGCCTAATACACAAACAGTTAAAGAATGAACATTATGAAAGAGCAAAAAGTACAGATTTTTTTGGATATTATAAGCAACTACTTCGATCAGTTTGGCGGCGAAGAGATGGTTGTTGACACCCCTTATCTATTAGAAGGTATGCAACCTAAAGTACTCGACTATACAGGAGTTATTGGTATATCAGGCGCTCAAAAAGGTGTGGTCTATTTCTCAGCGACGCGACAACTATTATCCTCTATACTAAAAAAGATGGGTGAGACGGATACTAGCGAATCTATGTATATAGATCTAGTGGGCGAAGTTGCTAATACTGTCGCAGGCAATGCACGCAAGGAGTTCGGTTCAGAGTTTCATATCTCTGTGCCTTTTGTGTTCAAGGGCGCGCCGCAAAGCATTGTATTACCTGATGACGAGCGTTCTTTCATTATTCCTATCTCTTGGTTATCACAAGTGGGTGAAATCGTTGTTTGTCTAGAGGACTAATAATGTCACTGAGATGCATTTTATACGGATAATATTATGTTTAAAGTTGAGAAGCTAGGCGTGTTTTTGAGTTCAATCGATGCTTTTTTTACGCAAGTTGGTGCGGACGCTGTAGCGATAGATACTCCATATCTAAGTGATAATAAGGGGGCTGTCGGTTACGATTATAGCGGTATTATCAAAATATCCGGCCCACTGACAGGATGTGTCTACGTCAGCGCGCCTAGTAATATGCTCCGTGAGGTTATCAGGATTATGGGAGAACCTGATTCATCTCTTACCATGATGAAAGACTTGCTTGGTGAGATGGCCAATACAATATCAGGTAATGCTCGTACTGAGTTCGGTGCTGAGTTTATTATCTCACCACCTGAGATTGTAGAAGGGGCACCCAGTCTCTCCTATCTACCAAAGAATCGTCATAGCTATATCACACCGTTTACTTGGCGAGGTTACGAAGCCGTGATAGGTATCTGTATTGCTTAAATCAGATTGTAGCTTTAAGCAAAAAACGATGTTGATACATCGTTTTTTGCGTTATAGATAACTATTTATAAGTGCTGTCTATAATATTATTTTTTTGCGGCGATAGTCCAAAATGAGTTTTTATAGTCTATTGCTCAGATATGAATAAATGGCTGGAGCTTGATATGCTTTATATGATAAAATACAGCGCAGCTATTTTTTATAGTTTCAGTTTACTGAATAGGTTTACTAAACGTAAGCTTAAAAAATAACTCATCTTCATAAACCAACCAATGACACACACATCATGGCAAAAAACTGCTGGGTGTTCGGCGACTTGATTAATCTGCAAAGCTAAAGTGCTGCTCTAAGGTAGCACCAACTGTCAGTAGATGCGTGTCGCGGGATAGGCCGTTTTTGTGATGTGGAGGCATAACCCAACCATTAGGAATTTATCATGGCTACAGAAAATAAAAACCCTACCAAAATGCCGATGCGCGACTTGTTACAAGCTGGCGCTCACTTTGGTCACCAAACCCGTTTTTGGAACCCAAAAATGGGTCCTTATATCTTTGGTGCGCGTAACAAGATTCATATCATTAACTTAGAGCATACCGTAAAGGCTTTTAACGAAGCACTTAACTACGTAAACGGCCTAGCTTCTAAGAAAAATAAAGTATTGTTCGTAGGTACTAAACGCGCAGCTAGCGGTGTTATCCGTGAGCAAGCGGCCCGCGCTGGCATGCCTTATGTTGACCATCGCTGGTTAGGTGGTATGTTGACTAACTGGAAAACGCTACGTCAGTCAATCAATCGTCTAAAAGAGCTTGAAAAACAAGCGGAAGACGGCACCTTTGCCAAGCTTACCAAACGTGAAGCGCTAGAGCGTACTCGCGATATGGAAAAACTTGAGCGCTCATTAGGCGGCATTAAAGACATGGGTGGCCTACCTGACGCCATCTTCGTCGTTGACGTTGATCATGAAGCGATTGCGATTAAAGAAGCCAAAAACTTAGGTATTCCAGTTATCGGTATTGTTGATACTAACTCTAACCCTGATAACGTTGACTACATCATCCCAGCTAATGATGATGCTATTCGCGCAGTGACTTTATATGTAACCGCTATGGCTGATGCGATCATCGCTGGTAAAGAGTATGCACAGACTCAAGCTAACGGTAAAGCGGATCAACAAATTGCAGAGCAAGATGCTGCTACCCAAGAGCAAGCACCTGCAAGCGATGCTTCAGCAACTGCTATGGAACAACCAAGCGAAGCGCCTGCGGTAGAAAACCCAGCAGAAGCTCAAACTGATCTATAAGTCGCTATAACGTTAACGTATAACCGTGTTTTGATAAATTATTTATCAGTGCTCATATATCGTTAATAAGCGCATAAAGTTAGTAATATAGTCTATAACAGGCATGATGTAGTTTTACTCGTCATGCCTTGTTGTTGATACGCTCAACAGAATTTAAATAGCTGTTATACATCAAACTAATAAGGTACCTCTTATGACAGAAGTAAAAGTATCCGCCAAAATGGTAAAAGAATTGCGTGACCGTACTGGTCTTGGCATGATGGAATGCAAAAAAGCATTAGAAGAATCAAATGGCGACGTTGA
>RCMY010005723.1_pt1 | contig 10516 bp, 7 predicted proteins | sample 2041341 | NCBI WGS metagenome assembly RCMY01 (sample SAMN09708234, study PRJNA481090) | Marine sediment metagenome, whole genome shotgun sequencing project.
GGCGCGCTTGGCTTTCTGATTCCGCCCAGCGTGTTGATGATCATCTATGCTTTCCTCAGCCGCGATTCCGTGGGCAAGCTGTTTGCCGCCGGGCTGATGCCGGGTCTGATGCTGGCAGGGATTTATATCATCTACATTCTTGTGCGCTGCCGTATCAATCCTTCCCTTGGCCCGCCTGCCGAAGAACAGTTTACCACTGCCGAAAAGCTGAAATCCCTGCGGTTCCTGATCGCGCCGGGCTTGCTGATTTTTACCGTGCTTGGCTGTATCATCGGCGGTGTCACATCGCCGTCAGAGGCCTCGGCACTGGGTGCTTTTGGCGCCCTGCTGATCGCGGGAATTCAGCGTCGTCTAAGCTGGGACACGCTGCGCTACGTGATGATTTCCACGACCAAGTTGATGGGCATGTTGATGTGGATCACCATCGCCGCCGTCTTCTTTTCCAAGATTTATGTGGGCGTCGGAGCCGGCATGGTCGTAGGAGAGTTGATCGAAGACTTCGATCTGTCGCCAAATCTTGTCATCGTGTCTATGCTGGCTGCGTATTTCGTCCTTGGTATGTTTCTGGATGACTTTGCCATTGTGTTCATCACCGTGCCCCTGTTTGTGCCAATTGTCGCGGATCTGGGTTTTGACACCACATGGTTTGCGGTGCTGTTCATCCTCAGCATGCAGTCGGCCTATCTGACGCCCCCCTTTGGCTACAACCTGTTCTATATGCGATCGGTTGCGCCCAAGGAGGTCACGATTATCGATATCTACTGGTCGGCGCTGCCGTTCGTTGCGCTGCAGATCCTCGGCTTGGCGCTGGTCTTCTTCTTCCCGCAAATTGCGCTGTGGTTGCCAAGCATACTGTTCTGATCGGTTGGCAGAGCAAACCCTGTAAGGAAATCTGTTGAGGGGCCGTTGTTATTGACGAGTTGGGGGCGGCGCTGGCATTGGTCAGCGCCGCCCCTCGCGTTTTGACCACGCAACCGGCACGGGCAGGCTATCGCTGCCTATGGAAATAAACGCAACGCCTGCATACCATTACAAAATCGGGTGCGGTTGCCTGGCAGGGTATGCCGATTGGAATGCTTTCGGCTGGCTGTCACCCTTTGACCACCCTAAACAATGAACAATGATAATGCTCTGGCGCAATGCCTCCGCAACGAGAGGGCGCAGAGCCATGTGCTGCGCGCATAGCCACTATGACTTGTGGTTTGGCCGCCTCCCTTACATGTATAGGAAGCGGCACCGATGCCGTAGAATGTGAAAGAAACGACCATGATCTCGAATATACCCGCTGTAAAGCCGACACAAATCAACGTCGACTGGTACATTGCTCGGGCGCACCGGATGCGCGGAGAGTATTTTGCGCAGATATTCAAATTCGGCTTTGGCTATCTGCGTGAATTGGTGGCGCAAAGGGACGCCCCCAAAGCGTCTGCTGCAGCAGCGCGCGCCCTGTAGGGCGGCTGCTGGGCATGCTTGAACAGGTGTGACAAGGCGCGAGTGACCCGCTCGCGCTGGGTGGCCCGGCCATAAGCATTGAAAGGACCGAATGGCATTATATGCTGGCACCGTCTGAACTATTCAGGGTGTTTTAGCCAATAGTTCCGTTGGGTCCATAAGACCGCAGCGTGGCATCGTTCTTGACAATCGTCTTGGGCAGATCAATATGCCAAGGCATACGCCTTCTGCGTTTCCTGCCGGAGACCAAAACGGACAGCGTTGTGTAGAATGCGCGCCAATGCCCCCAAAAAAGTAATGACCTCAACATGCAACTCAATTTCAGAAGCCTTGCAGAAGATCAGCCTTCTGACGCGTTGCGTCAGGTTTTTGCCCATGGGTGGCCTGGCTGGTCGGAATGGGTGCGCAAACGCCATACCTCCAGCTCTACCGATCTGCGTGATGCCCGCTTGGCGCTGCGTCATAGTATGCCAGAGTTTGAACGCCTTTGGGACAACTGGGTTGAGGTGTGCGGTCAGGACGAAGATGTTGCTCTGTTTTTAAGCTTTTGGTCACCCCCCCGATATTTAGTAAACTGCTCGCAAGCCGTGATCGTAGATGATGACGGCCCACTCTTAATCCGCAACTATGATCTGGACCCGAATTTGAACGAATCCACGCTGCTGTCCACAAAATGGCGCGGGCGTCGGGTTGCTGGCATGGTTGAGGGGATCGTGGGGCTGGCGGATGGCATGAACGAAGCCGGGCTTGCCGCATCGCTGACCTTTGGTGGGCGCACTATCAGGGCCGCCGGTTTCGGCATCCCCCTTATCATTCGCTATGTGCTGGAAATGTGTACGGATGTGCAGCAAGCGGTCGAAGCGCTGCGCAGCGTATCCTCGCATATGTCTTATAATGTCACGGTAGTGGACGCTTCGGGCGATTGGGCGACAGTATATCTGGCACCTGACAGGCCGGCAATTGTAACGCGCTCGCCCTTTACAACCAATCATCAACTGGGTGTTGAATGGCCGCGCCATGGCAGGTTCTCGAATTCCAAAGGGCGTTTGGATCACCTTGAAACCCTGTTTCAACAGCCCGATCTGACGGCTGATCGCTTGCTTGGCGAATTCCTGAGCCCGCCGCTTGCAAGTACCGGCTACGCGCGCGGTTTTGGCACTGTCTACACCGCCCTTTACCGCCCTGTGACACAAAAGATCTCATTGGTTTGGATGGATGGAAGCCGCGAAGATCATGATCTTGACGCAATAGGGCAGCGCGAGCGCTTGGTTCACTTTTCTCCTGCCGGCTCACATAGCAATTTCGGCACTCCGGGCGAAAGCATGATCCCCATGGCGCACGCCACCCCGCAGGCCACCCCGCAGTCACAGTGGGCACTATCGCAGTTCGAGGATCCGCACCTGCCCAAAACAGCTTAGATTTACTAAGCGCCTCGGGCAGACCTTTTGACCAATGCAGGAGAGTTAATGTCTCGCTTTTCAATTGCCGGAATCCAGATGCATGTCACGATGGACAATAATATCGCTGAGATGCGCAAGCGTATGGATCTGTTGTTTCATATCTATCCATGGGTTCAAATGGTCGTGTTCAGCGAGCTTTCTCCACATGGCCCCAATAAGGCAGCGGCAGAACCAGTCGGTGGCCCAATTGAAAAAGAGTTCGCCGAACTCGCCCGCCTCTTTGATTGCTGGCTTATTCCAGGCAGCTATTTTGAGAAAGACGGCGATCACATCTACAATACGACCCCGGTTTTCAACCCGGCGGGCGAAGTTGTAACCCGCTATCGCAAGATTTTTCCCTTTACCCCGTATGAAACCGGCGTGACGCCGGGGACGGAGTTCTGCGTTTTTGATGTGCCTGATATTGGCCGCTTTGGCGTGTCGATCTGCTATGATCTGTGGTTCCCCGAAGTGACACGCACATTGACCGCAATGGGGGCAGAGGTGATCATCAACCCCGTGCTCGCCAGCTTCGTCGACCGCCCTGCTGATCTTGCCATCGCGCAGGGCTCTGCCGCGATGTTTCAAAGCTATGTTTTTCATATCAACGGCTTGTTGGCGGGCGGCAATGGCTACTCCATGGTGATTGACCCCGCAGGCCAAATCCTGCATCGCGGCAGCGTCCAAGAGGAAATGATCCCCATCGAGGTAGATTTTGGCTTGGTTCGTCGCCAGCGACGCGAAGGTATCTTACGTATGGGTCAACCGCATAAGAGTTTTCGGGACAATAGGGTCGCATTTCCGGTCTATGGCCCCGACTTTGACCGCAGCTATCTTGACGCGTTGGGGCCTTTGGTCAAGCCCGGCCGCCCCGCGCGCTGAACCAGAGGTCCTAACAAAACCTGTTTGTAACCCGTCAGTCAGCCATTCTTTGGCCTGAAACGTCATATCTACCCTTGTACGTTCTTCATATCATCCATATAACATCCATACAGATGGAGAAATTGGATGAGAAACGTACACCCGATTCGGGACAAATTTCCCGAGAATGAAAAAATCACGATTAACCTTGGCTATGTGGATTTGGGCCGTGTTGATTTGTTGGTGCAGGAGGGGTTCTATTCCAACCGCAGCGACTTCATCCGCACGGCCATCCGCAACCAGTTGGATGCCCAATCCGACACCGTAACAAAAACCATCGAGCGGCACACGATGGAACTGGGACTGCGGGATTATTCGGTGGCCGACCTGGAGGCGGTGCGGGCTGCAAATGAAGTCTTACACATCAAAGTGGTCGGGCTTGCCCGTATCGCCAGCGATGTAACGCCGGAACTGGCTTTGGCAACTATCGCGTCCATCGATGTGCTGGGCGCATTGCAGGCCAGTACGAATGTTAAAAAGGCACTTGCCGGGCGCATAGGATAAACCAGACGTCTCAAGACCCCCGATTACGCGCAGGGCTTCGATAGAGGTCGCTTTGCCCAAAAACACAGACTGAGTAATGCTTGTCCGGCGCAATCGCGTGGGGCCAATCTGCACGCATGCTGAAATTGGCGCGGCACGGGGGCAAGGCGGGGGCGCCAGTTGGCCCGCGATCCTGTCGAATTTTCAAAACACCCCTGTGAAAGGCAACTAAAATGACACATTCCCTTGCATTCGACGCCGTAGCCGAGGCGCGACCCGGCCCGAAATGGCTGGCCCGCTGGCGGCGGTCCTGGCCCTCTTATCAAGCATGGTTTATCGCCAGTGGCGGCGATAACGGCCCCGACCGCGCCTCCTGCGAGGCGGCGTTGCAGAAATACATGCCAGAGCTGGTGCCGGTTCATGCTGAACTCGTGCGCCTTTCGGGCGGGTCAGATCGCGCCGCGCGGTTCCTCTCTACCTGGTGTCCGCCTCGCTATCTTGGTGGGTGTTCACTGGCCTGCGCGGTGTCGAACGATGATATCCGTCTGGTGCGCAACTATGATCTATCGCCCGAGTTGAACGAAGGGCTGTTGCTGCGCAGCGAATGGTGCGGGCGGCCCGTGATGGGCATGGTAGAGTTTCTGTGGGGCCTGTCGGATGGTATCAATGCCGCCGGCCTCAGCATCGTTCTGGCCTATGGTGGGCGGCAAGCGGTGAGGCGCGGTTTTGGCATCACGACCATTCTGCGCTATGTGCTGGAGACCTGCGACACGGTGGATGAGGCGCTGCGCGTTTTGCAGCGGGTGCCATCACATATGCCCTATAACATCATCATTGCGGATGCGCAGGGTGGTGCTGCCAGTGTTGAAGTTTATGCAGGCGGGGGGGCAAAGGTGCAGCCGCGCCTGATCGCGACCAACCATCAAAACGATGGCAGCGCCCCCGACCGCGGTACATTTACCCACACCTACCAGCGGGCCGATCATCTTGCCGGAATGCTGTCCACGGTTGCAGACCCAGCAACCCTGGTCGGGAATTTTCAAAAAGCGCCCTTGAAGCAGGAACGCTATGCCGAAGGGTTCGGCACCTTATTCACCGCCGAATATGAACCAAAGCAGGCCCGCATGACGCTGCATTGGGACGGCGATATCTGGCGGCAATCGCTGGCGGGTTTTGATGAGGGGCAAAAGCAGATCACCTACGGGGCGCCACGTGCCGCGCAGGACGGCCATATCCGCGATATCGACTGGATTCAGGTCAGCATGGATTATGCCGCAGGGCGCCACCCCGACTGGGTTCAGATTGGCATAGATTACGCGGCGGGGCAGCAACCCGACTGGCGCAGCTTTATCCCCGGCTGGGAGGATGTGGCCTGAACAATTGCGGACAAGGCCGCTGACATAGACAATGGCGGTAAGCGGCCAACCCCATGGTAGCCCCCGTGCCGCCACCAGCCAAAGACACAGGAAACCTTGCCCGATACGGCCCCTTTTTCGGGGGGTTATATCGGGCAAACCAAATCCAGACTCTATCCTATTGGCCTAGATTACGCGACCTTTTAGCTTTGCAAATTAGGGCGCCGATGGAACCAGGGGCGTTCGGTTTCCAATTGACCGGCAAGCCGGAATAACATGCCTTCGCGGCCAAATGGCGCAGACATCATCACTCCGACCGGCAAACCCTCTTCCGTCCAGTGAAGCGGGACGGACATGCTGGGTGCGCCGGTGATATTGAACATCTGCGTGAACGGCGAAAACGCTGCCAGTGCTGCACCATAGATACTGATGTCCTCGGCATCGGTATGATGCACGCCAAGTTTCGGGGGAAGGGTGGCAACCGTCGGGCTAAGAATGATGTCAAACCGCTCATGCACGGTGGCCATAAGTCTGGACTGGTGGTGGATTGAATGGAGCGCCACTGCATAGTCATACGCGGTCATCTTATAGGCGGATTCGATGGCGTTCCACGTCACCCGGTCCACCTCGGTTGGCAAGATCGGGCTGCCGCGTTTGTCGGCAAGAACGCCGATGCTGCGCGCGATATTGGTGGCAACCAATACCCAAAGCGACTGTTGCAACACTTGCCAATCGCCGGGAAGCGAGACTTGCTCGACTTCATGGCCCAGGGATGTCAGCAGCTTGGCAGCTTCTTCGGCGGCCTGCCGACAGGGTTCAGCCACGAACGCGCCAGAAACAGGCAAAGTTTGATAACCGATCCGCAGTTTTCCGGGCGGTGTGGTCACCTCTTCAAGAAAGGGGCGGCTGCGCGTCGGTGCGCAATAGGGGTCACCCGGTGCCATGCCCTGCGTGACATCCAGCATCGCCGCGCTGTCGCGTACCGAGCGGGTCAGCACATGTGCCACCGATAAGCTGCCCCAGCCTTCGCCGATTTTTGGGCCCGAAGGATTGCGCGCGCGGGTGGGCTTCATGCCGAACAGACCACAGCAGGATGCGGGAATACGGATGGAGCCACCGCCATCACTGCCATGCGCCGCAGGAACTATTCCCGCAGCAACCACAGCCGCGGCACCGCCGGACGATCCGCCAGCAACACGCCCGCGATCCCACGGGTTGCGCGTCGCCCCCGTCAGGCTAGTCTCTGTCGAGGCGGCAAGCGAAAACTCGGGCGTTGTCGTCTTGCCGAAAATCACCAGGCCAGCCGCCTTGTAGCGTTCGACGATGGTCGAATCGGATTGGGCAATCTCATGCGTCAGCAACCTGGCACCGTTCGTTGTCGGATAGCCGGCCAGATCACCAGCGGCATCTTTCAGCAAAAAAGGCACGCCCCGAAAGGGGCCTTCGGGCAAGCCATTCTTGATTGCCTCGCGGCCATGATCAAACAGGTTCTGCGACATCGCGTTAATGATTGGATTGCGTTCTTCCACGCGCTCAATGGCCGCCTCAAGCAATTCAGCCGATGACACCTCGCCGCGTTTTACAAGATCGGCAAGGCCGATTGCATCGTGTTCGTCATAGGCTTCAAACACCGCCATCATAAGCTCCTGTTGCGTGAATATCAGAAATCGACCTGATGTGATTCGAATATCGACATCGTCTTAATGCTGTGTCTACACGATAAAAATCTCCAACCACAGGGCGCATCTGATAAACTTAGTCCACCGTGCTGACGGGCAACTTACGGAACCGGCGGGGCACTCAGCACCTGCTGTTTCATAGACGGCGGGCAGCCAGACAATATGCCTATCCGGGCCAAATTTTGATCGATCTGTGCGCCAAAGCGGCGCAACGCGCGGGTACGGCTGACGGAGCCACGGCCACCGCTGAACTGGAGAAATGCGCAATGAGCCGACGGTTTTTCGGGCAGTGCCGCTTTGTTTCGGAACTATATCATCAAAATTCGACGTTGATGCAGATCATTGCTCTTGCCTACGACAAGCCTGCTGGGGGATGACGATCTCAAAACCGATGCCACTTGAAGCCTTGATCGCAAGTAAAACCGAGGGCGCGGAGGTACTCTCGCGCCAGTTACAAATAGGGCGGTGTGCAGGCGGAAACGACAATCGCCTCTCGGTCGCCAATATTGCGAAAGCGGTGCGGCGCTGTAGAGTCGAACAAAAAGCTGTCGCCCGCTTTCAAAACCATGGTTTCCTCACCCACAGTCACCTCAATCTCGCCGGCAATCACCACGCCGCCTTCGTGCGAGACATGTTCCAACATCTGCTCGCCGGTATCAGCGCCGGGTTCATAGCGTTCGTATAGGATTTGCAGGTTGTGCGCTTTGGCGTCGCCGATCTGCTGCAAGGTGATCTTGCCGCGCGGATCGTCCAGCGTGGAATAGAGCCGGGTGGTCAGGTCGCGCAATTCATGGGGTTTGAAAAACACCGCCAGGGTTGAGGGCGCCTCGGGCTCGAAAAACTCGGACATGCTGACGTTCAGACCGCCCAGAATTTTGCGCAACGACGATACCGATGGGCTGCAACGATTGGTTTCGATCATTGAAATCTGACCATGCGGCACGCCTGACGCTTCTGCAAGTTGTCTTTGCGATAGCGACGAACCCTGCCGCATTTGCCTAAGTCTTTGACCGACGTCGAAGTTTTCCATGGGTCTTCCAGTGTTTCCCCTTGCTTAACGTCAGGAGACTGCGTGCGCAATCCTTTGCCGCTGATCGCGCAGAATATGAAATGAATTGCGCAATATATTGAGCAATGCTAACGGGGGGTTAGGTTCAATCTCCGGAGGCCTCCATGACCGAATCATCCCGCCTTTCTGCTCGCAAATCCGACGCCGTTGCGCGCGGTGTCGCGACCCGTGGGATCTACGCCGTTCGCGCCGAAAATTCAGAGCTTTGGGATGCCGAAGGCCGCCGCTTTATCGACTTTACGGCAGGCATTGGGGTAAATAACACTGGCCACCGCCACCCAAAGGTCATGGCGGCCGTAGCAGAGCAGGCACTGGCCTTTACGCATACCTGCGTTCACGTTGCACCCTTTGAAGGCTATATCGCTTTGGCCGAACGGCTGAATGCCATGGCGCCCGGCGATTTTGCCAAGAAAACCATGTTGGTAACGACAGGGGTGGAGGCGGTGGAGAACGCGGTCAAGATGGCACGCGCCTTTACGGGTCGGTCTGGCATCATCTCGTTTTCTGGCGGGTTTCATGGCCGCACGCTTTTGGGCATGGCACTGACCGGCAAGGTGGCACCGTATAAAAAAGGCTTTGGGGCGATGCCGCCCGAGGTCGTTCATGCACCCTTCCCGAACCCGATGCATGACGTCTCGGAAGCCGATGCCATCAACCAGTTGGAACGGCTTTTCGCCTCTTCCGTGGATCCGGAGCGGGTCGCCGCGATTATCATCGAGCCCGTGCAGGGCGAGGGTGGTTTCACCATCGCGCCGTTCAGCTTCCTGCGCAAATTGCGCGAGATTTGCGACGAACATGGCATCGTTCTGATCGCCGACGAGGTTCAGGCCGGTATGGCCCGCACGGGGCGCATGTTCGGGTTTGACCATTCCGGTGTGGCACCTGATCTGATCGCGATGGCCAAGGGCTTGGCCGGTGGCTTTCCGCTATCTGCCGTGACCGGGCGCGCTGAAATTGTGGATGCGCCAAACCCCGGCGGGATGGGTGGCACCTATGCTGGCAACCCGCTGGCGGTTGCTGCCTCGCATGCCGTGCTGGATGTGATCGAGGAAGAAAACCTGTGCGCCCGCGCAGATGAGATTGGCGAGGTGATCCGCGCCCGACTGACCCAGATTGCCGCACGGCAAGGGATGGAATGTATCGGCGATGTGCGTGGCCTGGGGGCGATGAACGCGTTTGAACTGGTGACCGATCGCGCCACAAATGCGCCCGATGCTGCCCTGACCAACGCGATTGTGGCCGAGGCCGAGGCCCGTGGATTGATCATTATATCCTGTGGCACGCGTTATAACGTGATCCGCCTTTTGCCGCCGCTGACGATCCCAATGGATCAACTGCAAGAGGCCATGGATATTATTGAGGCGTCAATCGAGGCCGCAGTGATGAAGCAGGCGGCCTGAATGCTTTGCTCAGGCAATATACCCTCCGTCAACTGGGCAGAGGGGGAGAGGCCAAGCGCACCCTATGGGACAGCTTTGGCATTGCAGGAATGCATTGAGCCTGATTGACAGCGCTCGGATTTCCAGCCCCAACTGGCCAAAATCGCATTCCGCCCGACCGGTCTGTATTGGGGCCGAAGTTCGCGTTCGTCGTGGATTCCTTCATTGATCGCGGAAAGTGGGGACTCGCAATCCCGTCGCGGCATTGCTGCTCGCTCGCGGCAAAGGTGCTGGCATTTTCCGATCGTCCCAGAGCATGTGGATTTGGAACTTTGCGCAACGAGAACAAAAAATGGTTCTGGTTTTGGGCGAAGTGCTTTAGATGCGTCTGTCAAAAACCATGCACAACGCCAAGTGTTCCTAAATAACAAAAAAGAAAATCAATATGTTGAGGATTGGTTGGCTTTCACATTGCGGACATCATACAAAGGCAGGTATTTCTGAAATCGAGCTCCCGCAACAAAAATACCACGTAATAACAAATACTTAAATGTTGACTGTTTCGCTTGTGTATGGACACTCGCGTTTTACCTCAACTCCACCTCAACGTTTGACGAGCCCCCCTGAAAACAGAGGGGTGCGCTGTACTTCAGCTCTTATCCTGCGATGCTTATTGTTTAGGTGCCGCTTCGGCGGGTGCCACTTCTGTGGAGGGTGCTGATTCTGTGGCGGGAGCGGG
>RCMY010005724.1_pt1 | contig 10515 bp, 15 predicted proteins | sample 2041341 | NCBI WGS metagenome assembly RCMY01 (sample SAMN09708234, study PRJNA481090) | Marine sediment metagenome, whole genome shotgun sequencing project.
GGCTGGGAGGACGACAAGCCCTGCTACCGCTGCTTCGTCGGCGACGCGCTCGACCCCGATGATTGCGACAATTGCAGCGAAGTTGGCGTTCTCGGCGCGATGGTCGGGCTGATGGGCAGCTTTGCGGCGATGGAGGCGATCCGCGTGATCACCGGCTTTGGCCAGGACCCCGCTGGAAAACTCCAGCTGTTCGACGGCCTCGCGCCCTCGATGCGCAGCATCAACCTGCCCAAGGACCCGCATTGCAAAAGCTGCGGCACGCCACCACAAACTTAATCAACCCCTAGCTTACCGCCCGCGACCCAACCGCCCGAACCCCGATTTGCGCTTTGCCGAAAATCGCTTAAGATATGGGAAAAATGAGGGAGGATGTTCATGACGTTACCAGTAACCGCGCTCGCCGCCGCCATTTGCGCGCTGATGATGATATTTCTGATGTTCAAGGTGATCGGGCAGCGCTTGGCCACCGAAACGAGCTTTGGTGCCGGTACCGATGAAAAATTGCAAATGGTCCGCGGTTGCCACTCGAACCTTATGGAAAACGCTCCAATGGCGATCCTGCTGCTGGCGCTGCTCGAAATGACGGGCGCCCATCACTGGACGCTGACCGGACTAGCGGCCTTGTTCCTGATCGCGCGGGTGCTGCATATCTACGGCATGTATCAGCATCACAAGAGCGGCAATGTGCGGTTCCGTCAGGCCGGTGTGATCGGCACCGCGCTGTCGATCGTCGCAATGGCGCTGTGGATCATCTATCTGTTCGTCAAAGTAAATTTGTAGCAGCAGCGCTCCGCCTTGATGCGGAGATTGTCGGGCGGAGAAAGCTTCTGGTGAGCCGAGCTTCGCACCAAAGTGCGGATGGGTGTTTTTCTGCTATCCGCTACATCCTGAAACCGGACTCTGAATGCATGTGAACAAGTTAAGCGTTTGTGAACATATAGTTTACAGAAAACTTTTTATAAACTAACTCTTTAAGGGGCCGCTTAAATTTATTTTGAGGAACATCAAAATGTCTAGCGAAAACAGGAGCAGTGATTCCCGTTCCGATCCGCGCAAAACAGACCGTCGTTTGAAAGACGATCCAAACTACCGAGGCTCGGAGCGGCGAAAAGAAGAACGTCGAAAAGGGGATCGCAGAAGCGAGGTACGGGAGTAGAGGGCCTGACCCTGGCGTCCGGCTTCTCCGCCCTAAGCAGACCCCAGTTTTAGCGGCTGGACGCTGATCTGCGATAGGGCACTACATCCAGCGCAGGGCACATTACATACTCGCCCCGTCCACTTCCCGCACCGGCAAATTCTGCCAGTCCTCACAATCAAACATCCGCATATTCACCCCCATCCGGTCGGGGGGCGGGGTTAGCGGGGTCCAGTGGGTGTGCGAGCCGCAGATCGCACAGTTCCACAGCGCGATCATCTTGTCGCCCTGGACATAGGGGTTCAGCGCCTCCGGCTGCGCCTCGACCGTCACTTCGTCGGGATGCCAGTAGCCGCCGATCCAGCCGGTCTTGCGGCACAGCGAACAATTGCATTGCAGCACTTCCGCTGGCGGCCCCGGCACAGTGATCCGCACCGCGCCGCAATGGCAACCGCCCTTCATCGCCGCCCCCTCAACATAGCCCATGCGACAATAGCTCCTCGACCCATCCGGGCACCAGTTCCCCCGCCTTGCCCATCTGGCTTTCGTGAAAGTGGAAACTGCCCTCGGACGGGTCTAGATTCATTTCCAGCGTGCGCGCGCCATGGTACCGCGCGGTCTGGACAAAGCCGGCCGCCGGATAGACCGCGCCCGATGTACCGATCGACACAAACAGATCGCATTTGCTCAGGGCCTGCTCGATCCGTTCCATCTCGTAGGGCATTTCGCCAAACCAGACGATGTCCGGACGCAACTGGCCGGGCTGCTGGCATTGCGGACAGGCGGGGCCCGCCGCCATCACGCCGTCGAAAGCAAAGCGGGCATCGCAAGCCAGACACCAGGCGCTGTTCAGCTCACCATGCATATGGAGCAAGCGTTCAGACCCCGCCCGGTCGTGCAGATCATCGACATTTTGCGTCACCAGCAAAAGCTCGCCGGGCCATTTTGCATCCAGCCGCGCCAAGGCCTGATGCGCCGCATTGGGATGCACGGTCTTGAGCTTCGCGCGCCGCTCGTCGTAAAAATTCTGCACCAGATCGGGATCGCGGACAAAGGCCTCCGGCGTGGCGACATCCTCGACCCGGTGCCCTTCCCACAGGCCGTCCGGCCCGCGAAAGGTCGCCACGCCGCTCTCGGCGCTGACGCCCGCGCCGGTGAGGATGACGATATTGTTGATATTGTGTTGCATATTGTCGTTTATTTATCCCGCTTTGCACCCCATCCAAAAACCGTTAGGACTGAGCCTGTCGAAGTCCGGATGTTCTAATCGGATGGGCGTCCTTCGACAAGCTCAGGACGAACGGGATTATGTGCATATGACGACAGCCATCGGAATTATCGGCAACAAGGGCCGCATGGGACAGGCGCTGGTCGCGGCGATTGCCGAAGCGGGCCAGACCCATGCCGGCGGTGTGGATAAAGGGGGCGATCAGGGCGATGAGATCGGGGCACTGGTCGCAGCCAGCGATATACTGGTCGATTTCTCGTCCCCGGCGGCGCTGCAAGCCACGCTCAATGCCTGCGTCGCAGCGGGCAAGCCGATTGTCATCGGCACGACCGGATTGGAGCAGGCGCATCACGCCGCCATCGACCATGCCGCGACCAAAATCCCCGTGCTGCAGACCGGCAATACCTCGCTCGGCGTCAATATGCTGGCGGCGCTGGTCGAACAGGCGGCGAGCAAGCTCGGCGACGACTGGGATATCGAAATCGTCGAAATGCACCATCGCCACAAGGTCGACGCCCCTTCGGGAACGGCGAAATTATTGGGCGAAGCGGCAGCACGCGGACGCGGCATCGACCTCGCCACCAACAGCGAAAGTGGTCGAGACGGCATCACCGGCGCGCGGGCCAAGGGCGCAATAGGTTTCGCGGCTTTGCGCGGCGGATCGGTGGCGGGCGATCACACCGTCATATTGGCGAGCGACGAGGAACGGATCGAGCTGACCCACCGGGCGGAGAACCGGATGATCTTTGCGAGAGGTGCGGTGAAGGCGGCTGGCTGGTTGGTCGGGCAGAGTGCCGGGCGGTATGGGATGGATGGGGTTTTGGAGTTTTAGACCTTTATCAGTAATTGTTCGTCATCAGGAATTTGCTTGCGTTCGCTCGGCCAACCCGGTGCAGCTAAACTACCTGATTTTCGAAGATCATTCCCTACAGGCGCCCATCGCCACCCTAAGGCTGTATCGCGATTTTCATCACGCCGTCGCGTTGATGGGCGAACAGATCATAGGCGGTTTCGATATCATCGAGCGCAAAATGATGGGTCACGAGCTTGCTGGTATCGACCCGTCCCGATCCGACCACTTCCATCAACCGGCGCATTCTTTCCTTGCCGCCTGGGCAGAGCGTCGTGACGATTGTATTGTCTCCCAGTCCGGCAGAAAAAGCATCCACCGGCAAGGTCAGGTCTTCGGAATAGACGCCGAGCGAGGAGAGCGTCCCGCCGGGCCGCAATACCCGCAAGGCCCAGTCAAATGTCTGGGACTTGCCCAGCGCTTCGATCGAGACATCGACACCGCGCCCGTCGGTGATCCGCATGATCTCGTCCATCGGGTCGACCTTGTTGAAATCAATCACATGATCTGCACCCATGCTGCGCGACATTTCCATCCGTTCCGGGATCGAATCCACGGTGATGATATTTGTCGCACCCATCATTTTTGCGCCGGCGGTGGCGCACAGACCAATCGGTCCCTGGGCAAAAATCGCGACGCTGTCGCCGATCCTGATCTTGCCGGACTCCGCACCGCTGAAACCGGTCGAAAGAATGTCCGGGCACATCAATACCTGTTCATCGGTCAGCCCGTCGGGCACCGGGGCGAGATTGGCCATGGCATCCGGCACGCGCAGATATTCCGCCTGTGCGCCGTCTATCGTATTGCCAAAGCGCCAGCCGCCCATCGCTTTCCAGCCGTGGCCGTGCTGGCCGCCGCATTGCGAGTGGAAACCGCACAGCGATGCGTGCGATGTGCCGGTCGGCGTGATCGCGCCGGCTATGACGCGTTGCCCTTCGGAAAAGCCGTCCACCGCAGAGCCGAGCTTTTCGATGATGCCAACCGGTTCGTGACCGACTGTCAAACCGCTTTCCACCGGATATTCGCCCTTGAGGATATGGACGTCGGTGCCGCAGATGGTGGTGGTCGTAATCCGGATCAACGCGTCGAGCGGGCCAATGTCGGGAATCGGTTTTTCGCCGAGGATGATCTTGCCGGGCTCGATAAAAATGGCGGCTTTCATGTGGTTTTCCATTGGGGGACTCCATCGCGATCATGAGTTTCCGGGCAATCGTAAGACCAGCGATCAAAATCGTCTCTACGCAATTGCGCGTAGTTCCGGTTTCAGGATTGCTTGCCAACTTACCGGGAACCCAATAGGCCCACCCCATGGATTTTGATGACCAGTTGCAACGCTATTTCGGCACCGCCGATCTGTCCGCGATCCAGCCGGAGGCGCTGAGCGCGGGTATCGAGCATATGCGGGTGGACTTTGGTCTGGAAACGGATCGCGGGCGGCGCTTTGCTCTATGGGCGGTGCTCTATATGCTCGGCACGCATCTGGATCTGGACAAAGCCTTCGAGGAGGAGGCTGACCGGAATTCGGCGCGGGATTTCATGGATTTGATGGACCGGGTTCAGGACGACTGACCGGCAGGCCTGCTGCTGCGTACCTGTCTGCTATGCCTGCGTGATGACTTCGATGGTCAGGATTTCTATCGCATCTTCCCGACCCGCAAAATCGCTATAATCTCCCGGCTCCAGTCCCATCAGCGCCCGGCTGACCGGTGCGGAAAAGGAAATCAGCCCGCTGGCCGGATCGGCTTCGTCATCACCGACAAGCGCGAGGGTTTTCTCTTTCCCGTCGAGCAGGAAGGTCACCCTGGTGCCGAATTCCACCTTGTTGCCGCTCGGCACCGGAGCCAGCTCGGCCGTCGATTGCCTTGTGTTCCAGTAGCGCAAGTCGCGTTTGGCGATCTTGAGCGCGACCTCGTCGGTCAGCGCAGCGACCTTTGTCTGCAATTCGGCGACGCGGTCCTTGATCAGTTGCAGCCCGCGTGCCGTGACCAGATTGGGGCCGAGCGGAATCGGATGCTCGAACTTGGGCTCGAGATGCTCGTCATCCCCTTCCCGGCGGAAAGCCACGCTCATCGGTCAGGCCTCGGTCTTGGTCTTGGGGGTCACCCAGATGGAAACCGGCGCAACAAACTTGCCATGCGCAGGCGTCCCGACATCAATCCGCTCGGCGGTGACCAGCTCGCCGCTCTCGAGGTTGAAGGAGGCCCACGGCCTGGGCATGCGGCCGAAGGTCATTTTCTGGATCGGCAGCCCGGTGGCGCTGTTCATGATGGTCGCGATAATAGCCATGCCGGGCCGCTTGCGATGGATGTACCGGACTGTCAACCGTCACCGATGGATGGTGACCCACCGCTGACGGGGCCTTGGGTAATCCGGCCGGTTACTGGCCAAATGCTTTGGTCCGGAACCACAACATTATCGCGGGGTGGGCCAGGAAAACGGCAGGCGGGTTTCACCGATCGCTGATCCCGATGACGCGAACCGGCGCTCCATGAGGACACCGTTGCCGCTGTGGTCAATCGCCACCACCGTGCTGCAGCGTGTTCCGTATGTCGGGTCGAGCATGAAAATGGCGGAATGCTGGGGTTCAAATCCGGATGGTGAGGACGGAACGGAACGATCTTCGGATTGGTATGTGTTTCGGTCGAGCAGACAATCAAACAATATCGCGGGATCATCGGACTCTTGTGCAATCCACTGCCCCAATGCCTCGTTGAGCTGCGGGGATTTGGGCCACGGCTGGTGGATGGATCCGTTCGACAGTCCGTGAATACCGTGATGAAGTATATTCATGGTCTTGTCGGGTCGATTGGTGTGAACCAGTGCCTCGCCCTCTGTCACGGTTATCAGGTTGAACGGATTGAAATCCGAATATTCTGCGGCTCCGATATCGGAATATCGGCCATGCCCCGCCAGAAAGTCCTTCAACAAATCGCCGCGGGATGCACGATCTGGCTTTGGTGCGCCGAAGCCGGATAAATTGGTAACGACCGCAAAACGCCCCTGTTCGGAAACACCCAGCCAGGTTCCTCCGGCCAGCGCATCCCTGCCGGCCAGCAAATGATCCGGGTTTTCCCAGCGGTGCGCGCCTTCTGCCGGACGGGCATGCAGTTCATCGCGATTGCCAATGGCAACCAGCTGCCATTTCGGATGGGCTTTCCAGGCAAATGCAACGATACACACGGTTCGAATATTAGCCTGTTATATCGAACTTGCGACCAAAATCTGAGGGGCAGTCGAAATATTGCCTGGCGGAAACGTCCATCCGGTGCTTGTTTGTCAGGGGGTCGCCGCTATTCTGGCCCGGATAGATATGCAACTCGAATATCCTGCTATCCTGGCCGCCCATTCTGGAGATTTTTACCATGACGACACCATCGCGACCGCCCCTGATCAGCAACGCCGAACGGGAACAGCGGCTGGACAAGCTGCGCCGGGCCATGCCGGCAAGCGGCCTCGATGCCGTCCTGATAACGCCGGGCAGCAATATGCGATATTTTTTTGGCGAGGCCTTCTACGAAAGCGAGCGGTTTGTCGGTGTGTTTATCACCGCTGACCGCGCCATCTTCATCTGCCCGAAATTTGAAGAGTCAGCGATCCGCGCCAAATTTCCACTGATCCAAGAGATGGCATTTTGGGAGGAGCATGAAAGCCCGTTTTCGCTCGTAGCTTCGCTGTTGGCGGAACACGGGTGCCAGCAATGTTCGCTCGATCCCGATTGTTCTTATGGCCATGCTGCACGGTTGTTCGATGCGTTGACGCAGTTCAAAAAACCGATTCGCTATGGCTCTGCCGCGCCGATTATCGCGACGCTACGCGCGATAAAATCACCGGCTGAAATTGATTTGATGATCGCGGCAATGCAGCTCACCCTGAGCGTCCACGAGGCGGTCTTTGAATGGATCAGACCGGGCATGAAAGCCAGCGCGGTGATCGCCGAGATCGACCGCCTGCACCGCGCCGACGGTGCCGATGGCGGCCACAGTTTTTGTGCCGTACAATTTGGCGAAGCGACCTCCCATCCCCACGGCGTACCGGGCGACCCGGCGCTACAGGAGGGCGAACTCATCCTTATCGACACCGGTTGTACCATCGATGGCTATAATTCCGACATTACCCGCACCTATGCCCTTTCCAAGATGGATAGCGAAATCGAGGACCTGTGGCGGGTGGAAAAGGAAGCACAGCAAGCCGCGTTTGAATCCGCGGCAATCGGCACGCCGTGCGAAGATGTCGACCAAGCCGCACGGGATGTGCTGGTCCGTCACGGATTAGGCCCGGACTACGACTTGCCGGGACTCCCCCACCGTACCGGTCACGGCATTGGTCTGGACATCCATGAAGGCCCGTATCTGGTCAAGGGTGACAAGACGCCGTTGGCGTCGGGCATGTGTTTTTCCAACGAACCGATGATCGTGGTACCGGGCCGGTTCGGCATCCGGCTGGAAGATCATTTCTATATGACGCCGTCAGGTCCGAAATGGTTCACCCAACCCCAACATGACCTTTATCAGCCATTTGGATAATATATAATCCAGACGTTCAACCCTGTTCGCTGAATGAAGATCTCCGCTTTCGGGATGAATTAGCCTTCGGGAACGGTGGCGGCAGTATATTGGATATACGTGATTGCCTCGATCCTCCGCTGTGTCCAATCGATTGTGTTTTCCCTGCCAAGCCGCCATGACAGGCGCGATGAAAAAAGCCGATATCTTCGAATTCTACTCCCGCCTCGCGGCCGACAATCCCTCGCCGGAGACCGAGCTGAATTACGGCAATACCTATCAGCTGGTCGTCGCGGTGGCGCTGTCCGCGCAGTCGACCGATATCGGGGTCAACAAGGCGACCCGTCTGCTGTTCGAGAGGGTCAAGACGCCGCAACAGATGGTCGACCTGGGCCTCGACGAGCTGAAAGAGCATATCAAGACCATCGGGCTTTATAACACCAAGGCGAAAAACGTGATCGCCCTGTCGGAAATGCTGATCGCGGATTTCGGCGGCGAGGTTCCGGCGGATCGCGACGAGCTGGTCAAGCTGCCTGGAGTCGGGCGCAAGACCGCCAATGTGGTGATGAACTGTGCCTTCGGCGCGGAGACTTTCGCGGTCGACACCCATATTTTCCGCGTGGGCAATCGCACCGGCCTGGCGCCGGGAAAAACCGTGCTGGCGGTGGAGAAAAAGCTGGAGATACAGACCCCTGGCCCGTTCCGCGTCCACGCCCATCACTGGCTGATCCTGCACGGCCGCTATATCTGCAAGGCGCGCAAACCCGAATGCTGGCGCTGTCCGGTCGCCGATCTGTGCCGCTTCAAAAAGAAAACGCTGGCACCATAGATGCCCTGAATAGGGAATATTCCTGATGGCGGACCATTCAGATTTCCGACATGAATGCGTTGTTACAAGCTACATTGTCCCTACATCAGCGGAGAAAACCCATGCGCGTCCTAGCTCCAGTCATGATCAGTGCCCTTCTTGCCACGGGAGGTTGCGCCGCTGCGGGTGCCGATATGGGCGGCAAGTCCTCTGTCGATGACAAATATGTCATCAAGACTATCGGCGAGCCGAAAAGCTGTATCCTGCGCTCCAATATCCGCTCCACCGATGTGATCGATGACCAGACGATCGATTTCGTCATGCGCAATGGCGACATCTACCGCAACAATCTGCCCCACAGATGCAACGGCCTCGGTTTTGAGGAAGCCTTTTCCTACAAGACATCGACCAACCGGCTGTGCAACGTCGATATCATCCATGTGCTGACCCAGACCGGTGGCCAGATCGACACCCGCGGTTCCTGCGGCCTTGGCAAATTCCAGAAGATCGAGAAAATTCCCAGGGACAAAAGCGAAGACTAGTCCTTGCTCGGCTGACCGCGAAATATTTGATTGGCAATGCAGCAATGTCGCTGCTAAACGCGCGTCCGGCGACACACGCCTTGGCACCCGTAGCTCAGCTGGATAGAGCGCTGCCCTCCGAAGGCAGAGGTCGCGCGTTCGAATCGCGCCGGGTGCACCAGCTTTTCTGCCATTTCTTGGGTTAGAGCTACTTGGAACTCCGGTGTTTCTCCGGTGTAATCAAGGAGAACATCGGGATTCGGGTTACTCAAATCAGATGTTTGTGGCGTGAAAAACATTTTGGTTTTTCGACACAATGCGATGAGGTCGCGATCGAAATTCAAGTAATCATCCGCCTCGCGCCCAATCTCGGACATTCTCCACCACACGGACAATACCTTTTTACGGACTCCTTTTTTTACTCAATGTCGCGGCTGCAAACTGCCTCCAATCGTGGAATCGGCTGGATCTCAGCGCCTGAAGTTTATGCTCCAGCTTTCTTCTAAGTCTTGATCCTCTTCTATTTGATCCTGGTCGCTATCGTCAATATAGAGCAATGTCACTCGGTAGCCGTTGGCTTGGACAACGCACTGTTCAAGAACCGAAGGAGTGGGCTCGCCCCATTGGGTTTTGAGCCAGAGCGCACCTTTGGCACTTTCCCAATCTGTGGGTGTGCCGACTGTCTGAGCCCGATCCGTTAGGGATAAAGATGGTATTTGATCGCCTGGTCGGATGCTTAATTGAGGCATGCTCTTCGATGACCGAGCGTATCGGACAACGCCATCTTTCGAGAAGACAAACGCACAACTTTCGATTGAAAGCTCTACATACCGATTCGCGATAGCCTCAAGACTTACGTTATACATATCGCTCAGAACCTTAGCGTGAGTGACATCTGCGCTTCCAAGAGTGTCTATATCCTTCACAAACATTGGTTTGGGCATTAGAAGTCCTGCAGAAAAACGATTAGCTTCATATTCTCGTCTCTGGCCCGGGGTCGTATTACGTTTCTCTCTCATATCCGCGTTTCTACATTGCATTTTCGCGCCATGGCTGCGGATAAGGAAATGCCCGAGTTCGTGCCCAATTGTGAACCTCCGTCGCCTTGGCGAGAGGCCCCGCCTCGCCCCAATGATCCCCGAGGTTTTTTCTGGGTTAGCAATTAAAACACCTTCAAATGCATCGGCATCAATGTCGCGGATCTCCGCAATGCCCACAGATGATGCGATCGCCTCGACGGGAACTCGACGCTGCATATCTGGGTGGTGCTTAAGAATGGCGCCAATCAACGTTTCCGGTGATCCGCAATCGGCCAAGTCCATAAGCAAATCGTCATTTGTCATCTTTTGACTTCAACGCCTCCGCCATATTTCGCAAAGCCTTCCATTCTTTCTCTGAAAGTTTGCCATCGAAGTCTCGAAAGAACTGGAGGGCCTCGGCTTCCTCGGGTTCAATAGCATCGTCGTGAAAG
>RCMY010005725.1_pt1 | contig 10514 bp, 9 predicted proteins | sample 2041341 | NCBI WGS metagenome assembly RCMY01 (sample SAMN09708234, study PRJNA481090) | Marine sediment metagenome, whole genome shotgun sequencing project.
GTGTTCCGTCCACAAGGCCTGTTCGGGGAGAAGATCATTGAGAGAGTGTAATGCGATATATTGCCAAACTTATGATTGCTCTGGGTGTCATAATGGTCGTTTGGCCGTTTACAATATTGCTTTGGAAATGGGGCGTCTGGCTTGGCGCACCCGCGTATCAGGACACATATTTTATAGTGGTAAACGGGTTGTCGCTGGCGCTCTATTCCACTGGTGCATTGGTTTTCGTTGGGTGCGGCTTGGTTCTGCGCGCCAGAAGCAGGGAGCGCTAGGCTGATGTTTTACCGTGAAGCAGGTGATTTCAAAACGTCCTACAAGGATGACAGCCAGACGTTCCCGATCAAGTTCGACCGGTGGCGCTACTGGGCAGTTCTGGCAATTGCCTATCTGGTGATCCCGTTTGTAATTAATGACTACTGGGCCAGCGCGATTTTCGTACCGTTCCTGATCTATGCTATTGCCGCGATCGGGTTGAATATCCTGACCGGCTATTGCGGGCAGGTCTCGCTTGGCTCGGGCGGGTTCATGGCCGTGGGGGCCTATGCCTGCTACAAGCTGATGACGGCATTTCCCGATGTGAACATCGTAATCCATGTGCTGCTTGCAGGTGGTATCACCGCTGCGGTCGGCGCATTGTTTGGCTTGCCCAGTTTGCGGATCAAGGGGTTTTACCTTGCCGTGGCCACACTGGCTGCACAGTTCTTTCTTGTGTGGTTATTCAACAAAGTTCCTTGGTTCTATAACTACTCCGCTTCAGGGCAAATCAGCGCACCGGAACGTTTTGTATTCGGTCAGGCCGTGACCGGACCGAATACAGAAGCCTGGGCGCAATACATGATCTGCCTCGTTTTCGTGACAGCTTGCGGGTTGGTCGCGCGGAACCTTACGCGGGGGTCAGTCGGGCGCAAGTGGATGGCGATCCGTGATATGGATATCGCAGCCGAGATTATCGGCGTGAATCCGTTGCGCGCAAAACTGTCTGCCTTTGCGATTTCGTCATTCTTTATCGGGATTGCAGGCGCGTTGTTTTTTGCCGTTTATCTTGGCGCAGTCGAAGTCGGCGAGGCATTCGGCATCCAGAAATCGTTCCTGTTGCTATTCATGATCATTGTCGGCGGCCTCGGCAGCATCTTCGGCAGTTTTGCGGGGGCGGCATTCCTTGTGTTGCTGCCTGTGGGCCTGAAGGTTCTTGGCGTCAATGTTCTCGGGTGGCCGACCGATCTCGTAGCGCATTTGCAACTGGTAATCGTCGGCGCGTTGATCATGTTCTTCCTGATCAAGGAACCGCATGGGCTGGCCCAACTATGGCGGCTGGCAAAAGAAAAACTTCGGCTTTGGCCGTTTCCATATTGAGGTGGGGATAAACCCGCCCGACCGCCGGACCAATCCGGCACATGCACTATCGGACTAACCAATGGGAGGAAAAACCCGATGAAACTGAAGACATTTGCAGCGATGGCCCTTGCAGGCAGCATGGCGGCGGGGCCAGCGATGGCAGAGCTTGTCATCCCTGACCTAAGCTATCGCACCGGGCCCTATGCTGCGGGCGGTACGCCGTTCTCGGACGGGTATCAGGACTATTTCAATCTGCTGAACGCCCGTGATGGCGGAATCGGTGGCGAAAGCATCCGGATTATCGAATGCGAAACCGGCTATAACACCGAAAAAGGCGTCGAGTGCTACGAATCGACCAAGGGCGAAGGCGCGTTGATCTATCAACCGCTGTCGACAGGTATTACCTATCAGCTAATCCCCAAGACGACAGCGGACGGTATTCCGCTTCACACGATGGGTTATGGCCGGACCTCTGCCGCCAACGGTGAAGTGTTCAACTGGGTGTTCAACTATCCCGCCAACTATTGGGACGCAGCCTCTGTTGCCGTGAACTACCTGCTGGAAGAGAACGGTGGCAGCCTTGAAGGCAAGTCGATTGCGCTGCTCTATCACAACTCGGCCTATGGCAAGGAACCTATCCGCACGTTGGAAGAGCTGTCTGCGATGCACGGTTTCGATCTGACCCAGATCGCGGTGGACCCTCCCGGTCAGGAGCAGAAGTCGCAGTGGCTCCAGATCCGCAGAGAGCGTCCCGACTATGTGATCATGTGGGGCTGGGGTGTCATGAACCAGGCCGCCATTCAGGAAGCCATCAACATCGGATTCCCGATGGAGAACTTCATTGGCAACTGGTGGGCTGGTGCAGAGCATGATGTGTCGCCAGCGGGTCCAGAGGCCAATGGCTACAAGTCGCTGAATATGAACCCGATCGTGGACTATCCCGTTCTGGCAGAGATTCAGGAATTGGTGATTGATGCGGGCAATGGTGCCGGTGCCAGCGACAACCTTGGTAAGGTGCTTTATGTGCGTGGTATGTATGCCGCGATGCTGGCCGCCGAAGCGATTGCCAAAGCGCAGGAAATCCACGGTGTATCCAATGTGACAGCAGCTATGGTGCGTGATGGCATGGAAGCCCTTGATATCACGGCTGCCCGCATGACCGAACTGGGCATGGAAGGCATCGGGCCGGAGTTCTCTGTATCCTGTCAGGATCACGGCGGAAACGGGCTTGGTATCGTGCAGCAGTGGAATGCCGAGACAGGCACGTTTGACCCGCTGACAGACTTCATCGCTCCCGATGATTCTGTGACCGGGCCGCTGATTGCCGAAGATTCAGCCGCCTACGCTGCAGAATCCGGTATCACACCGGGCTGTCTCTAATCGCTCAGGCGGACGGCCCGGTTGTGGGCCGTCCGCCGCATTCAGGAAACTTTGGCAAGATCATTGATAAAGGGCCGTTTTGATGTTGGATGACGCGCAGACCGAGACCTTGCTTGAGGTCAACAATATCGAGGTGATCTACAATCACGTTATCCTCGTGCTGAAAGGCGTGTCCCTGACCGTGCCCAAAGGCGGAATAACCGCACTTCTGGGCGGAAACGGCGCGGGCAAAACGACAACGCTCAAGGCAATTTCAAATCTGCTGCATTCCGAACGGGGCGAAGTGACCAAGGGGTCGATCGTTTATCGCGGTGAACGTGTGCAGGACAGTTCGCCCTCCGATCTGGTCAAGCGCGGGGTCATTCAGGTGATGGAAGGCCGTCACTGTTTCGAGCATTTGACCATCGAGGAAAACCTGCTGACCGGTGCCTATACACGGACGCAGGGTGCCGCAGCTATCGCGGCTGATCTTGAGATGGTCTACAATTATTTCCCCCGCCTGCGCGAGCGCCGCAAATCGCAGGCAGGGTATACATCGGGTGGGGAACAACAAATGTGCGCCATTGGCCGTGCCTTGATGTCACGCCCCGAAACGATCTTGCTGGACGAGCCTTCGATGGGGCTTGCGCCGCAGTTGGTCGAAGAGATTTTCACGATTGTGAAGAACCTCAATGAAAAGGAAGGTGTGTCGTTCTTGCTGGCCGAACAGAACACCAACGTCGCGTTGCGCTTTGCCCATCACGGATACATCCTTGAGAGTGGGCGGGTGGTGATGGAAGGGCCTGCGGCAGAATTGCGCGAAAATCCTGACGTGAAAGAATTCTATCTGGGCATGTCCGACGACGGGCGTAAATCGTTCCGGGACGTGCGCAGCTATCGCCGCCGCAAGCGTTGGCTGGCGTAAGCGCCGCTATCTGCCGCTGATATTGAATAACACAAACGCATTCCCCTAGCGTTAGCCTGTTCGGCCCGTCAGTGTGGGGATGAGCCGACAGGAGACTGCTATGACCACCTTTTTCAACGATCTGGAAACCAGAAGCCAAGCGGATCGGGAGACCGCGCAACTTCAGAGTTTATTGGAGCAGATCATAAGAGTGGACGCTCGACCGCAGTCTCGGCTGACAGGTGGCGCGCAGGTCAAGACTCTGGCCGATTTGCGTCACCTGCCAGTGCTGCGCAAATCCGACCTTGCTGCACGGCAAACCGAAATGCCGCCTTTCGGCGGGATGTCCGTCAGCAATATGACCCATGTGTTCCAATCTCCCGGCCCGATTTATGAGCCGGGCGGCAGCAGTCCGGATTGGTGGCGTTTCGGCCGTTTCCTGACCGCATGTGGAATTGGCAAAGATGATATCGTCCAGAACTGTTTTGGCTATCACCTGACCCCGGCGGGCACGATGTTCGAGAACGGCGCGCGTGCTGTTGGTGCGGTGGTTCTACCCGCGGGAACCGGACAGACGGAATTGCAGGCACAGGCCGCCCATGCAATCGGCTGCACTGCTTATGCCGGAACGCCGGATTATCTGAAGGTGATCCTCGAAAAGGCAGATGAACTGGGTCTATCTCTGAAAATCACCAAGGCGGCCGTATCCGGCGGCGCCTTGTTCCCGCAGTTACGCCAGTACTATGCCGACCGTGGAATCACTTGCTTGCAAGCCTATGGCACTGCGGATCTGGGCAATATCGCTTATGAAACCATGCCCGGCGAGGGGTTGATCGTAGACGAAGGTGTCATCGTCGAAATTGTGACACCGGGCACCGGCGATCCGGTTCCTGACGGCGAGGTCGGCGAGGTTGTCGTGACATCACTGAACCCTGACTATCCGTTGATCCGCTTTGCAACCGGCGACCTGAGCGCGATCATGGAGGGGCAAAGCCCCTGTGGCCGCACCAACATCCGGATCAAGGGTTGGATGGGCCGCGCCGACCAGACCGCCAAGGTCAAGGGCATGTTCGTCCGCCCCGAGCAGGTGGCCACGCTTGTCAGCCGGATAGCTGGCGCTGTGAAAGCGCGCGTGATTGTGGACCGTGACGGCGATAGCGACACTATGCTCGTGCAGGTTGAAGGCGCTGCGCTGGATGCGGGTATGGTCGCAGACGCGGTCAAGGATGTCCTGAAACTAAAAGGTACAGTGGCGTGTTGTGATCCTGACACCCTGCCGCGCGATGGAATTGTGATCGAGGATCGGCGGACTTACGAGACCTGATAAGAACGGAGAGCCTGATGCGAACAATAACACTGATGACGGCGATGATTGCCGCAACGCCGATCCTTGCCGAAGATGCGGCACTGGTATTGGGCAATGCGCGATACACGACGATTGATCGGATCGTGGGCGCGGACGATGTGACAGACGGCGCTACGGCTTTGGGCCGTGTCGGGTTTGACGTGCAGGTCGCAACCAATGCCGGTGCTGCAGATATGCGCGAGGCTGTGCAGGCTTTTGCAGAAACAGCAAATAACGCTGACCGGTTACTGGTCGCGCTTTCGGGTCAATTTGCGACCGACGGTGACCGGACGTGGTTCCTGCCTGTGGATGCAACTGCTCCTACACTCTTTACGCTTGATGGCGCGGTTTCTCTTCAAAGTCTTTTGCAGCTGATGGTTGCACCGCAAGGCCAGTCGATTCTGGCTCTGGGATTTGACAGCCGTGAAGATGACCCGTTTGACAGACTGCTGCGCGAAGGCATCGGCGATTTCACGATTCCGCAAGGGGTGACTGTGGTGCTGGGCGACCCGGACGATATCAGTGATTTTCTGGTCGATCTGGCAAAGCCTGGTGCCGATATCGCGTCACTTGTGGCGTCGAACAGGGGTTTGCGGGGGCAGGGGTTTCTACCGGAGAACCTGATTCTGGTTCCCCCGTCGGCACAGGTCGCAACAGACACGCCAGCCGAAGTCCCGGCGATTGATCCCGCAGCCGAGCAGGCCTTGTGGGATGGTGCGCGGGCCTTGGATACGGTTGCAGCATATCGCAACTACGTAACACGTTATCCAGATGGCCGTTTCGTGACTGAAGCCGAAAAACTGATCACTGAAATATCAACCGAACCGAACCGCCCTGCGCGGTTGGCCGAAGAGGCCTTGGGCCTGACCCGTGACCAGCGCCGTGATGTCCAGCGCGATTTGACGCTATTGAATTTTGATCCTCGCGGTATCGACGGGATTTTCGGCTCTGGAACCCGCAGCGCGGTCCAGAACTGGCAACAGCAAAACGGGTATTCCCAGACCACCTATTTGACGACCGAACAGATCAACCAGCTGGATGCACAAGCGGCCCGCAGATCGGCCGAGCTTGAAGCCGAAGCGGAACGGGCGCGGCAGGAACGTCTGCGTCTGGATCGTGCCTTCTGGGACGAAACCGGGGCAAAGGGCGACGAGCCTGGACTGCGCGCCTACCTGGAGAAGTACCCACAAGGTACATATGCCTCACAGGCGAATGATCTGCTTGCGACGATAGAGCAAGAGAAACGCGCAGCAGCGGCTGCAGAAGACACGGCTGCATGGGAGGCCGCGTTGGAAACAGATACAGTCGCGGCATATCAGGGATATCTACAGGCGTTCCCGCAAGGTGCCCTGATAGAAGAAGCCCGCGCGAGGCTTAATGCATTGCAGGCGCCGGAACAGGCGGCCAGAGCAGGCGAGGACCGGCTGGAAGCCGCGTTGGGCCTGAACGCGATCACTTTACGTTTAATCGAGGCGCGGCTGGCCCAGATCGGTCTTGAACCGGGACCGGTTGACGGCGTCTTCGACGATGCGACGCGCGGCGCGATCCGGAACTTCCAGCAGGACCGTTCAATCGATGTTACAGGCTATCTGAATGAACAAACGGTTGCGCAAATTCTTGCGGATGGGTTGCGCACGTTGGGCGACCAGTAAGCAATGGGATAATGCGGCCAAGCCGGATTTGATTTCGGGTGGCAGCGCCCATGCGGTCAAGCCGTGCTTGAAATTCAAAGCCAGCCTTGGCGCAAACGAAAGCCCCATCCGCATGGCGGATGGGGCTGTTTTTTTACTTAACTGATTAACGGGCAGGGACGTAGCTTAACGGGCAGGGACGTAGCGTTCGAACAAGAGCCGTCCGAAGTTCGACACATCTTCGTTATAGTCACCGACGCCGACAATATAGGTGCCAGCGGTCACACGGGCCGCAACAAGGCTGTCCAGACTGGCGCCATAGTCGTCGTTCTGTGCCACTTCGCGGCCTAGATCATCATAGACGACCAGCCATGGATCACCCGATCCACCGGACGAAATCGCTTCGACGACCATCAGGCCGGCGTCTTCGATCGTCACAGCAAACCAAGTCACCTTGTGTGTGATCTGTGCATCCTGCCGCATCCGGTTTTCCAGCGTACCAAGGTCGGTGAAAGGCACCGATCCGTCAAGCGGTGGCGCGGCCTCGCCCCGATCATAAAGAGCGGTAAGTGCTGCGGCCGGATCGAACTCCGACAGGGTCAGCGTGATCGGCAGGGTTGAATCGCTATATGCGGATACAGCGATGCAGTAATCGCCAGCGGCAAGCGGGCTTTGTTGGTCGAGCCGGGAGTTCAGGCCGTCAAAATCGTCGTTCTCGTTGATATAATTGTCAAATCCATCATAGAGGGTGACAATCGGATCGGCGCTTTCGTTTTCCGCAGTGATGGAAATGGCCATCGGGCTATCAAGCGTGAAGCGGTAAAAGCCGTTGTCATCAACCGAACGCGTATCGCTCACGCCTGCGCGGATGGCATCGTTGTTACCAAGCTGGATACCGCTGGCACAACTGCCCGACTGTACTGGTGTGTCACCTGTCGGATCAACCCTGTCGGGGGTCTCGGGGATGTCGGTCCCGCCGACTCCTTCGGTCAGCGCATCATGCTCGGTCAGGCCAATTCGAACAAATGCCGTCATGGGCGCGCCGTCATAGCTTTGGGTTGCCATGCAATAGGTGCCGGGTTCCAGCGTCATTTCGCCACGCGCCGCGCCGTTTCCGCCACTGTCATCATCTGACAGAATAATGTTGCCGCTCGCATCAAGCAGGTCAATCAGCGGATCACCTGCTCCACGACCTTCTGCCTCGATCCGGACGCTTGATGTGCTGGAGACAGTGAATAGTGAAACATATTCGTTCCCACCAAGGACCAGCGCCATCTGTTCCTTATAATTGCCCGCAGTGGCAATATCAGAGGACGCTTCATCGCCGCCGATCCATTGCCCACCGGCCCCGGCGCCCCCACACAAATTTTGCGCCATCGCGGGCGCGGCAAATCCAATAATCGCTGCGGCCAGTGCGGCCGACTTTAGTCTAATTACAGCCATGAGAAACATCCCCTCACTATTGGTGTATTGTTCAAGATGCTGACAGCCTAATCCGAAGCGCTGCCTGCTGACCAGTACTAAGGTGGTCATGGTCTGGAATACCGGAACTTCGGTTGCGTGCTTCGATGGGCGATATGTAACGACTGAAATAGTGGTATTGGCCTGCGACTGACGGGTGCAGCGTAAGCGCTGCAATGTTGCGAAAGACATAATACTCTTGGGGCGCTGGTTTACAGGTCCGGATAAAAGGCCAAACAAAAAAGGGCCACACCCTGCGGTGCGACCCTTTCTTAAGATTTGCTGCTTGCGGTCTTAGCCTTGACGGGCTTTGAACCGACCCTGCGTCTTGTTGATCACATAGACACGGCCCTTGCGGCGCACGATGCGGCAATCGCGATGACGCTGCTTGAGCGAGCGGAGGGAGTTGCGAACTTTCATTGGTTCGTTCCTTCTTTGTCGCGGCGCGCGATGCGCCTTAGGTTACAATTGCGGGGCAATGTGCCCCAACGAAAACATGGTGGACGATACTGGGATCGAACCAGTGACCCCTTCGATGTCAACGAAGTGCTCTACCGCTGAGCTAATCATCCATTTCCTTCAATGATTTACCGTGCGCCCTGTCACAAAACAGAACGCGGGCAAACCGCGTCAGGTGTGCGGTCTATAAAAGGAGTCGGAGAGGTGATCAAGGGCTTTTGGCAAAAGCTTTTTATGCGCTAGTGTATGAGGTAGAAAGGGCAGCATGAGCAACACGGCATTTCAACTGGATTTCCCCGAGACCCGCGCAACCAGCGTGGTTTTTGCCTCGCCCCATTCAGGGCGCGATTACTCCACGGCGTTTCTGCGCAAGATCGTGCTGGACAAGATTCAGGTCAGATCATCGGAAGACGCATTTGTCGATCAGTTGTTTGAGTCGGCTTCGCTATACGGCGCACCGTTCTTGCGTGCCAAAGCGCCGCGCGCTTTTCTGGATCTTAACCGTGGTCCGGAAGAGCTTGACCCGGCGCTGATCGAAGGTGTGCGGCGGATGTCTCATAACCCTCGCGTTGCCAGCGGGTTGGGCGTGATTCCCCGCGTGGTCTCAAATGGACGGGCGATTTACCGTGGCAAACTGACGCTGGCCGAGGCACATGGCAGATTGTCACGCTTCTGGCGCCCCTATCACGATGCTTTGCAGGCTTTGCTGGATGAAAGCCAGAACAGCTTTGGCGAAGCGATTCTGATCGATTGCCATTCCATGCCGCACGACGCTTTGGAAAATGTCGGACCGCCGGGATCAATGCGTCCTGACGTGGTGCTGGGTGACAGGTTCGGCGCTGCAGCTGCTGCATCTGTGGTCGAACGGATCGAGGCCGCCTTTTCCGGTGCCGGTTTCCGGGTTGCCCGGAACATGCCCTTTGCCGGTGCCTTTATCACACAGCACTATGGTCGCCCTTCTCGTCGGCAGCATGCAGTACAGGTGGAAATTGACCGCTCGCTTTATATGAACGAGCGCACGCTTGTTCCGCATTCCGATTTTGACGCGTTTAAAGCAAGGCTGTCCGGTGTGATCGCCGAAATAGCAGAAATCGGCCGGAACGTGGATCTGCGTGTCGCGGCAGAATAGCGCCTAGCAGACCGGCTTACCCAAAAACGCAGAGTTGAGCATAGCAAGGGGAGTTAAAGGGATTCTCCGGAACGTCTGGATTGATCATGGAAATGCACTATCGCAAAGCGCGGCCTTTGATAATGGCATCGCTTCCGAATTTGGCGCGGATTTTGTCTGCCGCTGCTTCCGCTTTCGCGCGTTTACCAGCGTCGGGATCAAGCAGGTCTCCTTCGCGGTCGGCATCGCCTGCCGGGGCAAGTTGTGAAATCCCGACACCCAACAGGCGGAACGGGCCCTGATTGCTGACCTGATCAAACAGACCGCGCACTGTGCGGTAAATCGTATCTGCCATCTGGGTAGGATGACGCAGGCTTTGCCGTTTTGACAACAGCTTGAAGTCCGACGTTTTTAGCTTCAGCGTTACCACCAACCCTGCCTTATCCTTGGCTTTGGCCCGCGCAGATACTTTTTCCGCCATGCGCCAAAGATGTCCGTCCAGTAAATCAACATCGCTGGTATCTTCGTTGAACGTGGTTTCGTTCGACAGTCCTTTGACAGGGGTATTGGACGAGATCCGCCGCCCGTCCTCGCCGCGCGCAAGAGAGTAAAGCCGCTCGCCCATGCTGCCAAACCGGTCGTGCAGATCACGTCTGTCCCAGCGTAACAAATCGTCAAATGTGCGAATGCCCGCCTTGCCAAGGCTTTCTTGAGCGGCAGGACCAATCCCCCAGATCAGCCGCACGGATTTAGGGCGCAGAAAAGCGGTAGTTTCGTCTTTTCCGATGACAGAGTATCCGCGTGGCTTATGCAGGTCTGATGCGACCTTTGCCAGAAACTTGTTATGACTGAGACCGATTGATCCGGTCAGGCCGACCTCGTCCTTCATCCGCTTGATCAATCTTGCCAGCA
>RCMY010005911.1_pt1 | contig 10514 bp, 11 predicted proteins | sample 2041341 | NCBI WGS metagenome assembly RCMY01 (sample SAMN09708234, study PRJNA481090) | Marine sediment metagenome, whole genome shotgun sequencing project.
AGGCCACCTTTAGGTGGCACAATTAATAACCCGCTTTGAGCGGTTCATAAAATCAAGCCTCCAGCTTTGCTGGAGGTATTTGACTCCAGTGGGAGAGAATCCCGTCCTGGCAATGCTCTCTTAAAACGCAAGTTCAAAAACTTAAAAAATATTTTTTAAGCGTTCTATTTTTCGGATAGTGTATAAAATCGTTATCCATTAAATTCCTTCTTAGTGTTCAACATGCCATAGCCGTTACACCACTAGAAAAGAGCAAAAACAACCCTATAAAACGTAAAACAAACTTATTCAATTTTATGCTCCGGAGATTTTTCTACAGAAGATCTTTCGATGTGAGTCAATGAGTGCGCTGTAGCCGACCGAATAGAATTCTAATTTTTTATACAATTTTTATAGAATCTATTTGTATAAGGAATGAGTAGCAATGTGACAAATTGTCGCAGCGCAGATTATTAAAGCATTCCTACTAAAAAAGTATCTTTACCTTTAAGGAGGCGCCGAATAATTCATGAGCCAATGTCTGACAGCTAAAATCGTTTACATTATTTGGAGTTGTATTACTTTAATGGCCTATTTAAATAGTTTTACCCACAGTTTATGTGGATAAGTATGTGGGTAACTTATTTATTAGATACCTAACATGAGCGTTTAAAAAGGTTTTCCTTAATCTGCACAATTTTAAGGCTAATCATTATTCCTTATAAATCAATTGATTGAAAAGTTTCTCTATGAATGCAATGGCTTGTTTGATATGGCATGGTTTTTCTGTTGAAAAACTCATATCTTTCTCAAACGTAAAGCTTAATAAAGGCAGTAAAACCCCTTTTTTTCTTTCCATCATGTGAGATTCAGTTATGTTTTTAGGGCTGTTTGTCGCAGATTTTGGGTAATCTGGTATTGGTGAATTCATCAAGCGGCTTATTATGGTTGAAATTAAAGGGTCAACTTGCTAAAGCTCATTATCGAACCGATACTTAAAGCAGGATTTAATGATAGCTTTTATGGTTTTCGACCGAAACGTTCAGCTCATCAATCAATGGTTGAAAACCGTCATAAAGAAAATAAAACTTCACGCCAGACGGGACATGAATCCTGTACCGATCAAAGACACTGTTAAAAACCTCAATGCAACTGTCCGGGGTTGGAGCAATTACTTCTATTACGGCTATGGTCACAGGAAAATAAAGTGGGCCAGATATGATGTGGTCTAATCATTCCGGACATCTTACTAAGGGAGTTAAACTATCCATAGGGAGATGAAAGATGACAACATTAAAGAAACGCAATACTACATGGAAGAAAGTTTGCGAAGCCTATTAAGGTGCCGGCATAAAGTGAAAAACAGAGGTGCGTCTTACCTCAAGTTTCCAAGGAAGTATTTGTATGATTTCTTAGGGCTATATAAGCCTTCTGTAACGCCGTTTTGGAAAATTGTGCATGCTTGAGATGAAGTGTATCGGAAGGCCGTATGCGTTAGCGCGCATACGGCTTGATGAGGAAGTGCTGCTGATAATTTCAAAACGGGGGGTCAAACGGGTCTTGGAACTCGTATCCCGACTTGAGTCATTGTCTCTAACCCACCAGCTTTAACTGATGGTGTTTAGTATGATGGTAAGTTCCTGCGTTCAAATTTTCTGCTGTATTTGGTTTTGTTCGACTGCAGAGGGGGTCACTGCCGATGCGATAACCCCCAAGCCCAAAACTACCGCAAAAGTACAAGCTGATAAAATTACAAAAGATTTAGTTGGATTCATAATAGTTACTCCTTGAATTGATATTTAACAAGTGAAGGAGTCTACCTAAGCCAACACTTGATGCATATTGGGGATACTATTATTCTTCACTAAGGGAAACTATTAAGAGTTTTCATTTTGCCTATTGAAGAATTAAGGCTTGATTGTTGGAGAAGAAGATTATCAGTTTTATCAAATGAAATTTGAAAGGTGGAATTGGCATTGAAAAGTCGTATATTTTCATGTGCCCCTTATCCTCAACTTATGTTTGAGTTGAGTTTAGGATAATATTCAGAGGAAATGCGTTGGCAGTAATCAACAAGGTTTTGCTTGCTGAGCGCATATTCTTTAACGGGGGATTCAATAGGACAAACGAGCGTATTGACTAAGAAACCGTATGCGGTTGCGTCAAGGCTGGTAGGCTTTTTACCCATAAAATAAGGCTTGTCGCCTAGAAAATCTGAGAGGGCGTCTAAATCATTGCGGCCTAATTGAAAGATCTCATCATTACTATGACGAGCAATGCCATGCCCATGAATCTGACGACGAATCAGAACCCGATATACCGCTGCAACGACGTTTCTAATCAATGGAGGAAAATATCCAAAAATAGCTTTTTTATTTACTTGCCAGTTTTCTTCCGTATAGTGCCAGCGTGTGTACATTGTTATCCAGAACAGGTGGTCTTCAAGTAACCGTTGCATGGAGAGACTGACGGCTTTTTCTGAAGGGCTCAGATCTACGTCCAATTTGTCACCACAGGTTTGTTTCAAATGTTGAATAATTAGGTCGCTGTCAGAAATTTTCTTATTGTTATCTTCAATGAATGGTAATTTACCTTTCGGCGCTTTGGGCGGTATGCTTACGACAATTTGATATGGAATCTCGGCCATGCGTAAATAGGTTTCAAGCTTGCAGCAGAAATGACTCAGGTTAGGGATTCCCCAAGTACGTTCGAATTGATGCAATTTAATCATGATAGTTCTCCCGTGACTTGTATTATGCAAGTCAGTTTATGTGATATACTTTTAAATTGCAAGTCGATAGATGGCGTGTTATTTTTTTTATGAAAAAAGAAGAGCTTGATAGTTTATTTAAACGTTCATCCTGCCCCATTACCAATATGTTAGATATATTTGGTGATAAATGGAGCTTGTTAATAGTGCGTGATATTTATTTAGGTAAAAGTACCTATGGCGAGTTTTTAGAATCACCGGAACAGATCGCCACCAATATTTTGGCAAGTCGATTAAAGCAACTAGAATCTTCAGGTGTCATAACAAAAGTCATGTATCAGAAAAAACCTGTGCGCTATCAATATGAGTTGACTGAGAAAGGTAACGATCTGTTGCCGATCTTGAATGTGATGCTGTTATGGGCAGAAAAATATATGCCGCATTGTCAGGTGTTGTCAAAAATAAAATGAGGTTTCCTGCGCCGTAATATCTTGCAGTCTTGCTGCGGGGATAGGTGCACAGGGCGTGCGGAGCAAATTTATCGTCTAGTCTTCATCAGCAGCCATAAGTGCTTCTAGCTGCTTAAGACGTGCTTCAACGCTGGATAATTGATAGAAATTGCCATTGTGATGTCGTAGTGCAGTCTTTAGTTGTGCGACGGCGGCAGGGTAATTGCCTTGGCCGATATAGGCTTCTGCCTGTGCTTGATGTTGTAGCATATCTTCTCCCAACGCAGCATAGCTTCTAGCTTGTAGTTGATAAAGGTGAACATCGTTGTAGATGTAACGTAGTTGTTTATTGATAAATTCAAGTGCAAAGTCTGCTTGTTGGTTGTGTAGTAACGCATCTGCATAACCATGCATCAACGCACGGTGTTGCGGGTATATTTTCAAAGCACTGCGATAGACCTCTAGTGCATCCGAAGTTTTTCCTGCTTTAAGTAAGACATTGGCTGTTAACGTTTCAATCATGGCACCTGCCAAAACATGTGGCTTTTTGACCTGAATAGTCTTGCCGATTTGATGTTCCTCAAGTGGTATGTTGGCTGTTCTTTTATTAAGAATTTCATAGAGATGCGCTAGCTTTTCGTCTGCTTTTTGATATTCTTTGTCGCGTAGCAGCGCATAGATATAACCGTAATATTCAACGGCCTCATTGGCATAACGTTTTTCACGCAAGCGAGATTCAAAGTGTTTAACCGTTTCCCTTGGTTTGCCCTGAAATGCCTGTAGCTTGGCGCGAACTAACATAAAATCGATACTGTCTGGCACCTGGCGGTAGGTCATTTCTTGTGTTCTATTCTGGATGTCAGCGATGCGTTCGAACGTCAGTGGGTGCGTGCGAAGGTATGACGGCGCACCATTTTCATAGAAACGACCCGCTTTTTGTAAGCGCTCGAAGAATGCGGACATGCCTCGAGGATCAAAACCTGCGTCTAGTAAGATATTCAAACCAATCCGGTCGGCTTCTTTCTCATGATTACGGGTAAAGTCCAATTGCGATTGGATTGCACTGGCTTGCGCGGTGACAAGAACAGCTTGACCGGCTTGTGGGTTGGAGCGTGCAGCGATAATGGCCAGTGCTAAACTCGCCAGTGTCATCATCATGCTGTATTTTTGCCCGGCAATCATACGTGCCAGATGTTTTTGTGTGACGTGTGCGATTTCGTGCGCCATCACGGCGGCAAGCTCAGATTCGCTTTGTGCTGCAATGATGAGGCCACTATTAAAGCCTATAAACCCGCCGGGTAACGCGAACGCATTAATGGATGCATCTTGTAATGCAAAGAATTCAAATGATTGATCAGGGTTGGCTTCGTTAGAGCTGGATATTAATTCGAAGCCAAGGCTATTGAGATAGCTGCTTATCTCAGGGTCGTCAAGATAAGTCGGATCAGCGCGAATATCGCGCATGATGCGTAGACCGATTTGTTTTTCTTCAAAGGGCGAAATCGTCGCTTGCGACACATCACCCAAGTCAGGCAATTCATGCGCAAAAATATTGGCGGGAAATAAAAGCGAGAGTACAATTATTGAATAACATATTTTCATGTCAATTCGATAACTGATTGTGAGTCAAGTTCCATCTATCGTTCGCCTAGAATGTATGTTTTTTTATTTAGCCACTTGATATTTTACGCTAGTTGATGAATTTTGTTGTAATTGGGTAATGCCACAGCGTTCCAAAGTCACAGCGAGTGATGCGAATGCCGGGAGGCGATTGATAACGTTTGTGCTCATTTAGTTGAATAAGACGAATCACCTGTTTCACATCAGCTTCATCATAATGCATAGCAATAATTTCTGCCGTGGACTTATTGTCTTCCACATAAGCTTTGATGATGCCATCAAGTACATCATAGTCAGGCAAACTGTCTTGGTCGGTTTGGTCGGGTCTTAATTCAGCTGATGGTGCGCGTTCAATGATGCGCTCTGGAATGACCGGCTCCAGTTCATTACGATAGCGACACAATTGGTAAACCAGCGTTTTACTCACATCTTTCAAAACTGCAAAGCCACCGGCCATATCGCCATAAAGGGTGCAATAACCAATCGCCATTTCTGACTTATTGCCAGTTGTCAGTACCATGGCCCCTGTTCTGTTTGAGAGTGCCATGAGAATAGAACCACGTATTCGCGCTTGCAGATTTTCGGTAGTGATGTTGTTGTCTTCATCGTCAGACAGGATGTGGAATTGCTGGGTGAGCATACTGACGTAATGGTCAAACAGAGGTTTGATGCTGCACTCGTCATGCTGAACACCCAGTGTGTCAGCCATGGTTTTAGCGTCATGTAAGCTCATGTCTGCTGTGTATTGTGACGGCATCATCACGGTTCTTACCATGTCAGCACCTAATGCATCAGTTGCAATAATCAACGCAAGCGCTGAATCAACACCGCCAGAAAGCCCGATTAGCACGCCAGGAAAATTGTTCTTTTTGACGTAATCTTTTACGCCCAGACAAAGTGCCTGATAGATGTCAGCGATAGCTGACTGTATGGGTGCAAGCTCGGTAGCAATGGGTTGCTTGTCTTGTATTTCAACTAAGCCGATAGTTTCAGTAAATGACGGTAACTGATGCGTTAATTCACCTTGGCCATTCATCACAAACGATGCGCCATCAAATACTATTTCATCCTGACCGCCGACCAGGTTGGTATGGGCTACGGTGGTTTTAGTGCAGTTAACATATTGCTGCGTTATCTTGTGGCGAGTGGCCTGTTTGTCAATCAGAAAAGATGATGCACTCAACACCAACAAAACATCGATGTTTGCTTGCTGCGTCAGATGGGTTGTTTCACCTTGCCAAAAATCAGCGCAAATATTAATACCAAATGTCACGCCATTTAATACAAACGCAGTGGGTTCGGTGCCTGCATCGAAATAATTGGGTTCGTTAAAGAAAGCGGAGGAGAGTAAAGTCTGTTTATGGTGTGTGGCAATAATCTCTCCATCTCGTAGCAGTGATGCTGCATTGAATAAGTGATTGCCTTGATGGTGCGGATGGCCTGCCAACAGCGTAATGTCTTTTACTTGGCCGACTAAATTAGTCAGCGCTTCGTCACACGCCAAATAAAACTCCGTGCGTAGCAATAAATCCTGTGGGGGATAACCGCACAGCGCTAATTCAGGGGTGATGACTAAATCAGCGCCGGCGAGTTTAGCCTGCTCTGTTGCGGCGAGAATTTTTGCTGTATTACCAGCAAGATCACCGACCGTACAATTAATCTGAGCTATTGCAATTTTCATAGTCGGATGAATTGAATATTAAGTTTTGCTTGGATTAAAATGGTAATACCGCATCCGGTTTGGCTTGCAAAATATTTTGGCGAAAATCTTGTTGAATGCGTTTGATTGCAGCCTCATTATCAGCTTCAAAGCGCAATACAATCACAGGGGTTGTGTTGGATGAACGCATTAGTCCAAAACCGTCGGCATATTCAACGCGCAGTCCATCAATGGTGATGACGCGATCTGCACCGTTGAATTTCGCGGTTTGCTGTAGTTGAGCAATCAATGCGTAATTTTCACCTTCTTTGAGTTTGATGTGTAATTCAGGTGTATTGATAGTGTCAGGTAGTGCATCAAATGCGGCGCTTATATCGGGGAAGTGGCTGATAAGTTCCAATAACCGCGCGCCAGCATAAAGGCCATCATCAAAACCATACCAACGTTCTTTGAAGAAAAAATGGCCGCTCATTTCACCAGCGAGTAATGCCCCCGTTTCGCTAAGTTTGCGCTTTATAAAGGAATGTCCGGTTTTCCACATAACAGGCTGGCCGCCATGTTGCTCAATCCATGGTGCCAGATTCCGGGTGCATTTCACGTCAAAAATGATTTGACCGCCAGGATTTCGTGATAACACGTCAGCAGCAAATAGCATCAACTGACGGTCGGCAATAACAATATCTCCTTTTTTAGTTACCACCCCGAGGCGATCGCCATCGCCATCGAATGCGAGGCCAATGTCTGCATCGGATGTTTTCAACGCATGAATCAGGTCTTGCAAGTTCTCAGGCATCGATGGATCAGGGTGGTGGTTGGGGAAATTACCGTCCACTTCGCAAAATAATTCAGTTACTTCGCAGCCTAAGTTGCGATAAAGTGTGGGGGCAAAAGCCCCCGCCACGCCATTGCCGCAATCGATCACAACCTTTAACGGGCGTGATAACTTAATATCACTGCAGATGCGCTGCAGGTAGGTGTCGATAATATCATGTTGGCGATAACTGCCATTGCCATGCGTCAGGTCATCGTTCTCTATGCGTAAACGCAGCGCTTGAATGGTTTCTGATGCTAGTGTTTCACCACCCAGGACGATTTTTAAGCCGTTATATTCCGGTGGATTGTGACTGCCGGTTACCATTACGCCAGAATAATCACACAATTCATGTGCCGCGTAATACACCATGGGTGTTGCCACCATACCGACATCAACAACATCAATGCCACTTTTTTGAATGCCCTTTGCCAGAGCAGCAGTAAGGCTTGGCCCTGACAAACGGCCATCGCGCCCGATGGCAATCGTAGTGAGATTACGTGCTTTGGCTTCTGAGCCAATGGCATGACCAATGGCGGTGACCACATCAACGCTTAACGCTGTGTCAACAACACCACGGATATCGTAGGCTTTGAAAATTTCTTGGGGGATATTAAGTATGATCGTCATTAATGATGACCAGCGACTGGACCACCTTTGAGTGTGTAAAGTGTGCCACAGTAGGGGCACAGTGCTTCGCCCGTGTCTTCAATGGGTAGGAAAACACGTGGATGTGTGTCCCATAATTCCATTGTTGGGGTAGGGCAGTGTAAAGGCAAATCGTCCGCGGTGACTTCGACTTGACGTGATTTATTATCAGCTTTTTGAGTCATATTCAGTTACTCCGGTGAATCTTAATTAACAAATGAGAGCCAGTCCGTGTATTTGGGTGATTTGCCAGCGACGCAATCAAAATACATGGATTGTAGTTTGGTTGTGATGGGGCCACGTTTGCCTTCACCAATGGTGCGATTATCTAGTTCGCGTATCGGTGTTACCTCCGCAGCTGTGCCGGTGAAGAATGCCTCGTCCGCACAATAAATTTCATCACGGGTGATGCGTTTTTCAATCACCGGAACGCCAATCTCTTTAGCTAATGTAATGACCGAAGCGCGGGTGATACCTTCCAGGCAAGACGTTAAGTCTGGCGTGTAGATTTTACCTTGCTTAATCATAAACAGATTTTCACCCGAGCCCTCGGCAACATAACCATCTACATCCAGTAACAAAGCTTCTTGATAGCCATCCTGCGCAACTTCCTGATGTGCGAGGATAGAGTTAGCATAAGTCGTCACCGACTTAGCGCGGCACATGTTGATATTCACATGGTGGCGAGTAAATGAAGACGTTTTGACACGAATGCCATGCTCCAAGCTTTCTGGACCTAAGTAGGTTCCCCATGGCCAAGCGGCAATCGCCACATGTACCGACAGCGAGGTAGCAGAAAGCCCCATGGCTTCAGAGCCATAAAATGCAATCGGGCGGATATAGCATGAAGCCAAATTGTTTTGCTTCACCACATTCAGTTGCGCCTGCAACAGTGTGGCTTTGTCATACGGCATTTTCATCATGAAAATATGCGCCGAATTAAACAGACGGTCAGTGTGTTCCTGCAAACGAAAAATTGCCGTGCCTTGCGCCGTCTCATAAGCGCGCACACCTTCAAACACACCCATCCCATAATGCAGCGTATGGGTCAGCACGTGAGTATTGGCATCCCGCCAGGGAACCATCTTTCCGTCATACCAAATTACGCCATCGCGGTCAGCCATTGACATCCAGGGACTCCCGAAAAAGATTATTTTAAAACGAGTATTCTAACTTATTTTTGAGGGTGGCTGTGTAATAGGAATGACTAGATAGGGATTTGCTACTCAATAAACGGTTACTTTTTTCTACCGAGCAAAACTTATGCCCAAGGATTAATCAACAACCCACCACTCGGTTTAAAGTCGCTGACGTTTCTTGTCATGATATGAAGTCCATGTCGTAATGCAGTGGCGGCAATAAGGTCGCCTAGCGTATAATCCAAAGATACTGTATTACAGCGTATTTTTTGTCAGGAGTTAATGCATCACAATGGAAAAGCATCCAACAAGATTTTGGGATCGGCATAAAGGCTGGGAAGAAGCAGAAGAAAACTGGGATGAAAATTCCGCTGCTTTGAAAGCATCTCATGAACTGCGTACATTCAAAGAATTACCAAAGAATGAACCGGGTATCAGAAAAAATACTAAAAAAAATCTGCGTTGGAAAGCACTAAAATACCTTTTGGTGAATGACGAGAAAAAAGTTTTCCCTAAGTATTTTTTCAAGAAACCTTTGACGTACGCTGTCTCAATGACCGCGTCTTATTTAAACAAAAACCCTTATCATCGTGATGATGATTTCTTTCTATATGGGATAGAGGATATAACGGAATTTAAGCAGTTGCTACGAGAAGAAAATTCGATATTGGCGGTTGGTTTTTCGTATTGCCATAAACCATTTGAATGTCCATCGGGTCGTTTTACGGATAAATGTATGCATGATGACCAAAGTCCCATTTGTGGCCAATGTTTTATTGGTAAATGTATGCATGCGATGCCAGAAAACAAGACCGTCCCAGTCGTGATTCCTACGGTGCATGATATTGGCGAAAAAATGTTCGAGCTTTCTGATGAAAATCCTGGGAAAGAAATACTGTTCATTATCACCGCCTGTGAATTGACGCTTCAAATGTTTGCAGATTGGGGAAATATGATCAAAATTAGAGGGGTCGGAGTTCGTCTGGGTGGCCAAATCTGTAATACCATGTCTGCGTTTGAAGCATCAGAGGGTGGTATAAAACCTGGCATGACCGTTGTGCTCGATAAAACTCAAATTAGAATGATGGAATTAATTGCTATTCGTAGATCAGCTGAAAATAAAGCATCTTAAACTGTTGCACTTAGAACTTGAATTCACCATAAGTAGGCAACTTATCCAGACCTAATGGAATGGTCCGCCTCACTATTCAAACGGCTTCAAAAGAGCCAAGATGTTACATTTAACTAAACATCAAAGAAAGTGAGGCAAACCATGAAAGATTGTACTGTAAAGGGTGAAAGGGTGACATTAAAGTACTGGGAGTTGACTTGTCAAAAAGTAGTATTCAACTGCATGGCATTAATGAATCCGGCAAGCCTGCGCTGAAGAAAAAATTTAGCCGCAACAAAGTTATTGCATTTATTGCCAAATTACCACCTTGTTTAATTGGACTTGAAGCATGTGGTGGCGCCCATTATTGGGTGCGCACATTTGCCA